>BNJU01005029.1_pt1 | contig 51639 bp, 58 predicted proteins | sample 8539281 | NCBI WGS metagenome assembly BNJU01 (sample SAMD00202456, study PRJDB9452) | human saliva metagenome | isolation source: human saliva | place: Japan | reverse complement strand
AGACAAGGCAGCTTCACTAAACTTAAGACAGACATCTGACAGATTCTTTCTTGTCAGTGGGCAGCCCTGGGAACAGTCACAGCCAGTCTGGGATGGCTGTCTTTGACATTTCTGTTGCTGATTACACTCTCCTGAGCCTCAGGCACAGGGATGTGGGAGTCTCACTGGGACAAACCTCCCAGTCAGGATGCAGGTCAGGCAAACTCTCCATGGACTTTGGTTTTCTCAATAGAACTTTTCAACAAAACGCAGAACAGCCCAGGAAACTATCTTTGCTGAGAAATATAACTAATTTTAAAGAAAAATGATCTTTAGTTAGTCTTCAGTGTCTTTGTCCTATACAGGCTTTATAAACTTGAAATTCTCCTGCTTCATTATAAATTTGCATCTTATTCACCTTCTATTCTAACTAGTTTTATATTCACAAAGCTTACTTCTATATACCCTCAAGCGCCCTGATATGCAATCTTGTGGTTCCAAATCTTTGATTTTCTCTTTCTAGATAAAACACAGTCAAAGGGTCGTTATGACATCACTCACCGGATAGGCGAGCCAGATACCTGGGAGGCCATACGCCAAAACCAAAACCACAGGAATTAAGACCAAAAATTGTCTTGAAATACTTAGGATCGAAGAAATCATAGCCTTGCCAATCGCTAAGAAAAATACCCCACCTAAAATCGGATAAGCGACAATCGGAATTGACCAAGCTGCCAGTCTAATAGCATCATACGCCATATCATGGTTTTGGCATATTCCTCTGGATTGGAGACAAAATTCCCTATGATAGTATCCGTTTTTAAGTACACTAAGGCAGTGAAACAGATAAGATAGCCTGTTCCTATTCTGATGGCTAGGCGGATGGTTTCTTTCACTCTAGCATAATTCTCTGCCCCATAGTTATAGCCTAAGATGAGCTGTACATGATTGAGTCCGAAAAATCGGGAATAAATAGCCCGTTGAAGGAGTTATAAAATTCCGCTGGTCGCAATCCTTAAATCCACCAAAATAGCCCAACTCATGGTTGAAAGATAACCGTTACCAAAGACGCTGCCACTTGCATCCCAAAGAAAGGGAAACCTAATGAAAGCGCTTTTTAGTAGTTTAAACTCCTGGCTTCATGAGTTTTTAGACGAAGCTTTAGGACAGACTTACTGCGCTTGCTGGTAAAGTGCCACATCACCCACAAGAAAGAACACCCTTGCCTATGATGGTTGCATCAGTGCTGCTCCTCGACACCCATGCCATAGTTAACAATGAAGACATGGTCTGAGATAATGTTCTAGCCAGCACCAATTAACATGGTGGCATGTTGCCATCATTCGGGTTGCCTTCGCCACGCATAAAGTTAGTGAGCCCAAAAGCTGATTTCCATCGAGGGAAACCAATGATGATGATTTTCCCATATAACTACTTGCCAAATCCATAAGATTTTCAGTAGCACCGAAAAATAAAGCATAGGCTCCAGCACAATATAGGCGACCACACTTAAACTAAGATCCTTAGCATGGCAAAGATACTGAGAATAATTCTTTCGGCATCTTCTAGGGCGATTTTGCCCAAAGCTTTAGAGAAACAAGGGCATTGCCCCTGTCCCAAAGAGCATCCCAACTGCCATCATCAAAAGAGTAACAGGAAAGGTGACATAGACTGCCGCTATCGCATCATTGGACACCAGTCCCATCTATCGACGACATTGTAAAAGCGCTTGCACACGCATCCCAATGATGGCGGGCACTGAAATTTAAATAATAATTTTGCAATAGACTCTTCTCCCAGATCTATCCGCACGTTGACGATTTTTCACTATCCAATCACCTTTCTACTAAAGCAAAAACCTAAAACCACCGATAAAACGGTGGTTTTTCTACTAGTTTGTTAATTGCTTTGGCTAGGGCAATTAGGACTAAAAGCAAAGCGACCTTCCCCACAGAAACACAATATAACGATTTTCCACCGAGGGGCGATATTTTCTTTATATTTTCTTAATCCTTTTAAACCCTATAGATTTGTTACCAAATTCAAAAAGTATAACAACATTTTTCCTTCACGTTTAGAATATGTGTCCTACATTGTGCAAAGCGTGCCATCCCTAGAGAAAAATTTCTTATAACCATTTTTCCTTGGCCCATAAAAATCACACCAAGGAAAATCGCATCCATGACGGCATTGGCACCATGAGGACGAATCCGCATGAGATCTACTGCTAAAGGTTTCCCTTATCGTAAAATGGTCTTAGGCTGGCTTAAACCCTTCAAGCACACCATCGACGCGCGAACTGTGGCGAATTAAGAGGTCAGTTGAGGATAATCACGATCAAAATATTACTGCAGAAACTACTCTCTTTCTTGTCGGGCCAAAGTTCACTCGCTTCATTACGGCTCTTGAGAATTCTGCTCTATCGTATCCAGGATGCCCCAATCTTAATCATGCATCCCACCTGCATACGATTATAAATATTTCTAAAAATAAGCGTATTTTTACCTACTAGGCTGAAACTTTTCCAAATCCATCACTGCTTCTTCGCCTATTTTCATGAAACTATAACCCTCTGGCGCATACGGCTCTAGGTATTTAGTGCTGACTTCATAAAAAGTCAGCATATGTTGTGTTCTGAGACACATAGTCTTCAAACTCATCAAGGCATCTTCAAAAATCCTCTTGTTTGCCAATCGGATCTCCCAAAACCAACACATGACGGCGATGCGTGAGTACAAAAAGCAGCACCGTCTTCTTCTGATTAAAGACATTCATCATCTAAATACCCTAAATGGGTAAAGCCTCACAACCACCATGGCTTTCTGCTAATTCATAACTTTCTCTCCTCTGCACTCATTGATTCTGGAGCGACACGTTTAGAAAGCAAAGATGCCAATCAAACAACTGGTCACCAAAGCAAAAACGATATACAGCAACCAAATCACTGATATTCCATGCAGCAAAATGACCTATTGCCTGATGTTTTTCATGATAGATGCCATTGCGAAAACTACAAAAGAAATAACTGCAAACAATCAATGGCACTTAAGCAAGACCGCAGCCAAACAAAAGAAAATTATGCTTTTGAGTATAGGACTGACGTTTCCGATCAAAGTAATCTCTTGAAAAATACAGAGAGACAGCAAAAAGCCAGATAAAGCACGATAGAGCGTATATTGGGGTCAATGAATAAAAGACCGAGAGAGCACCAGGGCAAAGAACAGGCATTGCTCACCAGGGCACTTTCAGAGCGATGGCGTATCCCTCTAGAAAGAGGCAAAGCATAAAGACCCGATAAAGAGTAAATATATCATCCAAAATCCATCTGCCAATAGACTAAATCACGTCACCTCAGAAAATCTTTCCCCATATTCAGAGCAGACTGCACCAACGAGGAAAATGATACTAATAAGCTAAGAATATACAGTCCCTTGATAATGAGATCCCACTAAAACCCTGTATGTGATGAAGCAAAAGCTTAGAACACTAAGCCCCAAGCATTCCCAACGTCCAATGACTGAACGATGTAATAGATTAAACGATAAACAAAGATACTTGCAGCGAGACTTCATCATGTGTAACCAAAATGTCCCACAAATCAAGACACACATCAAAGATCCCAGACCCCCAGGTAAAACGACATCATTCCCACAATCATCGCTACTGTCCTAAGTACAAATCGCAATAGGGTGGGTAATTTCTGGATTGTAGAGTCTCAATAAGTAACAAAAAACATGCTTGCGCAACCACATTCAACACTGGAAATCACCAACAAGATGAAACGCTGAGGAGGCTCTTAACATAAGTATTTCTTACAATCAGTGAAATCCCTGAAAAAAACGGGATGTAGCTGCCCAAAAAGAAGAATGGCACATATTATCAACATCAATAAATAAAAAGTGAAACTTTGTCAAGGACTTAGGACAAGCATTAAAAAAAGCTGGCCCTGAGCGTCGCCCGCTTGAATACTAGCAGAAACATCAAAACTTTTCCTTTTCCACCGGCATCCTGATACATCTTGACACGTACCGTACCTGGATGACCACCAAGGCCAATTAAATTATTAAGCTACTAGTAGCAATTTTAAAAATTGTCTTTGGAGAAAGTTTCAGCTCAAAGAACTAACCATAATAAAATTATAGAAATAATAAGCATAAGGCAGACAATCCCGCAATGCAAAATAAACCCACGCTCCCAGTCCTCAACCTATTCAAAGCCAAAAGCTCTCTGATATTAATATGCTTGAAAATTCTTTGTAGAGCAAGAAAGCAACTACTAGAAATAATCGCAATTTCACTGCACTGGAATATTTTATCTTTCCAAGGCTCATGTCAGCCCCCTTTCATCTTCTTTAATTGATTAATTATAACAAAGTACAGCACTATTGACAATAAAACCACTAGATCTGCGTCTGGTGGTTGGTTTAAACTTCATGAGATTGGCTTTATGGCAGCAATGAAATTTAACAAGATGACAGATAAGCCCCATGAATACAGTTTACCAACAGAGCCTAAGGCAGCCAGCCATAGGAAGTATTGTTGCTTCCTGCAAAATAACCGAAGACCATAAGCACTGCACCTAAAAGGCAAACTACAGTGCAAAACCTTCTTCCAACACAAGGGGTCAAATAAACCTACCAAAAAGCCTTCAAGACCCTTGACGACTAAGGTGATGGGCATGTGCATATAACCCCCCGATAACGTCCGCCAGTGCAGGCCAAGCCCCCACAGATGGCACCATAACGCTTACACCGACAGAAGACGATGTGAACATAATCATCATATCTCCCTATATTAGCCTAGCCCCCTGTTGCTGGTGTGCTCCTGGTGCCCGGGTTGCCACAGTGACAAGCACGCAATAAAAAGATGCTAATAAGGTCAATTCTTTGTTTTATTCATGATCTCTAACAATCCTTCATAGTTATGCCCCCCTAACATGAAACAAAACCTGCTTTGACCATGGTGTCAGATTGCTCTATTTTTATAATCAGTTTCTTGTTTCCTGCCTCAAAGCCAGCCCTAATCTTGTCTAGGTTGGGGGCTTGTTATATAGTGAAACATTATTTTATTTGTATTCTAGAGGTCTTTTATGACAATCTTCATCACAGGCTTCACCTTCATTTTAGTCAAACTTTTTCCTATTTTTGGCAGGAAAAATGTTGACCAGCGTACAAAGTCTTAGTCGGACTCTACCTTTATTACCATGACAGCATCCATTGCTGTCAGCAGAATATTTTGAGCGACAGGTGTGGATAAAGTGCTGGTCACACTGCAACTTGACTGGCAGCCGCTGTCCGGTTGTTTTGTCATGGGCTTTGTGTGCAGACACACTTTTGCCTGCTTCTGGTATGGGACTCAATGCCTTTTTGCTTTGAGTCCAACGCTCCCAACAGTGGTATTCCTTGGAGAATTGCACCCACTGTGTCTTTTGTGAGAGGTCTTATCTTTATTTGCTCACGCTCTTTCAAGGTCAGAGCTGCTCGTCAATGCTATCCCTATCAATATGACTGTGCTGTCACAGAGCAGGATTGGCAGTTTTATCGCTTTTATCGGCTTGAGTGCTACGGACTCATTGTTGCCGATGAAGCCTCCCTTGTTTCTAGGCTCTATCCAACGTTGCGATTATTATTTCTTTTGTTGGTCTTATTTGTATCGCTGTGGCCGCCAGGGATTGAGTGCTATCACTTATCGGTATGGCCGAAGTGAGTACCATCCTTACTTGGACTTATGCCTTTATCAATCCAGAACATGCTGGCCGAGCCTCACCCATCTTCCTGAGGGCATCTTCCGTTTTTGATTTCTGTTTCACGTGCGATGAAAATGGACTTTTCCATCTTTCTCATCCAGAAAAATTGGCAGATTTCATGCTGTCTTCGTCACCTTCCTCTTTTGTCGACTTTTTGATACCGTTTTGGTGCGCTGTCAATGTTTCTATCTAAAGTTGGTGGCATGCTGAGACGAAAAGGTAATGCCATCCCTCGTCTTGGTCAGGCACTTTTCAGTGATGCGAGTGCCACCACCGCGGTGCTGCTATGCTTGGGGTTTCTACCGTCACTACGCAGCGTGGAAAGCTCTGCTGGGGTCCGGCAGTGGTGGTCGTACCGGCTACACTGCCCTTACCACGGGCGTCCTCTTCCGCCTTGTCGCACTGTTTTTGCCCCTATTTTTATTGCCATTCCGGGCTGAAAACGCAGCAGCGCCTGCCTGCCATTGTGTCGGCTACCTCCTGTACTTCCGCCAATCACTAAAATTGACCTCGATGATATCACCGACAAACGCCCAGCATTTATTACTATTATTGCTATGGCACTCACCTACAGCATGAGTGATGGCTTAACCATCAGTGTCCTCTCTTATGTCTTTATCAATCTTTTTGTAATCTTATCGCTAAAAGAGAGAAACGCATCTCTTGGGTCTGCTACTCCTTTTCTTTCCTCTTTAGCAGCAAGGTATTTCTTCATCTAATAAATTTTACAAAAGCCACTAGTTAAAACTAGTGGCTTTTTATGTATCAATATAGGCAATATCTTCTTAAAATATCACATGGGTGCTTCAAACATCGGTATCGGTAAGAAACTTAAATGTCGACTTTGACGGTGCAGTTTATCTATTCTTTCTTGATTGCCGGATCTCGCAATGCCTTTCCCTCAAATAACTTGAATTTAAAGCGGGTAGTAAAACACCAAGACTTCCCTCATCTGCTTTCATATCAAGCCATCAGATGCTTTTGACCAAAAACTTTTCGACTCGACCCAAAGTCCTACCTTAAGGCAATGACTTCCTCTGACAGTCAGTTTGTCCCAGAGGAGGAAAAAGGCACCCGCCGTATCCCCATAGAGTGTGGCAGCGCCTCGGTCTCTCACACGAGATTGCTGGTATTAATCACCATCAGCATCTGGGCTTTTGCGCAAGGGCATAAAGCAAGGTCATTTCTCACCCTCGGTGGCAGACGTAGCCTTGTTTGCTGACTCATTTTCTTGGCGCAGCATGTGCCCCTCCACCTCACGCATCAGTGACCAATACGCATCAGTCACCCCTTTTATAGAAAGCTCTTTTGATGAATACTACAAAATCGCAAAGCTCTCTGCATAGCTAATCACTGTTCTCATCTGGCATCATGACACGATAAACCCTCTCTTGCCAATTGCTTTTGCCATCAGTCCAGCCACAACAGCGCTATCCTTGACCACCAGAAATCCCAACAACTGCATTTTTGCACCAATTGTCCATCTGTACTTTGACCTGGTGAATTAACGCTCACTGATGTTTTCCATCCATTTAACATTCTTTTCCTCACAGTATAGCATGACTGTGTCAAGATTGATGCGTTTGAATTATTTTTACGCTTACATCAAGTCATTATTTCTAATTTTTACTTTTTCCGTTGTCAAACATCTTTTTGGGGTATCTTTTATTAAGAAAAGTTACTATTCTTGCTTTTGCTAACATGTTTTATCCTACTGAAAGGGAGGTCCTTTAGATGAAAACAGCATCGTTTTTGGTATGTCTCATTCTTCGCTTATGGTCATGGTTTACATCACTGGACGTAATAAAAAGTTAGATCAATCATTTTTGTAACCTTATTGTTTATGTATTAAAATTTATGTATTACTAAAAGGAGAGAAAATATGTTTGTAGAAAAACAAATTAGCTTGTTTTTGTTTGTGGTGTCGTTACTGGTTCTTTAGGTCTTAAGGCGCTTCTTTCCGCCCCATCTAAAAGGAGGCTTGTGTCGCAGTCGCTGCCCTTGTCTTCGGTGTGTAAAAGATAATGTCCCTGGTATGGTTGATGGTGTCCAAGCTCATGTTGATGATGTGTCAGCTGAAGCTGAGGCAGTTAGCAAGAAGAAAGATCGCTAAAGCTTTCGTTGACGCCAACAGAAGAACTCAAGTTTAGGCCTCATGCATCTTGGTTAAACACGCCACTGAGGACGTCTGCGCATGCAAAATCGTCCAAAAGCTGGCGCTAAGTTGTGAGGAAATCGCTCGGCTTCAAGTTGCCTTTCCTATTCTTAACGGCTGAAAAGCTAAAATATTATAGCCATATCGGCGAGCCAGCACTGTGCCATAATGCGCCTCAAACCAAAGAAGCCTTACTCCATGCCTGAGCCGGTTCAATTTCATGAAGAGACCAAAGCGTTAAGCGAAGACTTGTCTGACAGGTTTGAACTCAGCTGACGTCTATAAAAAAGTCTTTTTTAGCAAAACTTGTTTTCATTTACCAAAAAAGTTTTTGCCAGCTTCTCTAAATTATGTTGGTGTCTATGGTGCTATACTTGCACTCAGTAGGCTAAAATCACTTTACCAAAGAAAATTGATGTTGCCCTCTTGAACTAGTGCGATTGAATTTCTATCTCACGCACGGTACGTACCGACTGCTTCTAATATCATGTCTCTCCTGGGATTGAACTTTTAGAAGAATGGACGATATCCATCGATGATCTTGCCAAAAGATATGGCAATCAACGTCGATAATGTATGGTTGCGTCTAGAAACTGGAGAGAAGTCCTCGTTCCACTTTTCTTCTGTCAAAGAGAAAATGATGTCTTAGTCCTCACGCATGGAGCAGATTAATCCCATTGATGGGACGGTCCTTAGTGGAAGCCATGGTCAATCAGGCAACCCTCGCAGGTGAAAGTATCTGTTGTCAAAAACAAAAGGCAAAGAGCGTTTATGCGGGTACTGTTGTTGAAGAGGTGCCATTGACATTCTTGTGGATAAACCACTAGCTGAAAAGTCGTTATGCACGTATCAGTCAACATGATGAAAGAAAGCGAAAAACTAAAGAGCAATGTCCAATCTTCTGCTGAAAACTCGCTGATAAATTGGTACCATTTTAGCTTTTTAGGCGCTATCTTTGCCTTCCTTCTCACCCTCGTAATCTCAATAAAGCCCTAGCTTTCTTGATGGTCGACTTTTCTTGTGCCTTAAGCTTGCGATTCCTCTTTCTGTTCTCTCAGCAACGAAAGAGTCCAGCAGTCATTCTATCGTCATCAAAGGCGGTAAATTCAGCAGGCCTGTGCCGAAGCAGATACCATCGTCTTTGATAAGACAGGGACACTGACAAAGGCTAGCCCTGTTGTTCATGATGTTATTACCCTTGATGGTGACGATGGACGAGAAATGCTTCGTATTGCCGCTTGCTTTAGAAGAACGCTTCCCACTCTGTGGCACGTGCTGTTGTCAATCAAGCCAAGATAGAAGGGACTAACTCATGAAGAAATGCACTCCGAAGTGGAATATATTATCGCTCATGGATTGCTTCTACTATCTGACAACAAACGTGTCTTAATCGGTAGTTACCACTTCATCTTTGAAGATGAAGCCATTCCTGTCACAGAAGAGGAAGAGGCCATCTTGGCAGCTTTGCGCACATTTTCTCATCTTTATATGGCTATTGATCATAAGCTTTCCGCCATCTTACTCATTGAAGATCCAATTCGAAAAAGCGCCTGCGATGATCAAAGCCCTTTTAAAGCTATGGGCATCCGTCCTGCAACGATGACAGGGACATGCCGTACAGCAAAAGCTGTTGCAGAAGGCTGAGCTTTGAAAATTTTTGCTGAAGTCTTACCTGAAGACAAGGCAAACTGTCCAAAGCTGAAAAAGCTAGAACAGTCATCATGATTGGCGATGGCGTCAGTGATTCCCCACACTCAGCAAGTGATGCTGATTGCTATGCAAGGTAGCTCATCTTTGGCACGAGAAATCTCAGATATCACCATTTCTTCCAATGATTTGATGAGTCTGGTGACCTTAATTGAAATTTCTCGAAGCTTGATGAAGCGCATTAAAGTTCAACTATCGTACCGTAACAGGTTTTAATGGTGGACTGATTGCCCTGGCTTCTTCGTCTATCACCCAGGTACCTCAGCCCTTTTACAATGGCTCTACCCTTGTGTTGGCTTCGAGATAGCGATCACTTTTAAAGAACGTTAAAAAGCACACTTCTTTGAAAACTCAGAGTGTGCTTTTCTTATCATACGATGTGCTGAAAAAGTCGGGTGCTGCGGCGGTAAAAGCTAATTCATAAGTTTTGACATCCACCAAACCAAGCATTGCTTCACTTTGGTACAAAATTTAGGTGTGAGATGTTCTCCCGCCTCTTCGCTGTGACAAAGCGACTGACTTCTTTTCATGAGTCCGCTATCTGGCAACAACAAAGAGTGGTCTTGACGGCACCAGGACAGTACAGTTTTATTTTTAAGCTTTTCAAACGGTCTTGTTTCACATTTCTTCATACAAGCCCTCGATCAAACTGAAGTAATAAAAATTTGCTCGCTGAGATACCAAACTCGGCTAGAGCGGTAGGCTGATAACATACTGGAAAGCCACGTTAATAAAGCAGCTTCCGCCTGGGCATTTTGGACAAAAAGGTGAGATATAGATACCTACCGACATCACATTGAGCTGAGTAATTCTTCTAAGTCCTCTACTTTTAGATCTGAGGCTTTTTACCACGATAGCCTCTACCGGCAGGGTGATCCAAAGATGCACTGCTTTATCTCTCGTCCAATCAAAAATGTCTTTAAATTCTCTTGTACCCTTAAATCACAGCATAACTCAATACACTAAGGTTAGGATACAGGCAACAGCTCACCTAAGCGCTTCAACGCCCTCTTTTCGTCAGACTGCCAAAGATAAGGTTTTTCACCTCTTTTAGCAAAAGCATAGGCAGCACCAAGGCCAATCCACTGCTTGCCTGTAATCACAACATATGGCATATGATTCTCCCAAATAAAATAACCCTACCTACTAACGAGATGAGGGATTATCCTAACATGTCTTATTGCCTTTTTAAACCTATGGGAGGCAAGTACACTTACTAAGGTAACTTCCTTTGTTTGATGATTCCACTCGAGGAAGTTTCCAAAAGCCAAGTTCTTTTTAAGGCAGCAGATATCTCTCAAAGAGCAAGAGAATTCTTCCCTTTTCAAGGACGATCGGCGTACTTGGTGCCCGGTTTTTGCCATTGATTCCATCGTGCTTACCTAAGGTAAGTGATGAGGCTATTCTTGCCTATCAGTAGCATAGGTAAATTTAGCTGTCTTTGTCTTACTATCAAGTCAGCTTTAACCCCTAAAAGCTCACCTATCATGCGTGCCGATAACATGGTTTTGCCATTTTTAACAATTGGTGCAACATCAAAGTGATACGCTTCTTGCTTGCCCTCTTTAATCACAAAGATAAGATTTTTGTCCAATCTTAAGGGCTGCTTTTAGAACCTTGACTTGCTGTGGTGCAAGGACACCTTCTTTTTGGCTCACCTGTTTTATTGTTGTTTTCAACCTTTGTTGGTGGTGATGCTACCGCCACCACCTCCGCCACCGCCACTAGAAATACTTGCCTTTGTTTTTAAGGCGTTGGTCGCTTTCTGAGATCGCTAATAGCCTCATCCAAATCTTTTTGTCTAATTGTCGCCTGGTTGAGGACGGCTTTGCTTTTTCAAGGGCTTTGGCAAAGGTGTAAAACTATCCTTTTCATAATCTACTTCTAGCATTAGCCAGTTCAATCTGCTTTTGTAAGCCTGTCTTTGCCTGTTTCATTTCTGAAAACTTTGGGAAGCTTTGAGTAAAAGGCTTCTCGTTTTCTTTGATTTCTTTTAAGGTATTTTCTAAAGTGCCTTTTCTCCTGAAGTGATGGCTTGAATCGCCTTTGCTTTGGCACTTTCTAAAGCTTGTTTTTAAAGGTGTCATATTGACTTCTCTTATCACTTGGTTCTAAGCTAAGAAATTCATCAATTTGGGCAATTTCTTTTTGAGGTTCATCTTTGAGATTTTGCTTTTCCTCTGTTTCTAAAGCACCATAGAAGTTTTCTGGGACAACGATATTGAGACGTGCATCTTTTGTCCACTTGGCATAGCTTTAACAAAACTTTTTAAATTAAGGTTTGGATCCACTTTGCCATCTTTTTCAAAATGGAGTTTAAGCTTACCATCGGCTAGGGGCTTCACTAGTCATCGCTTTTCCATGCATCATTGTCCACATACCATAGCTTAATATCTTCTGAGGTCAGTGCGAGGGTATCGACTGCTTCTGGTACGCTTTGAGGGGTCACTACCTCTTGTTCTGCTTGTGGTAAAGCTGTCTCTGCCTGCTTTTCTACCCTCACAACTTCAGTTGTGGCAGCCTCTTCACTCAAACTTACCGTACCAACCTGTGCTGGTGCTAAGACAAAGTCATAGATGGTTTTATTGTCCTGAATCAAATAAGTCACATCCTTTTTCTCTGGGAAAAATCTTTCCATCATTGATGAACTACCATTTGGCTGAGTGAAATGTGCTTCCAAACTGCCTTGGAGAGTTTGAACTTGCTTTTGCACCAACTTCGTCAAGCTTTCATTGAGCGCAGTAATATAGTGTTGTACCTTATTTGTTGTTTCACTACCATTTTTGATCCCTTGAATGTGAAGCTTGTGCCTCAGTGATGACCTGACGCACAGCTTGAATGCTGGCTTCTGTATAATTGGAGTCAGTAATTTGAGTTTGTGCTTCGATAATTTTTGTTCAAGGGTTGTGGTATTGGTGGTTGGCTTGGATTACCTGTCCCTTTTTCCCACTAGATTTTGGAGGGCTGTTTGAAGATTGTCTTGGTATTTGGCACGATCATCACTTACCCTACGACTGGCTTTAGCTTTTTGGACATAGTCCTCTGCCTCAATAACTGCCTCACGTAAATGATCAAGCAGAGTCCTTGGTATAGGTCTGATGATTGAGTTTTTCTTTGGCTTAGCTAAACAAACTTTCCAAAGTACTGACATCATACCTTAATTCTAAATAGTAATTTCGGAGTTCTTCTAAAAAGAGCGTGACCTGCATCTACTGAGAAATCAGTTTGTTTTAGAGTTCACCCACCAACTTGTTTTTCCTCAACAAAGGCTTTTGCCCTTATCACGGCTTTGTTAGGAATACTTCGCATCATTGAAGTCCATAGCTAAGTCTGTCCCTTCGCTGGCTTGGGTGGACTGAGCAATGATACAAAAATCAACATAGGTTTCTTTTGACCTAAGTCATAATAAGCAGTGTGACTTCATCTTCTGAAGCAGTTGATTTTTGAACAATCGCTTCCCGCCTTTTTGAATGGCCTCTGCCAACTTTGTCCAATGGAGACTTGGCACCGTCTCTTTCATGCGTGCATGTAATCCCCAGCGACAACGTTTAATAGCATGATCAACTCAGACTTATTAACTTGTTGCTCAGAATAGCCTTCTATTTTTGTGTTCATAATCAATTTCTAAGATGACATCATGGTCATGGGCATCTTGACCTGTTGCTGGTGATTTCGAAACAGTATTACACTTCACATGCTTGGTCTGTCCATCTACTGGGAAACTCACTTCTGTTGGATGAGGTATAGCTGTACTCGACCTTCATAGCTAATATCAACACTACCTTCTTTTAGCTTCGTCATTGGTTTTTCTCATTGTTAGCATAATAAAGAAAGCCCTGTTACTACCCGCTTGGCGTACCATCACCACCAGGCGAGTGGTTGCAATTTCATAAACAAAGGTATGTTTTTCCCCTTGGTCACTAACTTTTGCCTTAGTAATAAGAACACCATTAGCGTGAGATGGGGTGAGTTAAATTGTCTTTGACAAAACGTACATTGACCGTATAGACCTTTTCTGTGGTGACATCTGGGCCTTGTGGCTCACCACCAGGATTTGGATTTGGTTGTGGCTGTGGTTGTGGCGGATTTGGATCTAGATTCGGTGAGTCCTTTTCCTCTAGTGCCTTCATCAAGAAGTTGAGTTGGTCAATGTAGTAGTTCACTCGATTGGTGTGATTTTTCTTTTCATTGACATCTTTTAATATATGCCTCATGCATTGTCAATAGCAACACTCAAGGCACGCCTTTGTTCCTTGCCCTCTCACTACCTTAGGCTTTTTCTTTGGCACTGGCAATTTTTGTACTAGACTTTCTGTATTAACAATCGCCTCTGCACGTAAAGGCTTGTATTTTATTCTCTTGTGTTTGAATCATCTGATCGGAAAGTTTTTGATGGATTCAAAATCTGTTTCTATCTCATCAAACCACCAACAATTGCCTCTATACTCAACTTTTGGTGTGTTGGTTTTGTCTTTTTCAAGTCTCACAATCTTTTTCAATGCCTTATGAGCATCAAGTAGTGCATCGACTTTTGAAAGGTGTTCCTCTTCTTTTCCAAATTTTTAGGGCAACCATTATATTCCACTGAAGACACTTGCATTTTCAAGCAAAGGTCTTTGTGGTTTCTAGACTGAGCAAAGTTTCCGTTTGCTTGCTTGGTGAGGTTTTGAGATAGCCTTCAGAAAACTCTTTTTAGGGGCATTGACTTTTGTTTTGCAATTCAAGCTTATCATTAGCCCTGAGCTACTCTCTTCTCGTTTTCCATCATAGTTGACCTTTAGGGCAACACTATCGAGAATCGGTCTATTGCTACCATCGTGGAGGGGTTAAATCAAGGTTCATTTGGGGCATTTGAGCAGTATCCACCGAGTTCAATGACGCTTGGATACACTCACTAGAATTTCTTGTTGGAGGCTCATGTATGGTCGTCTCTTCTCGCTTAATCACTTTGGCTTCACTGAAGCGTCCATTATATTGTATTCCACCTTGGTAATGACCTTAAGGAATTGCCTGCCTGATCCTTTAAGGGTTTCAAATTGATCTGCAACGCCTTTGTTGCCTGCTGTCTCAGTCAGTCTCATCTTACTTTCAAACATGGCTTTTGCCAAAGGGGTATCTTGGTTTGAATCATAGAAAGTAGTTTAATCGCGATGACGGAATAGACTTTTCCCGCTTCTGGTACTTCTATCTTATTGTCATACAAATCTTCTTTTTAATCGGTGTTTTCTGAAGTCCCATCAATTCTTTCTAGATTATTGATTGCCTTTAATAAGGTGTCAATGTGCTCACCTGTTTCATTGAGTTGAGGTCTTGAGGCCTTATCTACCATTTTTAGCCCCTGACTTGGCTGTATAGCACCTAAACTTTTCTTCTGTGTAGTTAGTAACATGCTTACTATCAGCAATGGCCAAGGGATTTTCTAAATAGGCAGTATAAAGCGTAAAATGGTATTGCTACTGGCACGATCTAATTTTTATCCAACTCAACCAATTCACCTAAACTCATGTATTCATTATTACTATTGGCTCTATTTAAGAAATTGGCATAAGCTTTAATGCTCTCCTTTTGTATAATCTTTTCTTTATAAAAAGCCAGTCTTTACAATATCAATATGCTTGGTAATCTTCTCAGAAATAAGCTCTCTTAAGGTGACTTCATTTTCACTGATGTCAAATTGGGGCGACAACAGCATAAATCTCATCTTGATTTAAATCAGCTTTTGCTTTTAGGGGCAGTTAATTTTTCAATCGCCCTCTTATTTCTCGAGGCTTCAGTAGGATGGTCTGTTTCAGATAATTCATCAAGCACGGCATAACCTCTTACAATCCAAAGCCTCTGCAATTTGCTTGACACGTTCTTTTTGACCTGGAATTTTCATAATTTTTATCAAGAGGCAAGCTTACTGTAGTCAATATCCACCCCAAAAGTACCTGTTTTTCTTCACGCCGTTTTTATCGACATAAGATAGCTCAGTGATAACGAGTTCATCACCTGTGAGCTCACCGGGAATTACTACGAAAATAGTGTCTTCTCTTCAGACCGTTGGCCCTAACTCTGCAATTGGTAAAAATTGTCGCAATATGTCCAACAGATACATACTCAATATTTCTTGCCTCATCCTTATTTAAGGCAAAATTCACCTCAAAGCTCATTGCCCCTCTTAAAAACGCTAACATATGAAAAATAGTTTTCTAATGTCCTTATTTTTCTTCTTTCATTTATAAAATGCCTGAACAGCAGGGTTTCCACCTAAAAACTGCATAGTGTGGGTTTTATGAGTCCCCTATAAAGCCATCTTTTTGTGAGGTGATGACTCATGGGAAAAGGCATAAAAGCTTATCATAGTAGTTCAGATTACTCATTGCATTTTTAGCCAGTTTTTCATCATAACTACCAAGGAAAAAGCTTCGTCTCATAAGCTGCTTCCCAAGTACAATACCAAGGTGTATCTCTAATAATCTCCTTAGGCACAGCACTTCTATCTGTGCCAGTGTGAGTGCCCGCTACTGCGGGATGCATGTAAACCGTCCCCAAAAATCGCCTTACAAAGGTCTTCTCTAGCAAGTAACTGATTTGCCTAAAACTTCAACCCCTCCCTTTGGTATCCTCAACTGCCATAACACCCTTTACCTGGTTAGTTGGGCTTGTCGCATCTGCATAGACTCCTCCCCATGCCTGCTGCCATCAAGGCAACGAGCGTAGAAAAGGCAACAAACGCGTCTATTAGTGGAATACATTGTGTTCTCCTCCTAGATATAAGATTGGTATTAATACTGGACACCTTTTTATTTTGCAAATAATTATTTTTAAACTTTCTTATCTTTTTAAAATGTAGCCTATAACTATTTTATCCAATATCTAAATATTAGGTAGATTAATTAAAACTCTTTGTCAATGTAGAGATAATTCTAAAAGAAAAATTATTTATCTCTAGCTAACAGCCTATAGCCTTTCTTTGGTGCTTTACTTTTTATCCATCAATGGCTGTATTTTATGACAAGATGTTATCAATGGTAATGAAAGTTTTAAATGAAAACATTATCAATATTTCATTTAAAACTGTAAATACAAAATTAGAAGCAAAAAGATTCTACACTTTTTAACCCAATAACCACTTTATGCTCATCTTTATGGCTTGAAAGGCTTTTTATATAGCCTTTTTATGCTAAAAATAAAGCGATATTACAACGTAAGGAAGGTTTTTATGAGTAAAGAATGCAACAAGCGCTTGCTTTACTTGTTCTCCTCTCTATCTTGCTCTCCTTTTGGGTGGGCTATCAACGTATGGTAGCAGAAGAACACTACAATAAGCTCAGTTTTGTGGTCAATGAAGCTGATGCCCGAAAGCTTTAGTGGAGCAACTGGTAAGACTTTTAGCCGAAAGTTTTAAGTGAAATGAAAAGAGGGGTTTTAATATCCTCTTTAAAAGCAAGTCTTGGTAGTCTAGTTCAATCTGGTGATTTAACTGTCTATCAAAAAGGTTATTCCCTCAATCTCATCATCGCTATAAGGATATGGAAGATAATATTCCTCTCAAAGAAACAACTACCTTGCATAGCTAGAAAACGATGCTTGGTTGACTTGAAAGAATTCCTTCTAAAGATACCGGGGCTGTGCTTTATGAAAAAGGCAAGGTGATGTCCTTGCAGTCCATCTATACTTCCCAAGATCAGTCAAGCGCTTCTCTGGGTTATGAAGAAGTCAGTCAGCGCAGCTGTAATCAGCTTTAGCTGATGCTGTACTGCGAGAGCTATGGATATGGGATCGTCCTCAAATTCCGCAGCGCATGGAAAGGGATTGATGCCAACTCCATCGAAACTGATTTAGACGAAATTAAAAATCTAAAAATATTCGTCTCATCTTGTTTAATGACCCTGTTATCAGGCTATCCAGATGAGAGATTCAAGCGTTTTCTGCCTACTTTAAAATAAAAGATGGTGGGTGCTCTATCCCCTTGGCACGATTTGAGTTTAGTGACCAAATCGGCGGCAACTTGCCCAAAATCTTGACAAATGAGGTCGTTCGCCTACCATCTCTAATGCGAAACGAAAACTTTACGGCGACACCTCAAGATAAGTTTTGCGTAAAAAGCGCCGACTGATCGCTGGCAAAGAGAAAGAGAAATGCGATGCTCTTTTGGTGCGTTTTTGGTCTCGCGACACAGGTTTAAGCTATAAAAATATGACCTATCTTGAAAGCATCAAAAACGCCCTAGAAGAAAGGTAGCTTTATCTTTCGTAATGACTTTGGGCGTTTACAAAATGCAACACCAAAAACTCATCATTCTCTTGATCGCCCTAGGGTGTAGAGTGGATTAGCACTTCTTTTTGGATTATTTGAAATTTAAACATTTGCCTTTTTCTCTGGTCTCTTCCTCTATCTTAGCTTTGTCATCGGTTTATCTTGTCATTAATCCTACGCTGGCATTAAAAGGCTATGGCATTTTGTTCGGTAATCATCTTCCTGTCTTTTCCATGGTGTATTGTTTTCCCCTAATCGTAGGGATGACCATTGCCCGTAGCGTGTATATAGCTTACTAGGTATGTCACTACTCAGTATGATTGGTGCCCTTTTGATGGTGGGACTTTTGAGGGTGAAACCCTTTTCCTTGTGAAATTGGAACATTTCTCAGGGGTCAAAATACGCCCATCTCTTGCCAATTTACTGGTGCCTTTCCTCACCTACATTTGGATGGCACCATCCCAATAGATAAAAGTAAAAACCTCTAAATCAAGCGATTAATTGTCGCTGGGCGTTTCAGTGTCCTTGCACTCGTTGCTATCAGCATTTGTTGTCAGAACAGGCAATGATAGGATGAAAATTTCTGCAAACGAAAACTGCACGCTTTCGTCAATTCCTCACCGACTACCTGGCGTCAGACCGAAATAAAAGAGTTTATCATTGGCTATCCACTGGCACTTGTATTCTTCCATTTTGGTGCTGGCAAAGCAGAGGCTTTTTAGTTTTGATCATCGATGGTGATTGGTCAAGTTTCCTTGGTCAATACCTATACACCTTCATACCCCCATATTTCTCTTTTACGCTCCTTTAATGGTATGCTTTGGGATTATCTTCGGTGTTTTACTGCTCCTTGCGATTCATTTTGTGCGCCTTGTTTGATCGTTACTTGTATCAGTATTTTTGATCGTTCCCGACATAAAGGTCTTTCGATGAAAAACAGTCGTTTTAAGTGGTTATTATGGCTTTGATAATGCCGGAGATGAAGCAGTTTGTGAAGTATCATCTCTGATCTTCGTGCCCTTGACTCTCAGTTAAATATTGTTTGCACTTTCCAATCAACCAGAAAAAACAGCACTAACCTATCAGGTTAGTGCTGTCAATCGTTGAAGTTATTACCTATTTTAAAAACCTTAAAAATGCTGATCTCCTCATCAGTGGTGGTGGCTCTATACAGGATGTCGGTAGTAAATATGGCTTGTATTACTACCTTGCTATCATTCTATTTGCAAGCTCCTTAAAAACCTACTATGATTTATGCTCATAGGGTCTTGGCCTGATCAATTTACCTTTCAATCGCCATATTTCTGGTCTCATCCTAGCATGTCAACTGGGCGACTTTTTAGAACAAGGAATCTCAAGCACTCTTTGAAAGCTTAGGCAATAGCCTGCTAAAAAGTGAGGCTTGTCTTTGACCCTGTCCGAGCTACTGCCAATAAAGTTGATCGTGAAATGTTTTGTCAAAGACCCTCATAAAAGACTCTTATCTTTTGCCCTAAGAGGATGGAAAAACCTCTCACCTAGCCTCTTTTCTCATGCTATTGATGCACTGAGCGAGGAATATCAAATCCTACTTTTACCCGCTTCATCTTGGTAGCGATGATAGCTTTATAAACTCATCCAAAAAGAGTGTCAAAGTCCTGCAGAAATCTTAAAAGCAACACACTATCGATGAACTGATGGCAATCTTTTTCAAGCAGATGCAACCATTGCCATGAGGATCTACATGGACTCACTCATGGCAACAACCACTACTTGCCCTAAGCTGTAGATCCAAAATGTACAGAGTTTATGCACATGGATAGGTAATCCTAATAGTATTGACAGACATCTCACCACAGAAAATCTTATTTATCATCAAGCATCCTTATTTACCGCTCAAAACTTATCGAAAAGCCAACTATCAACAAAGTGCATGAATCTGCAAGAATTGTCTCAATTTGTAATCATATTTTTATTCTTGCTATCAAAACATAAAACCAGTAAAATTATAAGGAATATTTTATAGGAGGGAAGTCATGCTCACTAGCATCTGTGGGCATTTAGCTGAGTTTTATCTTTAGCTTTCTTTTAGTGCCTCGTTGCCGTTGCTTGCCTTTCTCTTAGGCGCAGTAGATAAACCCAATGCTCGAAAAAGTACATCAAAAATTATGCCACGGCTAGTGGCGTCTCCATCTTTGTGGATTTTGGCTCGCGCTCTTTTGACCATAGAAAATCATCGAGTGCTTTTTACCTTTCGTTTTGCCGGTGCCTTAGTCCTTTTTGTTGTCGGTGTGATTGATGACATGAAAAGAACTCCCTGCAAAAAGTTAAACTATTTGGTCAGATTATCGCTGCCAGTATCGTTGCTATCTTTGGTACACGTATCGACTATGTGACCAATGTCTTTAATTATGAAGGCAATATCCTGCCTCTAGCAGGAATGGTTTGCTATCCCTCTGACGATTATTTGGATTATCGGTATCTATTAATGCTATTAACCTCATTGATGGACTAGATGGTTTAGCTCAGTGGTCTTTCTGCTATTGCAGCCTTGACAATGGGTATCTTAGCGTTTTTTAATAAAGATATCCTCCTTGCAGTGATTCTTTTCGCCTTGCTTGGTGCTTCCTTGGGTTTTTGTCTCATAACTCAATCCCGCCTCTATTTTTATGGGCGATACGGGTTCGATGTTTCTTGGTTATGTCTTTCAGGCGTCAGCTCGCTCATGCAGCTGCAAAAAGTCTAACTTTATTAGTGTCTGTATCCCAATTTTAATCTTGGGTGTTCCTATATTTGATACTTTATTTGCCATTGTTTCGATAGATGCTTTCTGGTAAACCTATTTTTGAAGCAGATAAAGTACACCTGCACCACCAGTTTCTAAAGCGTGGTTTTAGCCATAAAAGAACAGTCTTAACCATCTACGCCCTCCTCTCAGCTACTAGGCTTTCAGTAGTGCCCTTATCTGGCATGCCCTTACCACTCAAAAAGCTTTCTTTATTGTGATTATTCTAACCACCATCATCTTAGGTGCGGGGCAAACTCGATATATTGGGAAAAAGAATAGCCAAGTTGGAGGAAAAGAATGAATAAGAAGAATATAGGATTGTGTTTTGATCGATCGGTGTGAGTATTGTTTTTGGGGGTCATCATTGGTGCTGCTAGTGGACTCTTTAATTCAAATAGCTTAAATGGTGATGCTAAACCAGGTGTTACCACGACCAACACGGATGAAACCCCTATTAAAAATGGTCTAGAAGATGAAACAGAAAGCCAAATTGGAAAATAAAAACAACTCAAGCTCTTCTTCTAGTACAGTTCAAGTACATACCAGTAGCACTAAGTACCACTGGTCCAAAATGGAAGCTCTACGACTTCTGCTTCTACAGCGCAACCAACCATAGAACAACCTAAAAACAACTCAAATCAAAATCATACCTGCACACACCCAAAACACAACAACACAAACACCGCAAACACCGGCGCAAAGCACCCGTAATGGTGTCGTTGCCACAGGTAATGGCGCTAGCTTAAATGTCCGTTCTAGCTCTGATCCAAACTCTGCTATTATTAGCCAAGCTGGTGATGGTAGTGGACTAACCCTATACGAAAGCGCTAATGGCATGGTACGTGTCGTCACCGCAAATGGAGTAGAAGGTTGGGTCTCTGAACAATATGTCGCTGGTTAAACTTAGTCAAAAAAAGAAGATGGCGCTCGCCATCTTCTTTTTTTGTTCCAAAGCCCTAAAGCACTTTTAGCCGTCAACTATTTTTATCAGTCTTTTTCACTGGGTATACAAGGAGTAATAACTGATTAAGAGAGAAAATACAATGACATTTATAGATGCTTTACAGACATTCCGAATACGCCCTTGAAAAAGACCCAGATCTTGATAAAGAAAAAGTAAAAGCCCTAATTGGGGAGGTTCTTGACCTCCTCCAGATGCTTTTAATATGCAGTCTCAACGCCTTGTCCTCCTTTTTCGACCAACAAGTGAGGATTTTTGGGATGAGGTCAATACCCTATGACAATAAACTTGACAAAGAAAAATTGGCCGGTTTCAAGGGGCAAATAGCACAATCCTTTACTTTGATTGACCAAAGACAGTGCATAACCTCGGAGAGTCTTTTTCCTCTTTATAAAAGATGCTTTTTGGCGTCTATGCCACCCATGCCAATGGTATGGCACAAATCAATATCTGGAATGCCCTTACTACCCTTTAATTTAGGCGCTAGCCTACAACATTATATTACCATGCAGAGACTTGGGTCAGAGGAACGCTATCAAGTCCCTGAAAACTATCAGCTCGTTGCCCAAATGCCTTTTGGCAAAGTCATCACCCTGCAGAAGCCAAAGACAAACTACCACGCCAAGAAAAACTCACAGTTTTTGAAGCTTAAACTGTGGTTTTAGACTAAAAAATATTCACCTTTTTCTAATTTTTACGAAAAAATCATTGACATTTAAAAGCTTTATATTATATACTTTATTTCGCTGGTATTCCTAGTAGAATACCTTGATGGAGAGGGGTTCCCGAGTGGCCAAAGGGGACAGACTGTAAATCTGTTGGCTCTGCCTTCGAAGGTTCGAATCCTTCTCCCTCCATCTTTTTGTTTATTGTCGCGAGATGGAGCAGTTGGTAGCTCGTCGGGCTCATAACCCGAAAGGCCGCAGGTTCAAGTCCTGTCCCCGCAATTTTTGTTTGCTGATAGCTCAGTCGGTAGAGTGCCACCTTGGTAGGTGGAGGTCACCGGTTCAATCCCAGTTATCAGCTTATAGCGATATAGCTCAGCTGGCTCGAGCATACGGTTCATACCCGTAGTGTCCGGGGTTCAAAGTCCCTGTATCGCCATCATAATGCGACTAGAGAAAACTCTAGTCGTATTTTCTACTATACTCATGAAATCAGAGGTTTTAACCTATGTTGGTACGTCCTAAAAAGATGCTTTTCTATGGCTCTGTATCCTTATAACCCTTGCTGTAACGATTCTTACCTCAGAATTAGTTTACTCAGATTATAAAAGATGACCCTGATAAGTTTATCAAAGTAATGTGCTGAGCTATACCAACTATGAGCGAAGATTGGACAATACTTTTACAATACTTCATTCAAGGATGAGTTAGCAATCACATCAACTACACTATCCGTGGATTAATCGGTATTGAACACTTTAAAGACCCTCGAGTTACCCCATACCCATGGTACTAACAGTCTCCACGACGAGTCGTTTTCATACCCTACCAAGGCTAACGATTGTTAATTTGAACAATAACACCCTTTAACCACCTACCACTTAGACTTGGAAAAATCCCAAAAAATCACCTTAGAAAGGGAAAATACGCCCTCTTTGTCAGTGGCACCTATTTTTAGTAGCACCTCTCACTCGAGCGTCTAGCCTTTGAGACAAGCTAGCCGAGCCACTAGCAATCACCTTATCAAGCAATACTACCGGGTGGTCAATCATGAAACGTTTAAGCAATAATACTGTCGCTTTTTATTGTATGCACTGTTATCATATGTTATGTCATCGCACTAATTAGACTGGATGCCATTAACATCATCGTCGAACCCCTCAACGGAATTTTTTATGAACTCACTGTCAGTCGAGAAATGCAAGATCTCAAAGAAATTCAAACTAATGTAGCTGAGTGTCAAAATGAATACCAGAGCGAAATAGGGTTTGAAACGATCGCTTCACTATTTATTCTTTTTCGCTAAAGAGTGCAGAAAAACTTGGCACACTACATAGGGCTCGATAAAGGTTTTGAAGAAACCCTACACAAATTATCTGGAGCTTATTGATATGGAGCTTGTGATGGCCAAGCCGTTTAAGAAAGTTAAAGTTACTTGCCTTAAAGCACATCTTAGAAAAAATGCCTCAAACAGATCAAGAACACTTGTATTACAGTCATCACATCACCTCAAGTTCTACGAAGTCATACCTTTATAATAGCGCAACGAACAAAGGCTATTGCCTGCTAATTATCATATAGATAGTGTTCATACCATGTCCCATGGTATTAGCCTAACGAAAAGTCCCCTATTCAGTGAGCATCAAAATCACTGAATGGGGGACTTTTGTTAACCTTGTACCTATACAAACAAGAAAATTCTTCCTCTCCAATAGAGAAGATATATCATGTCAGACTGACCATTATAGTGTTAAATCAAGATTTGCTATGCTATTAAATAGCGCACCTAGAAATTTGAACCTTACCAGAAACCATCTTTGCAGAAGTATTTATGACATACACTATAACATCCTCATCAACATTGATACCTTTAATCGTAAAAGAAGCATTGCCAGAATACTCATCGGACTCAAAAACCATACCCCTTCGAGCCAACAGCTATCACCTTATACTGACCGCCACCAGTAACTTCAGTCAATTTTATACAGCGCCATTATCTTTTAGCGCTGATTCGCTTCGAAACGATGTTGCCAACTTTCACCAACTTGAACACTAAAATGACCTGAATAATCAGCGACATAGGTACCATAGGGGCGACTGTATCAACTGCAACAGGCATCTGGTTACTTTCCAAAGGATGCTTTATCACCACTAAATCCACCAAACATCAAGACAAACGACATCATTACTCCATAAATGTTTTTCACCTTAAAAACCTCCTATAAATACAAAGTAGTCCGATATTCAGATAAGGTTGATATTCCCTAAAGTTTTGCTTACGATAAAGACGACAAAGATTGAACAATCATCAGTATTTCCTCTTACTTATATTTATATCGTATACCTATTAAATCTGTCAATCAAAAATACCCTAAATCCATTTTACGGATTTAGGGTATTTTCTTTGTTAATCCACTTTTCCAGATGGTTTTTCTTTACCATCTTCTAGGTAATGCTGATGGCTTTTTAGCTCATCTCTGATTTTATCTGCTTGGGCAAAATTTTTGAGAGCTCTTACTTCTTTTCTAAGGTCAATTAAAAGATTCATGAGTTTATCCACCAAGCCATCTTCATCTGCCTTTGTCTCTAGGTTGACGCCTAAAATCTCTAAATAGGTCAAAAGTCCTTCTTTTTAAGGCCAAGGGCTGTCTTTTGCCAAACCTTCTTTTTAAGAGGCTATTAATTTCGCACTGCATCAAAAACTGGCACTGATGGCTAAGAGCAGTAATATCATCATCCATGGCACTTTTCAAAGTTCGCCTTTTAAGCTTGCCAAAATGGTTTCACTGGCTTGACCTTGGCCTTCTCCCTCTACCTCATCTAAGGCAATCAGACAGTTTTTAATGCGTTCTAAGCCCTTTTTCGCCACTTCGAGCTTTTCATCATCAAAATCTAGTGAGCTGCGATAATGGACGCTAAAGAAAGTAAAACGCACAACCTCGGTCTATGCTTCTCAGAATCTCCTCAAAAGAAAGAAATTCCCCTTAGACTTGCTCATCTTCATTGATGGTGATAAAACCATTGTGCATCCAGTAAGTTGCCATCTTGCCATCATGAAGGGCACAACTTTGGGCAAGCTCGTTTTCATGATGAGGGAAAATCAGGTCTTGACCGCCACCATGAATGTCAAAGACATTGCCTAGCAAGGCTTTGGCTCATGGCAGAGCATTCGATATGCCAGCCAGGACGCCCCTCACCCCAAGGGAAGGCCACTTGGCTCATTTGACGGCACTTTTTCCAAGGGCAAAATCCAAAGGGTCGTGTTTCTCCTCATCTATGGCTACTCTAGCCCCACTTTTTCAAGTCCTCAATGTCTCGCCCTGATAAGCGACCATAGTCCTCATAGCTACGCACACTATAGTAAACATCACCATTCTCCAAGGCATAGGCATGTCCTTTTTCAATAAGCCCCTCAACAAAGGCGATGATTTCTTGCATATAGTCACTGACACGAGGGTGGCTAGTCGCTGGTAAGACCCCTAGCTTTTGCGTATCTTCAAAATAGGCTTTTGATGTAGCACTCAGCGATTGCCTTGGCGCTTTTTGCTCCTCATTGGCACGATTGATGATTTTATCATCGACATCAGTAAAATTAGACACATAATTGACCTTAAAACCCTTGTAGGTCAGATAGCGTCTCAAGGTGTCAAAAAACACGATTGGACGGGCATTACCCAAATGAATGTAATTGTACACCGTCGGTCCACAGACGTAAATACTGACCTCACCTTCTTTTAAAGGCACAAAGATTTCTTTTTGTCTGCTTAAAGTATTATACAGACTGAGTTTCGTTTGCATGCTCACCTCCGCATCTCTTTTTCGCTCTCCTCTTTGCTAGTCCCCATCTCTAGGCTCTTTATTTTCTTGCGCAACTCGTACAAGCTATCCCCAATAGGATCTGGCAAATGCCCATGATCTAGCTCTAGTGATTAGATTTTTGTACCTTTTGTCCATCTTGACGCACGACTCGCCCTGGCACACCGACAACTGTCGCATTGGATGGCACGTGTTTTAAAACAACAGAACCTGCCCCAATTTTGACATTGCTGCCAATGGTAATATTGCCTAATATCTTGGCACCGGAAGAAATCATCACATCGTCCCCAATGGTCGGGTGACGCTTGCCGGTTTCTTTACCTGTTCCCCCTAGAGTGACCCCTTGGTAAAATCGTGACATTATCGCCAATAATAGTGGTCTCACCAATCACAATCCCACAACCATGGTCGATAAAAGTCCTTCACCTATCACAGCACCTGGATGAATTTCCACTTGGGTGAGATCAGTAATCTGTGATAAGAAACGTGCTAGGGTTCGGTTCCCTCTTTATAGAGCTGTAGAGTCAAGCGATGTATCCAAAATGGCATGAAGCCCTGGATAGTTGAGCAAGATATCCAAAAGTCCTGTCGCTGCAGGATCTCTTTTCTTTGATGGACTGGATGTCCCTTTGTAAACGATTTAACATAGCCCCTCCTTATCCTCTAAGACAAGTTCCACCGGGCAAATGATCAGAACCATATCCGGTGTGTATGGCAGTGGTGGCGATCTTATCTTGCAAGTCCTCACTGGTTAGAAAAATAATCTATCCGCCAACCCGTGTTCTTTTCTCTCGCCCTTTAAAGCGATAGCTCCACCCAAGAATACACTTCAATGGTATCAGGGTGCTGATAACGCCAAGTATCAATGTAGCCATCTGCCAAAGTCTGGTAAAAAGCCTCGCTCTTCATCAGAAAAACCAGGATTTTTGCGATTGGTTTTTGAGTTTTTGAGATCAATTTTCTGCATGAGCGATATTGAGATCCCCACAAATCACCACTGGTTTATGGGACTTTTAAACTATTGAGATAAGCTTTCCAAGCTTCTTCCCAAGAAAGGCGATACGCAAACGCTTGAGTTTTTCCTGGCTATTAGTGTATAGGTGGTCACAAAATAGTACTCACCCATATCGAGGGTAATCACCTCCCTCCTTGTCATGCCTCGGCAACGCCAATACCATTTTGCACTGCCAAAGGCGCTTTTTGGTAAAAATCGCTGTGCCAGAATACCCTTTTTCTCAGCACTGTTAAAAATTGATGGTAACCCTCTAACTCAAGGGTCAACTGATCCGCTGCATTTTTGTCTCCTGCAAAGCAAAGATATCAGCATCTAAGCCGTTAAAAATATCCATAAAACCTTTTTGATAAACCGCACGGGAGACCATTAACATTCCATGAGATAAATTTCATCTTCACTCCCTAGGTAAAATAAACGGTGTGTTTGCACACCGCCCATTTAGATAATTTCTTCAATCTTTTTAAGTAGTCTTCGACATCTTGAGGACCTGCCATCTTGCCAATATAACGACCTTCCTTAAAGAAGAGTACCTGTGGCACCCTCATTTAAAGAAAATTCCTCCATAAGAGGCTTATCTGCCTTGGCATCCACACGATAAAGTTGGAGCTTATCTGGATGTTGCGCTAGCTTCTTCACATTAGGATACACTATAGCATACACTTGGCAACCTGGATTCACAAAGGTTACCAGTTTGATCCCACCTTTAGCTATTTCTTGGTGAAAAGTATCGACTGTTAAAAATTCATCCTTCATGTCCCCTTTGTCTTATTCCACTATCATATACCCTAAATTTGCAAATTAATTTGCCTCTTTTAGCTTAGCTTTGACAAATTGCTACAAATTGAGTATTATAATAATCTGCTAATGTCACACCACTATGGACATCATAGTAGGGGATACTCTCTCTAGGGCATCAGCAGAGGCCAGCGCCTCGCTATTCATAGCCTCACTGCCCTTTTAAACCTTTGGCAACTTGTTTTAATCTATTTTCAAATAATTCAAGATGACCTTTCATAGCATTCCCACTTTCCCTTTTGTGCTATCATGGGGAAGATGTTTTTCTATTATTAAACGAAATTTTATAAAAAGTGAAAAGAGAAAGGACTGATTTTTATATGGCTAGAGTTCGACGTCAGTAAAAGATACGCCCGGAACGCATGCCCGAGCCCTTTCTGTCCTATACTGCATTAGACACCCTACTCAAGGTCCATGCAAGAGGTATTTGTTCAAAAAGACTCTTCTAATCCTAGAAATCGTAGTGGTAGAGGACGCTTTTTGACTTTCATGGGCGATTTTCATCCAGAGTTTAACCACTTTGGTATTGATATTGTGCAGAAAATTTTGTCCGATACGGTCAAAAGCACACCAAAGGCGAAGAAGGATTAGTGACAATGTAGATTTCTTCTAGCTGATGCCAGACCTTGGTGGATATTTTCTTTTAGGTGAAGCCAGCATTGCTAAGATTTATCTCAATTTTTCTGATCCTTGCCAAAGAAGAGACATGCCAAGGTCGTCTTACCCATCACCACTTCCTTGAAGTCTACCAACAGCTGTTAAAAGAGGATGGCGAACTCGTCTTTAAAACCGATGGTCTGCCCTTTTTGATTTTTCCCTTGAAGAGCTAAAGGCAGCCAATTGGCAGATTATAGAAGAGATACGTGACCTCTATGCCTACTTTCTGCTAGAAGATAACATTGCCACAGAATATGAGCGCCGTTTTGCGTGAAGGCCTCCCAATTTATAAATTGCTGCAAAAACCCTAAATCTGATTAATCAAGGTAGATTAGGTATACTTCTCATGACAAAACAACTAATCACGTCATGTCGTCTATCGGAGAGAGAAATAAAATGAATATTTATAAATTTAATGTCCAAACAGCAGATGGCAAGGAAGTCAGCTTAGAAAACTTACAAAGGTAAGGTAGTCTTAATCGTTAATACCGCTACTGCTTGTGGCTGAACTCCAATATGAAGGTTTAGAAAAATTAAATCAAACTTACAAAGATAAGGGCTTTAGTGATTTTAGACTTCCCATCTAACCAATTCTTGGAACAAGCACCTACGGCACCAATGAAGAAATCCAAACCTTCTGCCAAACCAATTACAACACCACTTTTTGACACCTTTGCAAAAGTAGATGTCAATGGTGAAATGCTATTCCACTATTTAAAGCCCTTTCGTGAAGCAAAACCAGAAGATAAAGAAAATGCTGGTACAGAAGACTCTAAAAAGCTCCTTTGAGAATAAACCTAAGAAACCGTGAAGGCGATGCGATCAAGTGGAACTTACAAAAGTTTTTAGTCGATAAAGAAGGTAATCTTTGTAGAACGTTTTTCTCCAACGGTCACCCCAGAAGAACTTGCTCAAGAAATCGAAGCACTTTTATAAGTTATCCCCCACCTCAAGATGAGATAGTTTTTCCTCATCTTGAGTTTTCTTTTATGCGCTAATCTGCTTAATACTTCTATTACCATGATTTGAAAATCTTCGTAGATAGCTTATAATACACTAAGCTAAATCAAACGAATATCAACCAGGGGATGAAATATGGAAACAGAACAACTTTTTAAAGTGCACACTAATCATCTCAAGCCTCACTGTCTTGGTTAGTTTTAGTCCGTCTTGTCCTTGAGCTACGTTGAGATTAGTAACGTTTATACAGAAAAAGTCCATTCCAATCTTGGAATGAGCTTTATTTTGTACACTTGCTTTAAAAGGGCTGTCTAAAACAGTCAGCGCACTTAACCATCTTTCCAAATTCTCAAAATCATAATCTGATTTTAAGGCAATCCCTCTTGCACCGTACTCGCTGGACAGCTTGCTCTATACCTCCATCATTTTCCCAAAGCCCCCACCACCATGGGTGCAAAAAGGAATGATGGTCTTACCTCAAATCCACCTGGTGCAAAAGGGTACGAATAGGTGGGGCAAAGTCTTTAGCCAATTTGGTGAGCCTATAAAATCACTTGTGTTTCTCCAAGGCTTTCTGCACCTGCAACAGGGGCGGACAATAGTCTTTTCTATCTCTGCTCTCTGCCTCTTTACAGCAGTATTGTGAAGAAAAAGAATAAGGTTTTTCCGGTTTTAGCTCCTTAACTCTCCACCAACAATCAAGAGTAATATCCTTAGCAAACACCTTGTTAGCCCTGAATAAGAGTAAAATACAACAACAGGCTTCATCTCTTTCCTCCATGCTAAAAATTTTTCTTTTGCTAGTCTTTTTTAACACACTTTTCTAGCTGACTTCCTTGGTGAGGGCTAGGATTGTCTCCTTATCCATTGACTGATTTTGTAAGCCGATTGCATAGAATAGCCATTGGCTGACCATGATGCGCAGAGACCACTTGCCATCATTTCTTTTAGGTAATTACCCTACCGTCTACCTTTTTCTGTGCGTGTATTAGCATAGTCATTATAATCTCCACTGATGTCTTCATTACCCTTTAGCCTTTCGGACATAATATCCTCTATCAGTCCCATTTTCTCGCCTTATAATTTACCTCAATCATTGCTATACCATCGCCATGATAGACAAGATAAAGCTACCTCATACTCAAATGCTTGGTTTTGGCACTATCATTTCAAAGCCTGCCAGAGAAGAAGGCTGCTGAAGTGAGCCAACTTCTTGATAAGGTGCAACCTCCCAATCATAGAGGTGCATCCTCGGTAAAATCTGAAAGATAATACAGACTGACACCCATCACTAGAAAATGCTGCCATCGCTAGGGCCACTTGCTCATCGCTGAAAAAGTCAGCTTAGTGCTGAGCTTTTTCACCCTAGTGTAAAGCTTAAGGCTGATTCAATATAAGCATCATCAATCTCACCATCGCATACAACAGTTTTTGACTTCTGTGTTTTCATCTAAGGTAGCCTCCTTTTCTAGCTTTTCCCCTAGCTGTTTTTGAACGTGAAAGGCTCATTTTATCTTACTAAAGGCCATAACCAGAATGCTCTGCAAAGCTCCTGTAGAGAGTCACTAAAACCAGTAGCGTCTCATAAAGAGATAACTTGCCTCAGGCTTTGGGTCTACTAAAAATGCATTTAACCCTCTGCTAAATCTGAGTTTCTGAAAAAGTCGCCTTGTCTGGAAGTATTTCAGCCAGTTCGTCCAAATGACTGGTATTTCTGCCACCACCACGTTTTGTGCCTGCTTTGCCTCATAAGCATCCAAAGGCTAGATTTCTTGTGATTTTAGCTAAAAATGCCCTTAAAAATGCTGGTTTTCTGGCGAATACTTGCCCATGTTTTTAGATAGGTATCATTTTTCACATTCTTTCGGCATCTGCTGCATTTTTTTAGTATCCCATAGCAGCCAGAAACCAACAGCCGACCATATTTATCCTTTGCAGGTGATTGCTTCCTCTGCTCTTTTTAAAGTAGAGACTGATAATTGCCTCATCTTGCATACTATCCTCTTTTCTCTCACTCTCATGCCTTTCAACTAGATAGACACATCAGCAATATCAACAAGTGTTGCCTTGCCATTCAGGTCACTATTGATTGTAACGATTGAAAACTTTCTCTTGGCACCTAAAGTTGTTTCCCTGGCACTGCAAAATAGTGCATAATTCGTGCCATTTGTCACTTGATTGCCAAGATAGACCATCGGACTATAGTAAGTGCCTACAAAATCAGCCATCGCCTTTTTAAAATCGGCGCTCAACTTAAGATTATCCTCAAAAGCTGGCTTACCTTGATTGTACTGCCAACCACCTGTCATCCCTTCTTGAGCAGCTTGCAGCAGTCTTTTATCCCCATCACAGTTGCTTTACCTTCAAGATTTTCATAGACATATACAATAACATATGCTGATTTTGCTTTAGGGATGACTGCTTTTCCCTTACAGAGATAGGCATAATTTGTGCCTGCCACCACTTGTGATCCAAGGATCGCCATAACTTCATAATGACCGCCTAGAAAATCCTCATCGCATTGTTAAATGCCTGCATTGCCTCTGGGTTATCCTTTGGTAGAGTCTACCTTCATTCATTGCCCTAGCGCACCTGAAGCAATATCGTGACTCTCTTTGGCTGAAAGATTTGGCGCATGAGCTCCATAGGGTCACACGCTTTGATTGGTATTCTATCATGGTATAATTCAGTCTTTAACTTCAGGTAAGTAGAATTGGCTTCCTCGCTCAGCAACTAAAAACTGCCTGCCATGGAAATACTTAAAATCATGGCGACCATTCTCATCATTATCGTTCATCCTTTTTCATCTTAACATTTCTATTGATAGGTTGGTTTTAGCTTTACTGAATTACCCCTCACCCTACTAAGACGAATTTGTAGCACAAAAAGTCACACTTTTTATTTTTCTAGAAGTAGCCTATACAAAAGCTAACGCACCAAGATACCTGCGTTAGCTCTCTCTATCGTCAGCCTTCAAAAGCGAGGCTAAGGTCTTTATCGACTTGTTCAGGGTAGGAGAACAAGACTCTCTTTTTCAATGCGATGTTCCAGACGTTGCCACAACGTTTCTGCACCCTCTTTGCCTAGGGCTCACCTCATCCAAAAGATAGGCTATGTTGCGCCAACTTGGCAGCATATAGAGTGTCTCCAAATAGGGCTTGTGGTAGCACAATAATCTCCATATCACGACTCTAAAGCCACCGCAAAGGTCTCTTTCACTTGTGATGATGTGCATGAGGCGTCTTTCCTTGGTCTCAAACTGTTGAAAGCTCTCCTTCCCAAAAGAGAAAGTCCTCGCCATCTTCCGTGATAAGCACCACTGCATCCAAAATCCCCTTGCTTGCTTTTTGACCGGTCAAAGAGTTTGGGCAAAGGTAGTGTAAATTGTCCCTTAGTTCATCATGTCTCCCCTACTTGGTAGTGGTAACGCTTATTTAAACCTCACCATCGCCAATCTCCTCAAGGCCTCTAGGGCGAGAAAGCGCTATAGGACGGTAGACGCAAGCTATCCGTAAAAAGATATAGTCCAGCAAAGGGTAAAAAGGGTCTCGACAGTCGCCTTTTTGCCAATCTTTCCGCAGAGGCAAAAAGAAAAAGGTCGCTTTCCATTGACACAAAAAGACATTGCCTGCCTCATCTTTGTAGTAAAACTGAGTAGGGCCAAAAGGATTTTCCTCACCCAAGGTCCAAAACGGCAAGCCATTGAGGTAAAAGGCCTGTGCCTCCTCTTTTGGTAAAGTTGCATTCTATTTTTGTAGTAGTTGGTCATCATTGACGACTGCTGTCCACGGTGCCATCCAGATAGGCGAGGTAAAGTCTCAGCCCTAAAATTGATAAGGGACGTGTCAACCACTGCTTGGAATTAGTCTCTAGTAAAGCCTCTTTTAGTGTGTCTTGTGGGTCTTTTGTCTTAGAGACAAACATCGCCCATTCATAACTTTGGGTATCTTTTTAAAAAGCGATTAGGCTATCGAGGTCAATTGCTGGGGGCAAGTCTGCCACCTGTTCTACGCTATAGGTCAGTGCCATGTTAGTGTCTCCTTTAGTGGTTTTTAATCATAGCAAAATCCGAGCCAAAAGACAAAGCAAACACGCCCTTAAGCACCTAGGATAACTCTTTTTCGCCACTTCGCCAATACGACCCTAGCAGAATTTTCTGCCCAACATTTCCCTATCTAGCCTCTAAAATAAAAGCCACCCTCTTGGCGATAATATGTTATACTGTTTTTGTCGTCAACTATCCTACGACGGTAGGGAGGTGATACTATGTTTGAATACATTCTGTCCATCATTGGGATTGTCATAGGTGGCGTAATTTGTCATTATACCATCAAATGGCTAGACAGTCCCAAAGACGACAAATAGTCTTAAATAAAAAGCGACCAGGTGGAGCTGGTCGTTTTTCTCATGCTTGAAATCCTATCCATCATTTTGTCTAAAACAGTATAGCATTATCGCCTCATCACGTCAAGCACATTCTCATTATCCTACTATCATTTTTACTACAGAACTTTTTGACAAAACAAATAAAAATTCTAACCTAGAAAAATTGCTTGCAAATATTATAATTTCATCAATGATTTTACCATCAATTGAAATTTATGGAGGACGATAACTTGAGATATGTACTTTTTATTGCGTGGCATCAATGTCGGTGGCAAGCATAAGGTAGCGATGAGCGAGTTAAAAGCACTGTTATTAGAGGCAGGCTTTTGAAAGGTTTCATCTTATATTAATAGTGGCAATTTGTTTTTCAGCAGTGACCAAAATAATGAAACTTGTCTTACCAAAAATAGGTCATTTGTTAGACACCAACTACGACTTTCCTATCCCTTTTGCTTTAATCACCAAAGAGGCTTACTAAAGATGCTACCTTGCCGGATTGGTGGGCAAGTGCTAGTCAAGAAAGGATGTTTTATCGCCTCACTTGGATAAAGCCAGTATTCTTGACTTTATCGCTAAAGCGACCTTTCACAATGAAATCGTGCATGTCGGAAAGCACGCCATATTTTGGGGCAAATATGATGAGGCAGACTACCTCAAACGACTACCATAAAAATTAGTAAAGCAAGATTTTATAAGCAAATTACCATCAGAAATAGTAATACCTTTTGAAAAAAATCACTAAGATGCTTGAAAATGAAAAATAAATCCAACCTTTAGGTATCAGAAAAATACCCTACGAAAGGATAACGCTCTCTTGAAACCTCAAACTTTACCTTCTAGCACAAGTCTCAAATGCTTGGCTAGTCCCTAGCGATCGCCTTCTTTGCCTATCTGTTGAGCAGTATCGTCTACTATCATCTTTTTGATCCCAATCACCAAGAAAACTCCATTTATCTCATCAGATTAATGATTGCCGTCTCTTTTATCCTTGTCATCTCTTTTTATCCATCCATAAGCAAAAATAGAAGTCACAGAGGACAAGATCATTAACTATTACTTAAATGATAACTTGGTCTATACCAATATCTTGGATAATCTCTACATATTCAAGCTGTAGACATCAAACGTGGGGCAATCGCAGATATGAAATTTTGCTTTTAATGACAAAACCATCTACTTCAGTATGCCTGCCCATCTCCCTCGTTTCTATGAGCCTGGAAAGTATGAAGGGCTGTTTGCTTTCTTTATGAAAAACCTAAAACTGCAACAAAAACCTCCCATCACACCATCTTTGGCGTTTCCAAATATGTCTTTGTCTATTGGAATCTCTAAGAGAAGAGAATTATCAACACTATTGTCAATCAAAAAGGTAGAGACTTTCTATAATCACATCGCATTGCACTAAAAGGTACTAAAGGTGGTTACAACGGACAATCAGATAGATTTTAATTTATAGATGAGTACCATCATTTCGTCTTATTTTAGGAAAAATAAAATGAAACATTGATAAGAGCAAACTACCATGAAAAATATACGGATAAAAACAAGAACACGACAAGCAAAATGATGTTGGTTTTATCTATTGGACTTTCCACCGGTCTATCCTCGAAGCGCTATAGGTATCATAACACACAATATCGCCTTTTGGATTCCAATGGGAATCAGCTAGGAATGCTCTTTAGCCTATTTTTAATAAAAAGATGTAAACTAAACTCGCCTGCCCTATTCTCTAAAAAGAATACTCGTTACTAACAAAAACGCCCCTAGGGCGTGTTTTACTCACTGTTACTGGCAACAGCAGCCTTTTATAGTTTTTGTTGATAAATTCTACCGCCTTTAGGGCTGACGAGGACTTTCATAATTGCCTTTGGTCTCTTTTCGCTATCCTTATCTTCTGCACGAACAGCGATAATATTAGCATAAGTCTTTGCAGCTAAAGCTATCTGCTTCTTCTTTGCGCAAGGGCATCACTGAGATGAGACCGGCAGAAATGGCATAGTTACTCGTTGATGACAGCGATGTCTACATCACCAAGAGATCTTGGAATTTGAGCTGCTTCAAGTTCTACGATTTCAAAGTTTTTAGGATTGTCAACGATATCTTTTTGGTGGCATTAATGCCAGCTTTTTCATCTAACTTGATAAGACCATTGTCTTGAAGAAGAAGAAGAGGCTCTTGCTTCGTTAGTGGTATCTATTTGGTACAGCAATTTTTGCACCATCTTGTAAACCATCTAAAGTTTCGGTCTTGCCTTTTTAAAAGATTGCCATTGGTTCTGTAGTGTACTGCGCCTGCACTGACAAGGTCAAGATGGTTTTCTTTGTTGAATTCTTCAAGGTAAGGTAGATGTTGGGACGTAGTTGGCATCTAATTTCCCATTGGCAAGTGCCTTGTTTGGTAAAACATAATCAGAAAATGGTACCACTTCTAGGGTATAGCCTTCTGCTGTGAATTCATCTTTTTAATGCATTTAAGATTTCTTCGTGTGGGCTAGGGCTAGCACCAATTTTAATGACCTTTGCTTTGCTTTCTGTTTCTGTCTTTGCAGCATCTGCATCATTAGCATTGCTACCACAACCTGTTAGTACTGTTGCGAAAAGTCCAAGGGCTAAAACACCAGCTGTTAATTTTTGTATTTATCATGAGTCTAACCTCGTTTCTTCTATTTATTTTTATTTATTCTTTTATTCTTTTTATCTGTATAGCGAACATAACGTTCACCAAGCATTTGTATAATTTGTACTAAAACAACAATGACAATAACCACAACAATCATCGTCGTAAAATCATAGCGATGGTAACCAAAAACGAATCGCCACATCCCCTAGGGCCTCCTGCACCGATAAAACCTGCCATAGCTGTAGGCAAGAATCGTTGTCAGAGAAAGGAGCATCCCATTGACCGAGGAAGGAAAAAGCTTTCAACGAGATAGACCTTCCAGACAATCTGCCTCAGGGCTGGCACCCATAGAAAGGGCTGCTTCGATGACACCTTTATCAACCTCAAGAAGGATTGTTCCACTACCCCAGCCACAAAAGGTAGCTGCCGAAAAGTGTAGAGCAAAAATCGCCACCTTAGGGGCCGATGGTCGCATGCAAAAGCAAGTCGCTTTAATGGCGCCAACAAAATCATCAAAATCAAAAATGGTACCGAACGCAGTAAATTGATAATGAGGCCAACAATACTGCTATCTAAAATAGGATGTGGTCTTAAGCCGCCCTTGGCACTAGTGATCAAAAAGACCCTAAAGGTAGTCCAAAGAGATAGGCAAAAATAAGTTGCATAAAGGTCATCATCAGTGTCTTTAACGATTCTTCAAAAGCATATTTACCATATCAGACACGTTGAGTCACCTCTCGACTTGGACATTTTTTTGTCTTTAAACAACTCAAGACTTTCTCACTTGATACCTCATCAGGTAATTGAATCACAAGCTGCCCAAAGGCACGACCATCAATATTTTGGTATCTGCAAACATAATATTGACCTGTATCTTTAAATCTAGCACCATCTGACTGAGTACAGGTTCAAAAGATGAGCCACCATTGAAGACAATACGGGAGCTGTTTACCACGATTAGGGTTAAAAGCTTGGTGCTTGAGCCGTGTCTTGATAGACCAAGCGCTTAGTCGCCTCTGTCTTCGGATGAGTAAAGATTTCTTGGACAGTGCCAACTTCTGCGATTTTATGGTCGGCTATGATTGCCACCCTTTGGCAAATCTCCTCGATAACACTCATCTCATGGGTAATGATAATAATGGTAATACCCATTTTTCGTTTAATTCTTTTTAAAAGTCTCAAGACAGACTTAGTGGTCTCTCAAATCTAGGCACTTGTCGCCTCATCACAGAGAAAGCACTTAGGCTCTGTTGCCAAAGCTCTAGCAATCGCTACCCTTTGCTTTTGTCCTCCTGAGAGTTGAGATGGATAAGAATTGGCACGATCGCTTAGTCCTACAATTTCTAAAAGCTCCAAAGCACGCTTTTTGGGCGTCTTGCTTTTTCATCCCTGAAATCGTCAGCGGAAAGCATACATTTCTAAGGCTGTCCTTTGCATGAGGAGGTTAAACTGTTGAAAAATCATGCCCATCTCACGGCGTATGACGCAAGCCCACCTGACTCAGTTGCCCAAGACTCTTATCATTAAAAATAATCTGCCCTTCACTTGGCACCTCGAGGAAGTTTAGGCAACGTACCAAGGTACTCTACCTGCCCCCACTCATACCAATCACTACCAAAAGACCCTCGCCTCTATTAATCTCTAGATTAATGTCCTCCAAAAGCATTTATCTTCTGCCCTTTGAGATAAAACTGCTTGTACAGTGACTCTATTTTTATAATCGCCTTTCGCTCATATAAGCTCCTCTCGTCGGTTGTAACTTTCTCTGAGTCATAAGGCGTATTTTTGATAGACAACGTGGTTGGAGCCAATTGAATATGTAAGTTTTGCATGGGCACGCCACTTTTACAATTGGTCTCGAGACTAGGATCGTCATGAGGAAAGTACGCCTAGGTAAGGATCACACCTACTTTTGCGCTAAATCCCTTTCATACTCTTCTTTTAAAGTCAGCGCATCATGCCCTACATGACCAGAGATAGTAATGTCTCTGGTCAGTGGTACTGAAAGGAGAACCCCAGCCTCATCAGATTGCAGCAAAATTTTTAGCTGAGGTAACTTTGCCAAGTCCTGGGGTCTGTTTTCTGTATGCGTCTAGAATGAGGCAAAAACCTGTCATCAAAACCCTTAGTAATATCACGCACACGTAAGCTGATGGGAGAAAATCCCAAACATCTTTTCTTCGAGGATATTTTCTACGCCATAATAGTAAAGGGCTGCCTGAGATGCCCAACAGATAAACAAGCTAGAATACACATTGGTAGTTTGGCAAAGTCCATAATGGACTCAAGCTCTTCCCAATAATTCACCTCAGAAAAATCGAGCATTTCCACCGCTGCGCCAGTGATAATCATCCCATCATACTTTTGGTGCTTGATGTCCTCAAAGGTCTTATAAAAGCGATACAAGTGTGCCTTGGAGGTGTTTTTGCTCTCATGTGTGCTCATGGCAATCAAGTCAATATCCACTTGCAAGGGCGTATTACTCAAGAGTCGCATAAACTGGGTTTCGGTGACAATCTTTGTCGGCATCAGATTGACTAAGGCAAGACGCAAAGGGCGAATGTCCTGTGTTCTTGCCCTCTCCTCTGACATCGAAAAGATGTATTCTTTATCCAGTATGGCTTTGGCAGGCAAGTCTTTGGGTATAATGACAGGCATCGCAAATCTCCTTTATTTTTGAATCTTATAGGTATCTAAAAGCTTGGCTTAAAGTCCCTATGTGTCATCAATATGCTCAATCCCTACATTGAGAAACGAATCATTTCCGGACGAACACCAGCTTTTAGCAATTCTTCATCAGAGATGTCTGTGGTAGTCATCGCTGGTTGATAGGCAGGTATGAATAGTCTCAACATGAACAACAAGGTTAGCGAGTTTTGAGTTTTTCGTAAAACTTTCGCCGCTTCCTCACCACCTTTTAACCCAAAAGAAACAACACCGCTAGCACCTGTAGAGTATTTTTGTTCTTTCATAAGATGGGAGCTTTTAGAGGCCTGGATAGTTGACCCAAGCTACTCATGGTTTTCTAAGAATTTTGCAGACAGCAAAGCATTTTCACTATGTCTTGCCATACACCAAGTGTACAAGGTTTCTAGTCCTAAGTTGGTCAAAAAGGCATTGAATGGGCTAAAGGTTGTCCCCATATCACGAGGTAGGCTAGCACCAAACGTACCAAAAAGCTGCCTTGCCATAGTTGTTATAGACGAGACCATGGTAGTCTGGATCTGGCTCACTAAATTGTGGGAATTCTTCACTTGTCCAGCTCAAAGTCCCTGTCATCGATAACAATCCCACCAACAGAGGTCGCATGACCATCAATCTGCACTGGTGGTTGAGTGCAAGACAATATCTGCACCATGGGCAATAGGGACTGCAAAGGCAAGGGGCTACCAAAGGCTGTTCTACGATAAGTGGAACACCACTGCATTTTATGGCAGAGACTTTTTCAAAATCTAGGACATCAACATCCGGATTGCCAATGGTTTCAGCATAATCCCTGGGTGTTTTCTCTTACAAGGGCTTTGCATTTCTTCTAGGCTAGCATCTGGAAACAAAACTCACTTCACGCCTAGCCTTTTGATTTGGCTGCAAGTGAGGTACCACCATAAAAGGTTGCTCAGGCGATAAAGTGATCCCCTGTTTTTGCTAGGTTTAAAAAGGTGACCAAAACAGCAGCTTGACCAGAAGAGGTCATCGTCGCACGCAATCCCGCCTTCAAGGCTGCGAGTTTTTCTTCTAGATATTGACACTGCGGGTTACCTAGACGAGATGTCATGCCTGAAACATATTCAGCGCAGAGGTCAGACCTTTGCCAATTCATCTGCATCGTCGTATCTGTAGGTTGTAGATTGGACAATTGGCGCAATGCGTGGTTCGTGGGCCTTTGGCTGATAACCTGCCTGAACACATTTGCTTTCAGTTTGTAAAACGTTTAATTCTTTCGTTGTCATTAGACGCCTCCTCTAGTAATATAAAGAGCTATCTCTATAGAGGTAGCCCATGCTACTTTACACTTGTCTCTCAGACATTGTCTGCTGGATTTGCACATTTCAATAGGCTGTTGCTGGGCTTCACTGGGCTGTCCCTCCACCACTCTTGATAAAATGAACTTCAACTGAAAGTTTTGAGTTGTATATGTCATAGCTATTTGTGGCTTATTCATTAACTGTATTTATCAATGGTATTTATTAGTACGGTTTAAAATGTTTTTATTTTCTGACTTATCTAGCTTCCTTACTTTTCTATCCTCACCTTTGAGAAAATTTAGTCTCAAATAGTGCTGATTTTTCCCTTGTCTTCATTTTTAGCTTATGATAATATTAACTTAAAGTTAGGTTATCTTCCCCATTTTTCAGGAGGTATGATGATGTCCCAGTCAAACAAAAATAAAAAACTTGAGACTGAAAAATTTGTTATCTTTTTAGTTTTGTATTAACTTTTTAGTACCCATCATTTACCGCACAGAGACAAAACGATTGCGTGACCTCAGTTTTCTTTGAAGAGGGTACCAATGACCATAGAGCCTATTTATCATCCTTAGCCCTTGCTTGTACTCGTCATCTTGACCTATCGAATTTTTGCTGCAGGAGAGACTGGTAAAACTACCTGATAATTTTTACTAGTGTTTGTCTCATCCCTCGTCCTCGTTGGAAATCCTCAACTTAACCCTATCCTTTTTCAATCGGTGGCTATAATATTAGTCTCTTTTTAGAACCCTGTTTTTAATAGTTTTCTCTGTTCGTTTGTACCATCCTCTATGTCAAAAACTATCTTGTCCAGCACAAAAAGTAACTCCACTCACGAGTTCAATCATCTATATGAGGTCATGGTCCATCAGGAACACAGAGGACTTAAGAGCGATCTCATCCTCTCTTTAGTTTTTGTTGTTTTGGTCACAATCTATTTCCCATAGAGACAAAAGTTGTGATTGGGATTATCTTTGAAAAGTGGTCGCCGAAAATCGTGTCACTCCTTTATCATCCTTAGTCTTTGCTTGCCTCGTCATCTTGAGCTATCGTGAATTTTGCTCAGGAGAGACGACCAAAAGTCTACCTGATGGTTTTACTAGATTTGCCTAGTCCTCTTCTCGCTTGAAACCTCATGCTAAGCTCTATCTTTTTACTTGATAGAGATGCTTATCCTAATATTTTCAGGGATTATTTTATCTTGATATTTTCAAACAGCGTTTTGAGTAGCTTTCTGGCTGGCTTGGTACAGCTCCTTTATGTCAAAACTATCTCTGCCGAACACGTGCAGTGACATTTTGTCTCTTGATTATGAACTCAGCAATTATGAGGCATTGAGATATCCGCTAAGTGCTAAATAACACATTTTAACACTCGAGACTTGAGGGGCTTTTACTCACGACTTTCCACCAGCTCCTCGTTAAGTGCTTTGCTGACTTTTATCCCCATCATTTTCAGCGGAAATCACTCATCTTAAAACCATATGAGGTCTCGTATCATGTCCGAACTTTCTCATCGCTCCAAGGAAAAACCAAGCCCTCAAAATTCACCCCTTTTCTCTTAGTTTTGTGTTGGCTTTTTGCTTTTCCCTATCGTTTTTCAAATCAAAAACCGTGGCACTGGAAAACCAAGGTTTTTTCTGGCACATGATTATGCCAGGCGCCTAGAAACCTTTTACTTTATCGCACTTGCTATTTTGGTCTGTCTGGTGGCATGGTCTTACCACAGTTTTTGGGGAAAACCCTGCTACCAAAGAGCTATCTGATGGTTTTCTCAGTTTGCTGCCTCTCTGTCTTTTTCACGTGCTGGTGTTAGGTACTGTTTTATTTGAGCACTACGCTAGCTACTTCTGAGCATACGCTTTTGGCACCTTGTCTTTGCCTGTTTGCAGCGCATCCTCTACCTAAAAACCATCTTACACACTATAAAATAAGCCAGGCTTAGCCTAGCTTATGTCCTATGCCAAGATGGTTTTAACCTTCCTCTGTTGTGGATTGGATGAGGTCAAGAGTTCCACCAAGGCTGATATAAACGGTATCAGAGAAGACAGGCAAGCTTTGGTCCAACATAAATATTTTAATGCCGAGGGAGAGAAGTGTTAAAAGGACGCAAACTGCCTTTTGTTCATACCAAGAAAGGACTAGGGTAAGGGGCAAATCATTGACCCCACATTCAAAGGCACCTGCAAGGGCAAGAGCAACTTGAACTGCGCCATAAGCATCGTTACATTGTCCCATATCCATGAGTCTTGTAGTCCTGCAACAGTGCCAAGGTCTAAGTCATTGAAACGGAATTTACCACAAGCAAGGGTCAAAATCACACTGTCTTTTCGGTGCTTTGACGCATAGGTCAGTGTAGTAGCTTCACCAGGTTTTGCCCCATCACAACCACCAACAAGGAAGAAATGGCTGATTTGACCATTTTTAACTGCCTCGATGACTTCGCCAGCGTGTTCTAAGACAGCGCCATGACCAAAGCCTGTTGGCATAACTTCCCCACCATTGGTACCGCCAAAGACCTTATCTTCTGTGTAACCACCAAGCTCAATGGCAGCATTGATCAGGTCAGTAAAGTCTGTGTCCATTTTCATCAGCACTGATGTGATGGGTATTTGGATAGCGCAGCAGAGTGGTGTAAACCTTCACGATAGCTTTCTTTGGTGACAATGCAGTTTGTGGTGTAAAAGGACAGTGCGGCACACCATCAACTCCTTTTTCTGATTGTTCATGCTGTCCCAGTTACCTTTTGAGGTGAGATATTTTCTAAGCTCTGGATAACCATGCGCTGGAAGCACATTTCTACCATGGTATAGACATTGACGCCCTTGTCTCCTCGGTTTTGTTCCCATGAGCATTTTAAGGTCATAAAGTCATGACCCTGTGATAATGATGAGGCCCTTTCCATATGGGTGGTGGACTTGATTTGGAAAGGTCCAAAGGTTGTCGGTATTGGCCTTATCTAAAGTGCCATGGTGTTTTAAGTTTAGGTACCACAAGCCATAAAGGTTAGTGAGCTGAGTTTCGACCTCATGGTCTCTTAAAAGGCTGCCACAAGGCGATTAAATCCTATAGATAGCTTCATCTTCATAGCCTCTAATTAGGGCATGATGGCGTTGTTGCTGTCCCTTTTAGGCCCATAAAGCAAGATTTTACCAAGAGAACGATGTCTCTACAGCAGTGCCCATTTGGGATTTCCTGCCACTGTACTCATCGGAGACATCGACCTCTAGCATCGCACCTGTTCACTAGTTTTGATATCTTCTTCCATCAAAGTACATTGGTAATGGTGACAAAAGCAGACTCTGACTCAAAAGCTTTTGCAATTGCCTCATAGTCAGTGTTTCGCCGGCTCAGCAAGGAATGGTCATAGATGAGTTCATCTTGAAGTGCAGCCACAGCAGGATTTTCTTTACCACAGACTCATCGTGGTGCAACCTGTACCGCCAGCCGTTTGAAAACCACATTGAGTTACAAAAACATTTCGATTTGACATAATATTTCCTCCTCTAAAACACACTCTATCATTTAACTTTCAGTCGCCACACATTATAAATATCATGAAAGTTGTGTATGTAACTATAGTTACAAAAGGAGTGCATTCTTGCTGATAACACTCGAAAGACTTTGGACTCTGATGCGTACTTTCTCCCTTTATCATGCGTTAGCTGTAGTACTGACGACCCAACGTAAAATTGACCTGTAATTACCCAATTAACACTGTTTCTGTACCATTACATTAAACCGTCCATGAGCAAGATAAGTCTCCCTCTAGAAGATATTTTGACCCACTAAAAGGCGAGCTCAATCTTAGATGGACGTCCATGCAATATCCTTGTGGTAGAGACCTCGAGCGGTGATGTCTATGGTCAAGCGACTGTCTTTGGTAAAGAAAAATAAAAGCCCCAGGACCATCTCGTGCGGACGAAAGGCTCTGCGACATCGCTTTCCAGTGCTGGATTTTTCACAACCTAGAAAAGCCACTTAGTAAAGATGCCATGAAATGTGCTCAAAACATGATGGCACCCCTTGCTGACCCTAAACCCAGAAATTTAAACAAGCGTGTGGATTGTTCACACCGTCTCATGCCAGCGTGGCAAGGTGGCACGCTATCTCATGGCGAGGCTGGCAAGCATAGAAACGGCTTTTGAAATCTCACAACAGGAGGTAAACTTGCCCCCATCTTGGTGTGTCCAACGCCCTTCCTTTCACGCACCCCAACGCAGATGGCAGATGAGGCGAATTAAAGCGGTCACTCGTCTCTAGCTCTTTAAAATTTTAGACCCTGACAGCCCTCAGAAGACTTTTAGATAGGAGGTAAGTCATGCGTGCATCGAATCAACTGGAGTATCGCTCATGCCGGCGGCTATGGTTCTGTCGTGCTGCTGCCAATACTCCATGTAGGATCGCCACACTCTCTTCCGCCACTAGCCGGACTCGAAAACAGCTTTGGCAAAGAGCCTGCAGCGTACACGGCGAGTGGGATGAGATGACCCCTTGGCAGAAGGATTTGGCACCCTGACTGAAAAACAGTCGAGGATTTTAAGTGCATCAAAAGAGCAGGCACGACTCGCCACCCTCTCCCATCTCCCATTTGCTGACTTCCAATGCGTGTAGAAGCCTGCTCTTTGCTCGAGGGCAATCAGTCGGAGCCAGGGAAATTCTCCTTCGGTGCGGCTTTCTTACCTCACTCGCCGCCGCATATTATGCGCTCTGCAAGAAGGGCAAGGCGTGCTGGCCGCTTCTCTTCCAGCAATGACTGTTGTCTGCGACGGTCGTCGTGACGCACGCCGAGAGACCAATGACTTGCGTGTTCATCAGCATGACGCCTCCGACAAGCTGCACCTCTCGCCGATCCGGTGGTGATTTCTGCAAAAGAGGCGGATTTCGCTTCAAGGAAATCATTGAAAACAATGCTGAGATCGCCATTCCACCGATCTCATCCACCAGGTACAGACGCCTTTTAAAGAACGAAGATGACCTTGCCAATATTCTAGCCTTGTTGGCTCAGATGACCAGGCTGCCCTTTATGACTTTGTAGCGTTTAACAACGGCCTTGGACCCACTAGTCAAAGTTTCTCCTGTCTAGAAAATAATTTCTTTAGTAGTGGCTGAGTTTCACTGATTGAATTTACCGACTACTATCCGCCTATTGTGTGCACCTGCCTCGTCTATGCTCATCAAACCATCGGCGATGTGGAAGCTGTCTTATCCAACAAATCGAAAGCTACTACGAACGATGATCCTCAGGGCTGCGCCTGGACACTTGAGGTATATCTGTATCTCTTTAAGACGTGGCAAGGACAAATTTTGGCAAGACTAAGGTACGTCTCCATCTTTTAGGACTCAGAAGAATGCGATATGCCCATTCCGAGCTTTCAAAGTCTGCACCAATTCTGGGGCGCAGCTTGACCCTCACCACCTTCAAAGACATCCATAGAGCCACCGACACCAATTGCCATCAGGTAATATTTTAGCAGCACCTGATAGCGCACGACAAACCTGCCTTGATAAGGAGAACCCATCGCCACCGAGAAACATCGCTAGTTTTCCCTTGTCAGCCAAAGAGGCTCGGATGTCATTTTTTGAAATGACATGAGTTCACGAATATTGCATTGTGGCGTCTGGGGCTACATTCTGCTTTTTGTTGATTCCTCTTTACCCCTAAAGTGAATCTTGTCTTTGTTGCCACTGGTTGCACAGTGCCTCTTCAATCAATCCTGTTACACGGGCTTTAAAGGGTTGATCCAGGAGTTTTCCTGCCAAGGATGCCCTGACCATCGGCTGTTACTTAAGCTTAGCCTGTGCATGGTCCTTTAGTTCACTTAAAGCACGCATGAGATTTCTGGATTGGCGGTGACGACATGATGACATCCTCAGAAGCCAATCAAATCATCTATTTTCTCAAGGCTTCTCAGCGTTAGATTCATCAATCAGGTTGAAAGTTGTTTCTCATTTCTACCTCGCACACCAATCCCATAACTCATCCTCATCACCTCACCGCCCTTGACATACTCTCCCTCGGTATTAAAAGAGAACATAGCCACGCATTGATATAGGCATCTTGAACCGTCATCAGCTCATAGTGTTGAACATCATCTTTGCTAATACCAATGAGCTTAGTCCTCAACAAAACTATATCTTTCAGCTCATATCTTACAACTTCTTGATAGATAACCTGTACACCTAGCCGTCCAGGTTTCATTTTCTCTAAATTTTTCACGACAGCGTGCATGAATTTTGCTGTCTTTTCGATACGTCCCAAGTCCCCTCGGCCATCACAGCCAACGTACATAGGCTAGGCATTGTAGCCATTTGAGTTGTTTTCCTAAATTAATGTTTTCCCAGGGACATCCATATCTGCCTCGACATCTATGGTTATCCCACCCATGGTGTCAATGACCTTTTGAAAAGCTTTTTAAAATTGACTTTAACTGTATGGTCAATCGGAATATGAAAGTTATTTTTAAAGTCGCAGTCATAACTTCAAGCCACCAAAAGCATAGGGTGATTGAGCTTATCTTCTCCATAGCCCTCTATTGCTACTAAGAGTATCTCGAGGAAAGGAAAGATAGGCGATTTTTCTTATCATCTGACGCACGACCATATAAATCATAGTATCGGAACGTAGGTTTCATTCTCTTTCATCAGAGCCCTACCAATAAAATGTACATTGTTTTGGGACGTTTCATCGCCTCTGCCTGTCTTTGTTCCATCAGGTAGCTTTTCAAAGGTTCAGGGCTTAAAGATAGTAATCGTAAAGAGTCCACCGACCAAAACTGGCTTAAAAATACCCTAGCATCAAACTATGATGATGATTTTTGATCAATCCAAGAAAACTGCAAATAAAGGTTGCCTTTTATGAGAGCTTGCTCTTTACGAGGCCGCTTTGCCATATCTACTAAACTTTTCACGATATTTCCTGCCCAGTAAAAATGCACGTCCAAGGTCATCTCGTCAGTATACTTGATGTCCCTGCCCATAGGGTAAAGCCTTGAGCAGTGGTGATTTTTGATCCCACTATTTTTAATAAATCATTGATATAAAAGGCAGTGGCTTCACCTTCTAGGCTAGCATTGGTCGCCAAGATAAGCTCTGTAATCTGCCCTCATCTTGCAAACGCTTGAGGAGCTCATCTATCCTGAGATTTTCCGGGCAATACCTAGTCGGACTTAAACACCCCCAAAGAACATGATAGCGCACCAAGTACCACTACGCTCAGACCTCTGGCTCCTTGTGCTTCTTAACGACACAAAGGGTATCTTTGTCCCTTTGTCTCATCTTGACAAATCTTACAATACTCGCTATCGGTAAGATTATAGCAAAAGCTTTGACAAGGCTTTTATCTTGCGCTGCAAAAATAATTGCCTTTCGGCTAAAGCTTCCGCTCTCATAGAACCCTCAAGTAATGAACGCCAGCTAGTGGCACTTTTTCTGCCGATACAGGCAATTTGGCAAAGGCATCAATTAAAGTTTCCAGCGCATCATTGTACGTGATGGCGCATTAAAATAAAGCCACCCATACCTCAGGCATCTTCATCCCTAGTGAGTCCTGCCATGCGTTCTTCACTGAGTTTTAGAGGCCTCAGCCATGGCATCATTAGTTGCTGCCACAATAAGGTCTTGACATTTCTACTTCTTCTGGGTCAAGAATATCTTTATCAATTTCACACAGAGAGCATTCTCATTGGCACCGCATTGACAGTTACCTGATGACCCCACCACCGGCACTACCTTCTACTGGTGTTTGGGGCAAGCTCCTCTTGAAGTTTTGCCATGTTTTTCATTTTTGCATTTCTTTCATCATTTTTGTATGCTCATAAATTTAGTCTCCTATCTTTTAATCGTATTTAATTTTTACTTTATCTGCCCCATAGAGTGCTGGGCAGTTTCACACTTCATCATTATTTTATCATCTTTTGAGAGGTTCAAGCACTTCTATGCGAAAGCTCTCGACCTGTAATAGCTCGATACTTTCCAGTAGTTTCATGGTTGCTTTTTGACTTCTGCCAAGCAAAATGATCCCCTTGAGGGACAGCTAAAAGCAATCTTTTTCCCATCGACTTTATGTCGCACCACTCTAAAAATGCCGTACAAACGAAAGCTTTTTCATCTAAATGATCCATGATTTTTTGCCAAGGCAATTGATTTTGTCATGCCTTGCGCTTTCGCTTGTGTTGGGGAGCAGCTGAGTGTTGCTTGATGGGCTACAGGTTCATTGGATGGTAGGCTTTAGTGCCTATTTAGCAGTCAAACTCGCCTCTTGGGCTCACTTGCTGTACCCTTTGCCAAATCATTTGCATAGTGGCACACGCCTTTTGAGCGATAATCAAGCGGCTGAAAGAGCAACTCCAGTACTCAACTGCCCATTTTGGTGCAGAACGCATCTGAACCATAGCTTCGCCAAAATAAGTCAAGCGTTCTATCGCCATCAAACTCAAAGCGTTCGACCAAAGGTGAAATCGGCACTTATGGTTTCATGAGAAAATGGCTCCCTCTGGACGACCAACCTTTAAACGCGAGCATCCCTCGCATGAGCTCGATTAAGGCACTTAAAATCGTCTTGGCCTCTAAACCATCGGCAAAAAGTCTCCACTGATCGAAAAGAACATTGTACGCCTTTGCCAAAAGATTTTCAAGAGCTTAATGAGGTCGCTCTCATCTACCCCACCTAAAATCTTTCTAATCGCCTTTTTATCCAGTTCAATTTCTCACTAAAAGAAATCGCTTGATCTAAAAGGCTCAGCATCTCTAGTCCTCCTTTGGCTCTGTCAGCGATTAAAAAGCGCTTCATCAGTGATACTGACCTCTTTTGGCTAATCTTACGCAAATGGGCAAGCATATCTTCATTTTGGATGCGCTTAAAAATCAAAACGCTGGAGTACGGAAAAGGACAGTCAAGGGTACCTTATCAGGATCTGTTGTGGCGAGGATAAAAAGGACGTGTGCTGGCGGTTCTTCTAAAATCTTTAACAAAGCATTAAAGGCTTCTGTGGTGAGCATATGCACTTCGTCAATGATAAAGACCTTATACTTGGCTGTGCCGGTGCAAAAATGCCATTTCATGAGTTCTCGCTATTTTTCTATGCCACGATTGGAGGCCGCATCAATTTCATAGACATCCATCATACGATCTTCTTTGCATCGCAAGACAAGAGGCACAATGGTTACAAAGGCTCCCCTGCCTCAAATTTTCACATTGACTGCCTTTGCCAAGATTTTTGGCACTCTGATCTTGCCTGTCCCTCTTGGCCCACAAAAAGATAGGCATGAGAGGTCTATTTTTTGATAAGGGGCATTTTTAGAATGGTACTGATGACCTCTTGCCCCTACCAAATCTTCCAAAAGCGACTTGGGCGATAGGTACGGTAGAGTGCCTTGAAACTCATCTTAAGCCCTCCTCAAACAAAAACATCAGCCATAGCGCACAAAGTCTTCAACACTCAAGCTCTCTCCTCTAGCCAAAGGGGAAATGCCTGCTTTTTCAAAACCTACTTCCAAGATTTCATCTGCTAAACCTAGGGTTCTTAGGGCATTCTTAGAATCTTTCTTCTTTTGTCCAAAGCTTGCCTTGACAACCTTACGAAAAACCTTGTCATCTTTTAGCTTGATAAGCTTTAATCTCATGACGTTTCAAATGAAGCACCGCTGAGTCCACCTCAGGAGAAGGCATAAACGCCTTTTCTGGAGACAAAAAGCTTCCTTTGACCTCACTTTGGTACTGTGCCATGACACTAATTGCTCCCATAAGTACGTGAGCCTGAGCTTTAGCCTTTTTGAGGCGTTCGGCAACCTCTTTTTGTACCATGATAACAATCTCACTGGCATGAGGTGCTTCTCAGAGTACCTTCATAATGAGTGGTGTGGTGATGTAATAAAGGTAAATTGGCGATGATTTTATATGACTTGGCACCGGTTTTTCATACACTAGCTGATCAAGGTCAAATTTTAAGGCATCGCCCTCAATTAAGGTCATGAGCCGTCCAACCGTCACTTCTTCCAAAATCGGCAGTAAGGTTTTATCCACTTCAATGGCAATCACCGCCTTGACAAATCTGCCAAAGGCACAAGTCAAGGTGCCCGCCCCTGCACCAATTTCTAAGACCACTGTCTCCTCATCAAGAGGTGCTACTCTAGCAATTTTTCCCAGCAAGGTAGGATCGGTGATGAAGTTTTGCCCAAATCTTAAAACGAAACTGATGTGCCTTTAATCTGGTTCTAACATCCATAAGTTTCCTCCTCATGTTGTGGTAGGCGATTGAATACATCTGCCCAGTATTTTTCTCCAAAGGACTCAAAAACACTCGTCTTGGTAAAATAAAAAGTCCTCTTTTTGATATCTTTTTCCAAAAACAAACACTCGCCCCTGCTTGATAGAGGCTTTCTTCAATCAAATCACTTCTCGCATAGGCGAGTCCTATCTTCTTGCCATTTTTGGAGCGATAGGCCTTGCCTCAAGGGTCGCTACCCTAAAGCTTGGGGTAGCGTTTCTTTTAGGCGCTTTGCTATTGTTTTGCCTGCACCATCGGGATCAAAGAGGGCTATCATTGGTGGTAGTGACTTAAAATATCCAGCTTTCTCAGACTGTCTTGACGCAAGGCCAAGCCCCCAACTTCAACCACCAAAGCATCAAAGAGGGCTTTTAGACGACTCTCATCTGCCTTGCCCTCTACAATAATCACTTCATAGAGACTCTGCATACTTTCCCCCTATTTCTTGCTTATTCTACCATAAGTTGACCTTTAACGCATTAGGACTTATAAATTATCAAAAACTCCTATCACTCTAGTGATAGGGAGTCTCGTATCTAACACTTCCTAAAAGAGGGAATGAAAGTGCTATAGGTAACGGCAAAAATTGCGCTTATTTTTCTGATCTTTCATATTTTTCCACATCATACTTGTGTTCTAAACCAACAGTGTTCCATCTTTCATTTGGATAGACACCACTATAGGTATGACCTGTACTTGCTTCTGATAATATCATAATAGTACCAGGCATCTTCTGGATTATCTTCCATTTTGATACCCTGGGTAAGTCCTAGGGCATCAACACCACGATGGAGCATTCTATTGATGGCATAGACTGCCTCAGCACGTGTGATTGACGCTTCTGGTCTAAAAGCTATCTTGATTTTTGTCCCTTTACAAGGCCATAGGCCACAGCACTCGTGATCGCTTCTCTCAGCCCAATGCGTCTGTGATACGTCT
>BNJU01003531.1_pt1 | contig 51642 bp, 61 predicted proteins | sample 8539281 | NCBI WGS metagenome assembly BNJU01 (sample SAMD00202456, study PRJDB9452) | human saliva metagenome | isolation source: human saliva | place: Japan | reverse complement strand
TTTTGCCTGCTTGGAAGGAAAGGCTTGATGGATCTGAGCAGGATAACCTGATAACTGATATGATCTAAAATATAGTGATGAAGGCAATCGGGTCTTGATACTTTTTATTTTTTAGCCCTTGGGCAAACACTTCCCGAAACAATTTTTCTCGATCAGTCCATCCAAACGTCTGTCCAGCCTGATCAACCGATCCCGTTCCTTATAAACCAAATCGCGTTGAATGTTCATACTCTCTGCGAACTCCAAGGTCAAAGCGACGACTAGCTTGCGCACTTTTTCACTGCATCCTGAGCTTGAGCGACGATGCGTTGGTATTTCCTCCGGGTTGGAGGTTTGGCTTTTTCGAAGTCGATCCTCTACGTCGTAATCTTGATACCTATCTTGGATCCAGTTTGGCCCCAGTGTTTGATTAAATCATCCTCCGAGAGACAAAAAAACTTGGTTTTTCCAGGGATCTCCTTGACGTCTGATCGTCCTCGAATCTGGAGATCTATCCGGCGATTCATCATCCGCTCCGTCCCGACGACAACCAAACCACCTAAAGACAGTACACCTGCCCTAATTTGATATCTGTCCCCTGACCTGCCATCGAGGTCGCAACGGTCCTGCACCTTTTTGCCCAGATTCAGCAATGATCTGTGCTTCACGAGAAAGCCTTATGGCATTCAACAGATTATGGGGAATTCTTCACGAAGGAAAGGTTTGAATACAAGACCAGACATCTCAACCGAGCCGGCAAAAGATCAAAATCGGGTTTCCCTTTTGCATGGACTTCTTTGATGTAGGCCATAGAAGCATAGACTTTTCTGGCAAGGGTCTGGTATATCTCATCTGGAAGATCCTGCCTAATCCGTTTTTCGATTGGTTGGGATCTGAATCACTGACATAACATGAGGTCTCCAAAATTCAGCTTCTGAACTTCCAGTTCCCGTCATACCGCCAAGTTTTTGAAACATCTTGAATAAATTTTGGTAAGTAATCGAAGCCATGGCCCGTGTCTCTGGTGTCAATGAAAGTCCTTCCCTTAGCTTCAAGAGGCCTGATGAAGTCCCCCTTGAAGACAGAGTCAATTCCATAAGACGCCCCGTTGCTTGATCCAAAAGGACAAGCTCCTGTTCTCCTTTTTATTCGAACGGACGACATAGTCCTTGTCCCTTTTATAGTGTTGATGTGCTTGTAAAGCCAGACTAATATAGCGGACAAGATCACGGTGCTCAGGATCATACAAATGCTGCAGGGATAGAAAAAGCCTCAGCTGCTTTACACCTTTGGGGTCAACCACACCTGTTTCTTGTCCCCGTCGGCCTTGTACTCTTCACCTTCTTTGAAGGTTCGGATCAAGGTGTCTACAATCCCATATAGATTGGACTGCACGCGAGGAGAGCCCGAAATCACTAAGGGTGTCTGAGCACTATCAATAAGATAGAATCGATTTCATCTACAATCGCATAGTTTAAATTTGCTAGGAATTGGCCATCAACAGAGGCGGTTAAAATTTTCTGAAAGATAATCAAAGCCCAAGCTGCTATTGGTGGTATAAAACAATGTCAGATTGATAGAGCGACCGCTTCTTAGCTGAGGGAGAGTTCGCCCTCAGTATCTTGAAGTGGAACTCCAACTGTCAAACCTAGAAAACGATAAATCTTACCCATTTCTTCCGCATCACGAGTTGCCAGGTAAGTATTGGGGAATCACCATAACCCCCTTCCCTTCTATTGCATTCAGGTAGGCGGGCATGGTTGCCGTTAGGGTCTTTCCTTCCCGGTTTCCATCTCTGCAATATTTCCTTGGTGGAGGACGATCGCTCCCATGACTTGAACATCATGAGGAAACATCCCCAAGACTCTCTGAGACTTCTCTCACGACTGCATAGCTTCTGCTAGCAAATCGTCTAGTGACTCTCCTTGTCGGAAACGACGGCGGAATTCCTCTGTCTTTTTCTTGTAACTGCTGGTCTGTCAACTGGGACATCCGATCTTTCCAGCTATTCACCTCATTTAAGATCTTTTTATTTTTCAATTTTATAGAATCCACTGGGTCCTCATTTACTATCCATCTGCTTGATCTATATCAGAATAACTCATTGTTCAGACGAAATCGGTGAAATTGTGAAATAGCGAAAAGGTAAACTCTTGCATCCCTGCACTGAGGAGACGCACCTGGTAAGAATAAGCTTGCTCTGGATATACCAACTTAACTTGCCCTTCTGTACTGACCTGCCGGTCCACTATCTTGCCAAAAACGATCCTGGTAAACAACTTCTAGCATAACCGTATGAGCAGGCCTAGAAGTCATCTGAACTTCAACTACATAGGGTCCGGCCTCTCTGTAAAAGTGGCAGACTGGGTGCCATCCGATCCTCCCCCATAGCTTGTGAGGGATTTCCAACTTTTTAAGACTTGACCAGAAGGCATCAAAGGATTCGTAAATCGAATCTGATCTTCTGCTAGTCTTTCTATCACAGACCCCCACAAATAATCAACTGAAGAGATCGGCCCCCAATAAAGGTGACGATCTTTTTGCTTTCTCATCCTAATCATCCACTTCTTCCAAAATCTCTTTCCATGATTTCTTTGTATTGGGTCAAGAACCACTCGATGATAGACTCCGTTGCATCATTGTGGCGACCCGGGCGACTTGAACTAATGATCCGAATAGGCTGGTGATAAAGAGCTTCTAAAATATCCGAATAAGCCTTCTGGTCGTAGTCATCGTCCCTCATATAAACCAAGGCTAAGAGGGTATCCTTTAACTCTGCCTGATGGAATCGATCCCAAAAACGCTTGTTCAAGGCCTCTATCCCTTCACTTGACACTCGACCAAGAAGCAATTGCATCATATCGAGCGAGGTTCCAAATTCATCTGGCCGTTTAAACTTCAGATTGGCAGCTACATCCCCAAGGTTGACAATCGGTTTCCCAACCAAGATCGCATGAGGTGAGTAAGAGGATCCATAGTAGAGAGCTCCATAAGTGCCCATCGATAGACCTGAAAAGTTCAATTCTTTGGGACCAAATCCTAAGGATTGAAGATGGTGATCGATAAAATCCTGAATCTTCTTTTCCAACTCTGGAGATCCTAGATAGAAGCATCCCCCTCTAGACGTGGATCCGAAAAGAGAATAAAGGGCGCTCCCATATTTTTCATCATGCTAAAGCCTTCAAAGCCCTCTGCAGGACGATAACCGGAGAAATAGACATTCAGTGGTGGCTTCAGGTCTCCTGGATGGAAATAAGCAAAAATTTTCTGACGCTTGCTGTCTCTGAGAGTCTGCGAACCAAGAGCAATTTCTCCAAAAGGACCATGGGAGAAGCGCTTGTGCAAAGCACCGATTATGAGTCGCCCCTGGCCCTTCGCTTCTAGTGAAAAAGGATAGGTAATAACGATCGGGCTCGTCAATCAGAACCGGCCTTTCCAAATCTGCTTCTGAATAAACAAGCTCCTTCACTAAAGATCCCAAGGTCCCACTCTGGAAAAATTGGACCCGCAACTGGATCTGGCAGTCTGGCGTTTTCTCGTACTCTAGCCATAGATCCGTAGGAATGACCCCATCATACGAATAGGTGTTGACCCACTGGGCTATGGGAGTATATTCTTCTCCATATGAGCCCTCTAACTCCAAAAAGTGTTTCCCTCTGACCGTTTGACTGCCTGCAAAGTCAGCTCTAACTCGTAACTCTCTGACACTAAAAGCATCCCCATACTGGCCGTCATAAAGGAAGCGATGGAGTTGATAGAGAAAGGGAGCCTTATCGGAAAAATCCCAAGCCTTAGCCTGAACCAGTTGCATCAAATGTTCCAGTTCTTCTGTAACTGACTCTTGATCATATACTTGATCATAAAAAACAGTGTAGGGCTGAAAGAGACCCAGCTCTTCTTTGAAGCTCAATAACCTCTCAGGATGATCCAGCACCAAGGCCTGAAACTCCTTGATACCTTGCTTCGCCATGTAGTCCTCTATCTGTAGAGGAGTTTGGATAGAAAAATAATGCCAGTTCAGACCTTCTGGAATTGTCACTTCTTCCTGCCAATTTGTAGGTCCAATTTGAAGAATATGGCCTGTTTCCAACTTCCTGTCCATCCTAGTTTTTCATCCATCCTTCCCATTTGGCGATCAAGCGCTGGCTCTGTATTCTTGGATCTTTTCGACAGAATAAATCAGCGCTTCATTCCACGGTTTCAGATCTCTAAGGAAATAGTCTATCGCTGTTTCTAGCTCTTCCTCCATATCCCCCAAGACATATCCATTTTTTAAATGGTCTACATACTCCGTATGGGTACGATTGATCTGAGGAATTCCTGCCGAAATGCCTTCAATTTGTGTATACAGATCTGGTTCCTCACTTACGTCTACTATTAAGCGAGTCTGTTCTAATTCTTTGATGATATCATTCTCGTTAAAGAAATTTCGAACCTTATAACGATCTTGCTTCTTTTCAAAGAGAGAGGCATCTTCGAGGTGGTTTTCTCCCAGTTCTCGAGAATCAACCTGAACACCTAGAAGCTATCCCCATCTTGCTAGCCAAGTCTTCTAGTGATGATCCAGTGCCGCTACGGTTTCATCAGAAGCATTGTAAATCGCGAAAATGACCTCAAACAAGGGATTTTTCGCTAAGATTTCAAACATTTTCTGTAAAACGGATTGAGAGGGGAGATCCTTTTCATCCAGGTGGAAAAAGATTTTCGACTCCTTTCCTCTCCTGACTGCTTCCCAATCTCAGCCGTGAATCAAAAGGACGTCAGGCGATGGATCTTAGAAGCAAGACTTGGAGCAAGACCAAGCAAGTCCTGTTTCGTTTTTTCACTATCCGTTATCACCAAGTCAACCTCTTTTAAAGAAAAATGAAGCGACGAATCTTCTTGAGATAAGGGCTGGCGTTGCCCATAAAAAGAAAGAACCTTTGAAACACCTAGTCCCACTTGTTGGACAAAGGGTAGATTGACCGGATGGGCTGCAATCACCAGACGATCTTGACCCGGAACCAGGTCTCCTAGGTTGGCTTTCAATTTTTCAGCAACCACTTCTCCCATGTCCGGATAGGTTTCTCGTTGAACTGCTTCTGAAAAGCTTCATTGACAAAGACCATGTGGCTAGCATCTGTTAACAACTCTCTCAAGACCCAGTCACCTTCGGGGGTTAGATAGTCTTGAAAATAGGGACGTCCCTCTTTGTAGTATATAAGACTGGAAATAAAGCCTCGGTCATCCAGATACTGCACATAAACCGTGTCCTTATCCTTTACCCGTCTCACTGAGAGGATATTCCCGTCTACCCCCAGATCGATACTAGCAATCTCCTGGCCGCGACAGAACGCCACTATTTGAAAAGGCGTATAAGTAAAGCTTGTGTGAGCAGGCCATTCCAAATCCTCGACCTGAATCGGAAGCATCTCTTGATGAGGGGAAATCCCCTGAATGTGATCAAAAATCGACAGATAATCTGTTTCTAACAAATCTTGCCGATGGAGGTCGTAACGCAATTGCGGGCAATAGTGCGGAATCACTAATTTCCGCTCCACTCCCGCTTCCTGGAAGACCCGAAGCTGGTGAATAGTCTCATCAAATTCAATCGTAGCTTGCGTCCAATACCAAGGCGTCACCCTACTGTGCCAAATCCGCTCACTGCCATACCAGGCTGGTATAAAGTAATACATAACAACTCCTAAAACAATCTTGTATAGCCTTGGTTCACGCGAAGGGCTCGAACTTCCTCTCGGATGGTCGACATCATCCCCACAAACATGAGAAAACTCCCTGGAATCATGGCCAAACGCAAAAGTCCTCTATCCCAGAGCAGAAGAAGGAAAGGCAATGCTGTAAACAGAATTAAATAAAGTGTCCCAAAGACCGTTAAGCGAAAGACAATTCGATTGATGTACCGACGTGTCTCTTCGCCAGGATAAACGAAATCAATATACTCTGAGTTTTTCATCATCTTGTCCGCAATTTCTTCCCCATTGACCGTCACAAAGGCAAAAAGCAAAGGACAAAATTGCTATCATCAGACCGTAGAGCAGGATCCAAGCTGGCGCTCCTATTACCAACTCCTTTGCGATACTGGCAGCCCATGACGCACGGGGATTGATAGCTTGGACCAGCAAAAAGATATACTGCGGGATAGAAACCAAGGTCATGGCATACATAAAGGGCATCCCCCCAGCTGGATTGAGCTTGACCTCTAAAAAGGTGTGAGGTTTCAAACTATTATGAATCCCCAGCTTATTCACAGGGATCCGATAGCGAGCATACTCGATGCATACGACCATGAAAATAAATCCTAACAAGAGAGGCATTAGAAACAGGAGGCTGTATGCTGAACCCCCACTCTTTGACAAGGTTCCAAAAGACATCCTCTGGCAAGTACAGGAGCATCCCCCGCCATCATGATGACAATAGAATTCCCCAAGCCTAGGGCCGTATTTAAATCAGCTAACCAGACCAAGAAAAAGGTTCCTGCAATCATTATCAAGGCATTGAGCGAGACAACTAGAAGGGGGCTCAGATCTGTTTGTAAGGGGAGATAAAGAGATGGCCAGAGATTGAACAAGAGCAAGAGCAAGTGTCAGGTACATCTTCCGTCGTTCCACAAGCTCGAACTGGTCCTCTCCAGGTTATACCGTTTAGATACTGTAAACAACCGCCACAAAATCATGGAAGACATCCAGGGAGAAAGTCCAAGAGCGAAGATGGACATGCCACGAAGATTTCCACCCATGATAGCACTCGTCAACTCCAGACCCCTTGCAGCACCTTCATTCACATTTAGAACCTTTGCTAGGTCTACAAAGGGCAAGGTGATTTTACTTCCTAAAACATAAACAAAAACGAATAGGATTGTCCAAAATAATCGTTTCCTAACTCCAGATTGTTTCATCATATCCTGCTCTTCTACTCCCCCTTCTTTCGAATGCTTATCCTAACTAAGTCCTCTCATCAAATTTGACCATTTCACCTAAACGATCTCTGATCTATAAGAGAAAAAAAGTTCTTCAGAAGATGATCTGAAGAACCACTATTCATCTAGCTTTTCTCCATTCATTATACCATATTTCACTAGGCTTTTCACCCGACATTCTCAAAGAAAACCGACAAATCCACTCATGGATCTGCCGGTATATCAGAAGAATCGAAAGAAGCAAATTTTCAATTTAAGAAAGATGATTGTATTTACTTTTTACGATGGAAAAATGAGGCCAAGCCTGCAAAGAAAGCTACTACAAGCGTGATGAACAGCTCACGTGACGTCACTCCTAGAGAGTCCGACGTCGATTTTGCTTCAGAGACAGAAGCAGCCGATTTCTCGCCAGAGGAGCTCATCTGAGGAGTCGCTTGACTTTGTGAATGGGATTGGCTTGCCGAGCTAGAGGTAGAACGACTCGTTGAAAGAGAAGTCGATTCTGAGGAGAGCTGGCTTGCTTTTAATGAAACAAGTGTGCTCGCTGGCTCCTGAAGACTCGCCGAAGCAGACCCGTACACCACTGTAGATTCGTTTACTGCATTTGAAGCCAAGGCAGAAGCGGATGACCAATTTGATGCCTGTGACATAGAATGAGTAGACGAAGTCGATCTATCTGTAGAAGTCGAAGACTGATCAGAAGCACTCGTTTGATGCGATGCTGAAGCCAATTCAGAGGTTTGTTTGTTTGAAGCAGATTCGGATGCGCGGGCTGAAACAGACGCTGAATTCCAGATTGATTTTGATGCGCTTGCTGACGCGGAAACGGATGCTGAAGTCAACTCAGACACTGAGGCAGATTGAAGTTCAGAAGATTCCATTTGAGCTACAGATTCTGATATGCTGGTTGAAACTGACTCTGAGATTGAAGCGGATGCCAATTCAGAGGCTTGTTTGTTTGAAGCAGATTCAGAGGCACTGATTGAAACAGACTCAAAACTCAAGATAGATTCTGAAGCTCTTGCTGAAACTGACTCAGAGGTCGAAGCCAATTTAGAGGCTTGCTTGCGAGAAGCCGATTCGGATGCACTTTCTGAAACAGATGTTGAATTCAAGACCGATTCTGATACGCTTGCTGACGCTGAAACTGATGCAGAATTCAAAACAGACTCTGAACTACTTACTGATACAGACTCACTAGTTGACACTGAATCAGATGTTGATGTTGAAACGGAAATGCTGATTGATTCAGAAGTCAACTCAGACACTGAGGCAGATTGAAGTTCAGAAGATTCCATACGAGCTACAGATTCGGATGTGCTGGTTGAAACTGACTCTGATGTTGATGTCGACTCTAACTCAGAGGCTTGCTTGAGAGAAGCAGATTCAGAGGCACTTGCTGAAATCGATGCACTTAATTCTGACACTCTTGTAGATGCTGAAGTTGACACGCTAGCGGATTCCGAACTCAACTCAGATACAGATGTAGACTGAAGCTCAGAAGATTCCATTTGAGCTTCAGATTCTGATGTGCTTGCTGAAACAGATGCAGAATTCAAAACAGACTCTGAACTACTTACTGATACAGACTCACTAGTTGACACTGAATCAGATGTTGATGTCGACTCTAACTCAGAGGCTTGCTTGAGAGAAGCAGATTCGGATGTACTAATTGAAACGGATGTTGAATTCAGGACTGATTCTGACACGCTTGCCGAAATCGACGTACTTGCTTCTGAAGCACTTATCGATGATGAAGTTGACACGCTAGTTGATTCCGAAATCAACTCAGATACTGAAGCGGATTGAAGTTCAGAAGATTTCATACGAGCTACAGATTCTGATGTGCTGGTTGAAACTGACTCTGATGTTGATGTCGACTCTAACTCAGAGGCTTGCTTGCGAGAAGCAGATTCAGAGGCACTTGCTGAAATCGATGCACTTAATTCTGACACTCTTGTAGATGCTGAAGTTGACACGCTAGCGGATTCCGAACTCAACTCAGATACAGATGTAGACTGAAGCTCAGAAGATTCCATTTGAGCTTCAGATTCTGATGTGCTGGTTGAAACTGAATCAGATGTTGATGTTGACTCTAACTCAGAGGCTTGCTTGCGAGAAGCAGATTCGGATGCACTTTCTGAAACAGACGCTGAATTCAAGACCAATTCAGATACGCTGGCTGACGCACTTGTCGATGTTGAAACGGAAACGCTGATTGATTCAGAAGTCAACTCAGACACTGAGGCAGACTGAAGCTCAGAAGCTTGTTTGTTTGAAGTAGATTCGGATGTGCTTGCTGAAGCCGAAACGGATACTTCCGATGCTGATAACGAACTACTTACCGAGATGGAAACAGACTCCAACTCAGATGCTAGCTGGCTTGAGGTTGACTCAGATGCACTTGTTGAAACGGATGCTGAACTCAAGATAGAATTAGATGTACTGATTGAAATAGACTTAGACTTCAATTCCGATTCGGATGCGCTGGCTGAAACTGATGCACTTGATTCTGACACACTTGTCAAAGCCGAAGCTGAAACGCTTGTTGATTTCGAAGTCAACTCAGACACTGAGACAGATTGAAGTTCAGAAGATTCCATACGAGCTACAGATTCTGAAGTACTAGTTGAGACTGAATCAGAGGCTGAGGCTGAGGTTGAAGCCGATGCCAACTCAGATGCTAGCTTGCTTGAGGTTGACTCAGATGCACTTGTTGAAACTGACTCAGATGCTGAAGCGGACGCCAACTTAGATGCTTGTTTACTTGAGATTGATTCAGATCTACTTACTGAAACGGACTCGGAACTCAAGACAGATTCTGATGCGCTACTTGAAACGGATTCAGAAGTTAAGACTGATTCTGATACACTTGCCGAAATCGACGTACTTGCTTCTGAAGCACTTATCGATGATGAAGTTGACACGCTAGTTGATTCCGAAATCAACTCAGATACTGAAGCGAATTGAAGTTCAGAAGATTTCATACGAGCTACAGATTCTGAAGTACTTGCTGATTCTGAAACGGATACTTCTGAAGCTGATACCGATGCACTTGCAGATTCCGATGCAGACAAGGAACCACTTAATGATTCGGATGCTGACTTCTCTGAAATAGATAAAGAACTACTTGTTGATGCTGAAGCAGACACCTCTGAGACTGACAACGAGCTACTTGCTGATTCTGAAACGGATACTTCTGATGCTGATAACGATACACTTGTCGAAGCGGAAGAAATCGACTTTGATACAGACAAGGAGCCACTCAATGACTCAGATGCTAACTTCTCTGAAAGCAGATAGAGAGCTGCTTACCGACGCTGAGGCTGAGACCTCTGAATCATTCTGCAAATTAGACTGAGAAGAAGATAACGATTGAGATTCGAGTTCCTGTGAAATAGAAAAACTATCTGATACCGAGTCACTACTTGAGATTGACTCAGATAAGGACGTTGATTGACTATCCCACAGAGAAACAGCTACAGACAGAGATTGAGACTCTGAAGCAACTACCTGTGAGTTGCTTTCTGAGTATGAAAGACTATCCTGTGTTGACATCGAATGAGAAGCTGAATAAATGAATGATTGAGAACTCAATTCAGAAGGAGTCATTCTTCGGTAATAGTAATTCACACTCTTCAATGGCCAGTAGCTAACCCTGGTCGAAACCGTATGATAAAACTTAGAAAATCCGTCAGCACCTTGAAGGGATGCATCGTCACCCACAATATGGCCACCACTAAGCTGTGCTTGATTTTCTGGGGCGGAAGTATATGGTTTACGGAAAGAATATTCCTTACCCGTTTTTTCATCCGTATAGCTCACCTTCTCTGTCAAGGAGAACCAACCTGAGATTTTTAACTTAAAGTTTTTTCCATCTGAAAAATCGGGAGTGACTGTAAGAGAATAATCCTCTTTCTTGCTTTTTACCTCTCGCGTCTCAAGATTTTCAAAGGTTTCATTCCAATGATCATTTCTAAAGGCCTTTTCGTAGACTAAGGTATAATTTGCAAGGTCAAATACTGTACCGTTATCACCTTTCCGGTAATTTCTCTGTTTGGAAGGATCCAAGACATAGTATTTTAAGGTGAAATCGCCATTTGGACTCGTCACTTCACGGACAAGTTTAATATAATGGTCTCTTGCCCCTCCCCAATAAGTATCTACATTCTGTTCTCCAACCTTCCTAAGATCAAAGACGCCAGACATTTTATTCTGATGATAGTCTACTAGTGGAACTTGAACAAAACCATTCAATTGTCGAGCAGCTGAAGCTGTGTACTCCTGACCTTCAATACCAACCTGGGCATAAGAGGCCAAAACAGTTTCCCTGCCAGTTGGAACATAAGCTCCTCGCGAGAATTGTCCTTTGTCGTCAATGAGCTTATAATAGGTGACATGTTCAGCACTTCGTGATGGAACAATGGATGCTACTGTCGATGGTGCATAAAGACCTACATTTTTAGGGTTCTAGCACATCATAAAAGCTGTTGAATCATAAATTTAGGAGTCTGGTAACTTACACTTTGCATCCGTATAACTCCAGGTTTCCCATCATCATAAATTGAGTAAAAGACCCTGTATTGGCGGTTTGTATCTGAACCAACTAATTCCTTTGGTAAATCAAATTCAACTACACTATTTGCTTTTAACTGTTTGAGCATAAACCTCCGTACCACTAGACTTTTTTTAACCAAGCGGAAGTATACGTCAACACCTTTTAGGAGTAGTTGAACCAATCGAGCTACGATCGACGGACAAGGTTGCATAATAATCCAGAGGATCCGGCTTCACTCGATTAACGAAAATCCCAAATAGCAAAGGTATAGCGCGTCACATCATGATTTTTCAGAAAGAGATTTGAGACTCTCAGGATCAAGATGTGTTACAGATTTATCTAAATGCGGGTCCTTTTCTACTCCTGCAAATTTCAAAGCAGCATCTTCGATATTAGCTCCGTTTCGGTCTTCCAAATCAGGAGTAATTTCTGATAACTCTTCAGAGTCCGTTACGGTTTCATAAATCGGTGCCAACTGAGCTGCAATGGCAGGTTTGCCGTTTACACTGCTATTCCCCACAAAACCTGATGCTTTCAGAGCAAGCATCATTTCATCAACAGACTCATTTAACCGTTGACGCTGCTCCACATATGCTTGCGTCGCAACATTTTCATGAAGCAACTGAGTACTGGTTGACAAGTCGGTTTGCACCTTAGCGATAGCAGCTGAAAGAGCTGCTTTTTGATCCGCATTTGTAAGGTTTGAGGCATAGTTTTCGGCCATTTGGGTCAACAAGGTCGCTTCTGACAGATTCTGTTCTAGACCAACCTTATCCGTTGCACCTAGAACCCTTTCGGTCGCTTCCACGTTTGACTCTGATGTCGTCGTAGCTTCTGAAGCAGATTCGCTCAGAGCCACAGTAAGGCTCTCAGAACCGTGCTCGCTTAAAGAGACTGAAGCACTTGTCGATTCAAGACTTTCTTCTGACATTGATCTGGCATCAGAAACAGATCCAATCACTAAGCTATTGGCCTCTGCTAAGGTCTCTTTCTGTAATTCAGAAGTTGTCACCACATCAGTTCCTGCTTCATCCGCAAAAGCCGTGTTGATAATGGAGGTAGCACCAGCAGCTGCTCCCGTCGCCAATAAGCCTTTCAGTACAAATTGACTTGTAGAACGGATCCCATCCCGCTCCTTATCTGACTTCGTTACAACTCTTGTTTCTACTTCTCCACGAACAATTTTAAATAAACCTAAGGTAGAATTTTTCTGAACGAACCCAGTGCTTCCCAGACTTGATTAACTTGAAACGAGTCGTTCGATCCATCTCCCTAACTTTTCCATTCAAACGTTTAAAAAACATGAATATCCCTCAACATTATAGTCATTAAATATTATACATCATTACTATACATATTCAAGTAATTTGAGGGTAAATAACAATTCAATTTTCAAAAAAATTTCCTCCTCGAAAGCATTTTTCATTATTTTTTTGATAAAAATCAGCGAAATCTAATAGGGTAAAACAGAAAAAAAGAACCTCAAAAAGAGATTCTTTTGTAGACACTCAAAATACTAGGTGGCTGTTTTCACATAGCGATACAGGATTATTCTTCCTCTTCTTTTTTACGGCGCCCCAATAGAGCTAGCCCAACGAAAGATGCAAGAGGAACAAATAAGGTTGATGCTGTAGTTTTCTTCTCCCCAGTTGCCGGAAGAACTTCTTCCGATGAGCTTTCTTTGTTGGATAAGGACTGGATGAGTAATCCTGAAACACTCTCAGATCGAACTTCGCTTGTTGAATCCAGCCTTGAAAGAGACTGAGAATGACTGATTGATTCTGAGTGACTTTGCGAGTCAAATGAGGACTCTGAGAGGGTTTCACTTGTTGAGATTGAACCGCTCAGGGATCCCGATGACGACTCGGTTAGACTGACTGAATCAGACTGACTCTCAGACCTAGACTCCGGTGTCGAGACAGACTCGCTTGTTGGAGCAGATTGACTCAAAGAACTCGAGATAGAAGCTGAATCCCTTACCGACTCGGATTGAGAAGTTGACATAGATTCACTTGCGGAAATTGAGGCACTCATTAATTCGGAGACGGACTCGGTTTCTGAGGTCAACTGGCTAGTTGAAAGCGATTGGGAAGCTGAGACTGATCCTCTTGTAGAATCCGAGATACTCAAAGAGACGGATTCTGATTCCAACTCAGAAGTCGAGGCTGAGTCATTTGCTGAGAATGTAGTACTCAAAGATTCTGAAACTGACTCGGTGACACTTTCTGATACCGATTGACTTACAGAAACTAAGGTACTCAAGGAGTCAGAAACTGACTCTGAAACACTTACCGATACTGACTGACTGAACGACTCAGATTCAGTGGTAGAAACGGACTCACTTGCTGAAACTGAGGTACTCAAAGACTCTGAGACGCTCTCTAACAGGCTCTCAGATGCTAATTGACTTTCAACAACCGACTCTGAAGTCGAAAGAAAATCACTTGTGGAAACGGATGTACTCAACGATTCTGAAACAGACTCGATAACACTTGCCGATACCGACTGATTGAGCGACTTAGATTCAGAGATCGAAAGAGATTCACTGGCGTATTCAGAGGTGCTTAATGATTCGAAGACGGATTCTGAGCTACTTTCCGAAGTCGACTGACTGAGCAACTCGGACTTAGAAGTCGAAAGTGACTCACTTACAGAAACTAAGGTACTCAAGGAGTCAGAAACTGACTCTGAAACACTTGCCGATGCTGACTGGCTAATCGACTCGGATTCCGAGGTCAAAACAGATTCACTTGCAGAAACCGAAGCACTAAACGATTCGAAGACTGATTCTGAAATGCTTTTTGAGGTAGACTGACTAAATGACTCGGAGATCGAAATGGACTCATTGGCGGATACTGAAGCGCTCAACGATTCTGAAACTGACTCTGAAACACTTGCCGATGCAGACTGGCTGAGCGACTCGGAAACAGAGGTCAAAACGGAATCACTTGTCGAAACGGAGGTACTCAAGAATTCTGAGACTGATTCCGAAACACTTGCCGATACCGATTGACTTACAGATTCGGATTGAGATGTCAATACAGACTCACTTACGGAAACTGAAGCACTCAAGGAGTCTGAGACTGATTCCGAAAAACTTACCGATACCGATTGACTTACAGACTCGGATTCAGAAGTCAAAACAGATTCACTTGCAGAAACCGAGGTACTCAACGATTCTGAAACCGACTTTGAAAACACTTGCCGATGTAGACTGACTAAGCGACTCGGATTGAGAAGTCAAAACTGACTCACTCGCGGAAACCGAGGTACTCAACGATTCCGAAACCGACTCTGAAACACTTGCCGATGCAGACTGACTAAGCGAATCGGATTGAGAAGTCAAAACTGACTCACTCGCGGAAACCGAGGGTACTCAACGATTCCGAAACCGACTCTGAAACACTTGCCGATACTGACTGACTAAGCGAATCGGATTGAGACCTCGAAACAGACTCGCTTGCAGAAACCGAAGTACTCAACGATCCTGAAACCGACTCGGAGGTACTTTCTGAAGTAGACTGACTGATCGATTTAGAGATTCTTAATGACTCCGACTCGCTGACTGATGCAGACTGACTCTCTGATACCACCGCACTGACTGATTTAGACTCACTAACAGAAACCGAAGCAGATTCCGAAAGGCTCTCTGATTCTAAAGTACTCAAAGATTGAGATGCCACTGTTGATACCGAGAGACTTGTGGAGAGCGAGGTGCTTTGAGAAACAGCGAGTGAGGTTGATGCACTCTCCGATTCTGAATAGCTCTCAGACAGAGATTCTGATAGCTCGGCCGATTGTGACTGCAATTGCGAAGTACTTTGCGCTTCAGATACGCTCTGGGAATAACTGATTGAGAGCGACTGCGTGCGAGGATCCTCTGTCAAAGGTACCTTCACAGTATTAGACGTCAAATCCTTGAAGACAACCGTAATTTCTCCAGTTGCAGAGACTGAATAGCTCTTAAAGTCTTTAGACGCTAGCAGACGTGGATTTGCCGCTTTGAACTTTTCCCAAACCTGCGCTTTTTCAGACTCAGTCAGATTGGTCAAATCAGTCACCTGAGTATTAGAAGTCACTGGAGCAATTGGGTTCCGAATGCCATCATTTTGAGGCAAGACTTTAATGCGGAAAGAACGATCGAGAAACTGATTTCTAGCATTGGTAAAACGAACGGTTATCGTATACGTCTTCCCGGGTTCGACAACCTCTGTGCCTCCGACTTTCCCTTCGATCAACATGGGAGCAAAAGGTGATTTCAAGGTTGCATTGGGAACGAGAACACCCTCAACCCGTTCACTGTCGGGAGCATAACCCATATAGGTGAGAATGACCCCACCATTCTGCTCTCTCACAATGTACTGCAACCGAATCGGATCTGAATTATAAGCTGTGATCAGATGATTATTTGCTGGACCACTCATGACAAAAGGAGCACGAAAAGCACTGTCCACTTCTAAGGCACTACCTGTACGCGGATCTCTCTTCCCTGATTGTTCTCTTAACACAGCATTGACCAAGCGATTCCGAACAGACTTGGCCTGAAGAAGCGTCACCTCTCCTTCTTGACCTGGATTGGCTAATTGGTTGCGGATGGCCTCCAGAGCTTCTTCCGCTTCCAACACAAGTCCCTCTCCATCCTTCAATTCTTTCGCTTGCTCTATATACAAATAAAGGTCTCGAGCAATACTTTGAAGCTGTTTGTCCCGAGCAGGATCTGAGACGGCTACAGACTCTTGGTCCCCATTTGAAAGGACGCTAGTTTCCGCTCATTGAAGTAGAGGGCACTGCTGAACTCGTCGTAGATAATGTAGTAGAAAGCGAATCACTCTGTAAGTCTGATGGAGACCACTCGCTCGTAGACAGACTGGTCGTGGACGACTGTTCCACACTGCTCAACACCAAGCTATCCTTACCTACTACGCCCACTTCCGAAGCCACTTCTGACTGTAAAGTTGGACCTGCTAGCTCATCAGCATCCGTTGGATGCGCAATTGACGTCGCACCCATAATGGATCCAGCAGCAATCAAGCCTTTTAAGGCTATGGAGCTTGGAGCATCCATACTAGAATGATTGGAAACATCTCTTTCTTTTTTAGCTCGCAAAAAAGAAGCATTCGAACAGGCTACTCGAATCCAATGTTTCCCCGATTTTATTAATTTAAACCTCGTCACTCTATTCCATGTTTTTTTCAGCAAGGTAAGGATGCCCTCTCTCCTCAAAAAAATTATTCTCTCTTGATTATACATGATTGAATCCTATTTTCAATCATTTTGGCTAGATCTATGCTCTATCTCAGCAAAAAAGCCATCGAATCGATGACTTTTTAAAAATGAACAGCATGTTTTCAAAAGCTGATTCCTATTTTGCAATTTCTTCCAACATTTTTTTCAATGTGTTGGATAGATTTTCTCACGACCAAGCAAGTAGATGGTTTCTGGCAATTCTGGTCCGTGCATCTCTCCTGAAACGGCGATACGGATTGGCATGAAGAGGTTTTTCCCTTTGATACCAGTTTCCTTTTTGGACTGCTTTTGATTTGCGGGAAGATATTTTCTACCACAAACTCATCGTCTGACATGGCTTCAAGTTTTTGCCTTTGAAAGGCTTCAAGGACAGTCGGAACCGTTTCACCAGCCATGACTTCTTTGCTCAGCTTCTGTCAATTCTGGGAAGTCTGAGAAGAAAAAGGTCTGTCAATGGAACGATTTCATCCACTGACTTCATTTGTGGTTTGTAGAGTTCCACCAATTTTTCAGCCTTGTCTGTCAAACGTCCTGCTGCTTCGAGGAATGGTTTGGCCATTTCAAAGATGGTCGCAAGATCCGCATTCTTGATATACTCATTGCTCATCCAGTCCATTTTCTTTTGGTCGAAGGCTGCTGGAGACTTGCTAAGGCGGTTTTCATCAAAGAGCTTGATGAGTTCTTCGCGAGAAAAGATTTCGTCTTCCCCACCAGGGTTCCAACCAAGAAGAGCGATAAAGTTAAAGACTGCTTCTGGAAGGTACCCTTTCTTCCGGTAATCTTCGATAAATTGAAGAGTATTAGTGTCCCGTTTAGACAACTTCTTACCAGTTTCAGAGTTGATGATCAAGGTCATGTGACCGAACTCTGGAGCTTCCCATCCAAGAGCCTCATAAACCATGAGCTGTTTTGGTGTATTGGCAATGTGGTCATCTCCACGGATGACGTGAGAAATTTGCATGTCATGGTCATCGATCACAACGGCGAAGTTGTAAGTTGGGTAACCATCTTTCTTTTGGATAACCCAGTCACCACCGATATTGCCACCTTCAAACTCAATATCGCCTTTGACCATATCATGCCATTTGTAAATACCAGACTCATTAACTGCTAAACGAACCGTAGGGATGATTCCCGCTGCTTCGCGTTCTGCGATATAAGCAGCTTTTTCTTCTTCGCTCATGCCGAGGTATTCGTTGATGTAGCGAGGTGTTTCACCAGCTGCTTCTTGGCGTTCACGTTCTGCTGCCAACTCTTCTTCTGTAACGTAAGACTTGTAGGCTTTTCCTTCAGCCAAGAGTTGGTCGATGTATTTTTGATAGAGTTCCAAACGTTCAGACTGGCGGTAGTTCTCATGCGTCTCTGGACTTTCATCCCAGTCCATACCCAACCAACGAAGGTTTTCCAGCTGGGAACGTTCGCCGTCTTCGACGTGGCGCTTACGGTCCGTATCTTCGATACGGATGATAAAGGTTCCACCATGGTGGCGCGCATACAAGTAGTTAAACAATGCTGTACGAGCATTTCCGATGTGTAGTAGTCCGGTTGGACTTGGTGCATAACGCACACGAATATCTTTAGTCACGTATGTTTCTCCTAATTGTTCATTGATTCTGGGCTTCTCTTCTAACTGGCCCAGGCACTTTTCACTCTATTATAGCATATCTCTGCATGAGTAGCTTCCTAATCGAGTCGTTCTTCTAGTTCAAAATCAATTGGCAGGGGTTGCTAAGAAATGCTCCAACTCCCTGCTCCCAATAAAAACCATTCATGTTTTCCTGGTCCATGGCTGTAGGTGATATCAAAACCGAGGTCCTTCAGATGATCCACAGCTGTATTGTTGGCCTCATACAGAGCATCCTGCTCGCCACACCACGCCCATAAGACCGTCTTTTTATCTGAGTACTTCTCCGCAATGCTTTCCAAGGAGTAAGGACTCGTCGTCCAATCTTCTAGCTCTCCAAAGACCCCTTGCCAATAAGCCTTACTGCCAAGATCGGTGTCTGCCAGTTGACGCCCCTCAAAGCTAAGAGCACCAGAAAAGCTAGCAGCATGCGAGAAGCGATTGGTTTGAAGGGCCAGTTTGAAAAGATCCATAGCCCCCCATCGATAGACCAGCGATAAAGGTCTTCTCCCGCTTTCTTGGTCATATTGGGGAAGAAGCGTGCCAAGGTCTTAGGCAATTCCTCTGCGATGGCTGTGTAGTAGGGATAGCCATACTGGGTATCCGTATACCAACCATTATTGGTATTAGGCAAGACAACAATCAGATTGGTCGACCGTAGGATCCGTTCCACATTGGTCCGTTTCAACCAGGAGTACTGATTGCCATTCATCCCATGAAGGAGATAGAGGACCGGGATATCTTGATCATCTGGATTTTTCACCCGAGATCCATCTGGGTAGAGGACGTTGATCCCCCACTCCATTGCGAGCGCTTCTGAATAGTATTCAATCTGCATTACTGCCATCTATCTTTCCTCACTATTTCTTCTTTTCCTTGACAAGAAAAAGCCGACGATCGACTTTTCCTCTTATCTTAATCCTAGCGTACTTCCATGACGACTGGCAAGATAGCTGGTCGACGTTTGGTCTGGTCAAAGAGGTACTTGGCCAAACTATCACGAACAGCACCCTTGAGCTCGCCCCAATCGAAGCTGTCCTGGGCTAAGTATTCCTCCACACTTTGGTTGACAATCTCTGCACTTTCGCGCAAGATATCGCGACTCTTCTTCACATAGATAAAGCCACGAGTGTGAACTTTTGCCTTCGAGATAATGCGTTTTTCACGACGGTTAACCGTAATAGCCACAATAAAGATACCATCTTCTGAAAGGACTTTCCGGTCACGGAGGACGACATTTCCAACATCTCCAATGGCATTCCCATCGATGAGGACATCTCCAGCAGAGACGCTACCTAGCAGGAACGAAGTCACCATTGTCATATTCCATGATGGTGCCTTTTTTCGGAATGAAGATATTTTCAGGCAAAATCCCCACTTCCATCGCAAGCCGTGCATGGGCATCTAATTCACGGTATTCCCTTGGATTGGGAAGAGATAGTTGGGACGAAGGAGGTTGATCATCAATTGAAGATCACGCGCATTTCCGTGTCCTGATACACGCAAGCTTTGAGTAATCGCTTTTACGACTCCGCCTGCTTGGTAGACCATGTTTTCTACACGTGCCATAACCGCTTCTTTAGCGATAGATGGAGTTGTTACGATATAGACCAAGTCGCCATCCTTGATTTCAACATAGCGGTGACGGCCAATGGACATTTTACGGAGTCCATTGATGGGTTCACCCATCCGCCCCGTTTCAAGAATAATCAATTCATGATCCTCAAAACGAGACATTTCTTTTGGCTTGATCAATATTTTTTCGTTGGCCAAAGACAGTTTATTTAAACGAATCCCTGTCCGGACAATATTTTCTACGTCAAATCCAGTCAAGACAACCCGGCGCCCTGTCTCTGCAGCTGCGTCAAAGACTTGCTGGATCCGTGATAGGTTACTTGCAACAGCGGCTACAATGATACGGCCATCCCAGTCAGCAATCGTATCTAGGATTTCATCCCCAACCTCTTGCTCACTAGCCACTTGAATCTTACTATCGGCATTGGCAGAGTCACTCAAGAGAGCGAGGACGCCTTCTTGTCCAATCTCTGCCAAACGAGCAAAGTCTGTCGCATAAAACTCACTCGCTGTCTGGTCAAACTTGAAGTCTCCTGTATAGACGATACTTCCTTCAGAAGTCTTGATGACAATTCCTAAACTTTCTGGAATAGAGTGGGTTGTCTGGAAGAAGGAAACAACGGTTCCTCCAAAATCAATCTCTGAGTTGGCATCGATTACATGGAAATCATTGAACTTCTTGACACTGTCATTGCTCTTGACAAAGAGTTTGGCCAACTCGATGGTCAACTCTGACCCAAATACGGGAACTTTAGCCTCCGCTAAAAGATAGGGAAGGGCTCCAATGGCATCCGCATGCCCGTGCGTTAAAAAGACTCCTGCGATACGATCGCTATTCTCAAAGAGGTAGTCCATGTTGGGAATAACGACATCGACCCCTAGTTGCTCATTTTCTGGATACTTGAGACCAGCATCCAAAACAAAAATAGAGCCATTTACTTCAGCTATGTAGAGGTTTTTCCCGTTTTCACGGACTCCACCTAAAGTAATCAACTTAATGTTACTCATGTTTTCTCCTTTATGTGATGGTTCATACTTACGGTCCTTGGCTCACCAAGTCGAATTACAGTTTTGCAATTTTCTTGCATATCTAGAACATTATACTATTTTTTCACGATTTTTTCAAAAGTCAGACCAAACAAAAGCCCTCCATCATTTGATGGAGGAACCCTTATCAAAACCCAAGACGACAGCATAGAATGTCAGCTTTGTCTAAAAGAGACGCTAGTCCGTATGATAGTCATTTTTCTTATTCTCAATCACCCGTATCGCCGCCTTGATCACATGAAATTCATTTAACAGTTCTTCTAGGTGGTGGTAATTCCGATCGCTGAGAGCCCCTTTCTTGAGGGTTTGGGACAAACTATAAAACCGATCAACATGCTCTTCAATATTGACCAGTAACTCTTTCGCCTCTTTCAAACGGTAGCGATTCAGGAGCTTGCTTTGGCTATGTTTATAGGCGAGCACATTCTCACGATGAATATCTTGACAGACTTCCTTCTGCTCTTCATCCACCGTCAAATTGACCGCTTGGAAGCAAGTAATAAATTCTCGCTTCTTCAGATCACACACAAAGACGACACCGTCCTCTGCTACATAGGCTTCCGTATCGGGCCGTTGATCAAAACTGCTATCAAAATGATGAAGCGAGGGCACATGTTGATTGACCCAGCGTTTCAACTGCTCTTTATCGACCCCAAAACGTTCCATTGCTCTTTTCTTTAAAGTGATCTCGACAGCTATATTCATGTGCATATGGCAATCCCACTGACCTCACCTCGACTTTCTACCACGACAGACAAAAAGACCTCCAGTCTTACGGGACTAGAGGTCTGGTCTGCTTCACTGACAAGAGGCGATTAACCATTTAGGCTAACGAAAACAACAGTTATGATTTTCATTTCTTTTCATGGTACGTTTTCACATACCAGTGGTTTTCTTTGCAATTTCTCTTTCAGTTTTGTTACAAAGCACTCAGTTGAGCATACCGAAGTTCGAAAACCATCTAAAGCTTCCACTACTATTTCCACGTATTTCAATGTCATTTAGTAAGTTAAGCAGACTTACTTGACGGCTCAACCGATTTAACATTTCCGACGTTCTGGCTTTTTTATAAAAAGCACAATCAAGTGTCAGCGAAGACAGACCTAAAACGAAGTAACCTAATGTATGAATCTATAAGGCATTGGTATCAACCCCTTCTCCCTTATCTTCACCTATAGTATACTCCTTTAATATTGGTATTGCAAGCGATTACACGCTGAAACTAGTTTCTAAATTTACTCAAAGAAACGGTAGTAATCAGACAGGTCCATCTTAGCCTTTTCCTCTTGGTTCAAGTCCTGGATAATCTTTCCATCCTTCATGACAATCAAGCGATTCCCGTACTTGAGGGCATCTTCCATATGGTGGGTAATCATCAAGGCAGTCAGTCGATCCGTTTTTGACAAATCGATCCGTCAGCTCCATCAAGGCCTGACTCGTCTTGGGATCGAGAGCAGCTGTATGCTCATCCAAGAGCAAGAGTTCAGGACGCTTCAGGGTAGCCATCAACAGGCTCAGAGCTTGACGTTGTCCACCAGATAAGAATTCTACCGCCGTATCGACATGCTTCTCTAAACCATTGCCAATCTGGCTCAAAACCTCTTTAAACTCGTCTTTGTACTGGGCAAGGCGACGAGGAACCAAGCCCCGCTTTTCTCCTCGGAATTTTGCAATCAGGAGATTCTCAGCCACTGTCATACGAGGAGCCGTCCCCATCTTTGGATCTTGGAAGACCCGGGATAGGTATTTGGCCCGTTTTTCCGGACCATAGTGCGTCACGTCCTCTCCCTTGATCAAGACTTGACCACTGGTCAGAGGCAGAGTTCCAGCCAGGGTGTTGAAAAGGGTTGACTTACCAGCACCATTGCCCCCAAGAATGGTGATAAAGTCATGCTCATGAATCTCCAAAGAGACATTGTCCAAAAATGACTTTTTTTCTTCATTCAAGCCATTGTTCACCACGATGGTGGCATTTTTTAATTCTACAATTGCGGTCATTTGCTGAGTTTGACTCCTTTCAGCAGTTTCTCTTTAAAGGTTGGAATCATGAGACAGATCGCCAAGATGATAGCGCTAAAGATGCGAATGTAGCTGGTATTGACACCGATGGCAATCACAGCCCAAATCAAGAATTGATAAATGATTGATCCAATAACGATACTGAGCAAACGTTCTGCTAAGGTTAGTTTTGAGAAAAGGACCTCTCCGATAATCAAGCTAGCCAAACCAACAACGATGACTCCGATCCCTCGAGAAGCATCTGCATAGCCTTCTTGCTGGGCCATCAAGGCACCTGACAAGGCGATAATCCCATTAGAAACTACTAGCCCCATCAACTCCATCCGGCTGGTATGGATCCCAAAGCTTTTAGCCATCTCAGGATTGTCCCCTGTCGCAATATAGGCCTGCCCCAATTTAGTATCTAAAAAGAAGAGCATGGCAGCAATCACCAGAGTTACAAAGATGATCCCGATGATAATCTCGTTTACGCCACTCGCGATGGGAATCATATCTTGGATTTTTGAGTATCCGAGTAAACCCAGGTTGGCCCGTTGCATCACAAAGAGAATGACTGAGTTACAGGAAGTCATCACCAAAAATCCCCTGATAACAGCGTCGGAATCTTTCCTTTGGTATAAAGAAGACCTGTAGCTAATCCAGCCAAGCACCCCTGCACCAATGGCCGCCAGGGTGGCTAATAAAGGGTGAACCCCTTTGGTAATCAGAGTTACCGCAACGGCTCCTCCTAATGGAAAGGAACCCTCTGTGGTCATATCTGGGAAATCCAAGATACGGAAGGTCATAAAGATCCCTAGCCCCAAAATAGCCCAGATCAAGCCTTGTGAAATAATCGAAATAAGCATATCTTTGTCCTAACTATTGTAAATATCCTCTATTGTATCATATTGCGAGACGTGATTTCAATGCTTTCAAGAAATAACAAAAAGGCCCCACTCCTTAGAGCGAGGCCTCCTTGTGGAAAACTAAAGCATTTACGAACCTAGTGTGAATCGTTGGTTTTTACCACTTGTTTAGTCTTCGTTTTTCTTGCGTCTTGCAAGACCAGCAAGTCCTACCAAACCAAGAGCAGCACCTAACAATGCAGCAGAAGCTGATTGTTCTTCACCAGTAGAAGGAAGTTCTGGTGCTGGCGGTGTTACCGGTGGTGTTGGTGGTGTCACCGGTGGTGTTGGTGGTGTTACCGGTGGTGTTGGTGGTGTTACCGGTGGTGTTGGTGGTGTCACCGGTGGTGTTGGTGGTGTTACTGGTGGTTTCGGTGGAATTACCTTGTTGTTGAACTCAGTATCTTCCGGTAATTGAGAAGTTGCTGTTAAGACTTTGCCTTCTTTAGTAACTGTTACTGTTACTGTAGCTACCATCTTATCGTATTCAACTCCTGCTTCAGTACCTTTAACCTCTTCCACTGTGTAAGTGTGAGTTCCTTCTTCTCCACGTTTGAACTCTAATGCAGAGAACTTGATGTTTCCTGATGCATCGTTCTTAACTGTTTCAATAACTTTTCCATCTTTATCTTTAAGTACGAAGCTAAATTCACCTTCTTTTAGCTCACGTCCTTCAAGTTTCTTAGTGAAGTTAAATTCAACTTTAGTTGGGATGTTAACGACACGTTTTTCTGTTGGTTTTTCTGGTTTTTCAACAGATTTCTTAGTTGGATCGTATTGGTGAACAGTTTGTGAAGCAGTGTTTTCGATATCTACACCATCTTTAGCTGTTGCTTTGATAGTTGCAGGGATCTCAAACTTGTAGTAACGTCCGAATGCCAATTTAGCAGTGTCGATTACTGGAGTGTTTTCTGCATCTCCAAGTGACTTAGTCAAGTCTGTCTTAGAAGTTGCAGTGATCACACCATTTTCAACCTTGATATCAAATTTAGCTGTCACATCTTCTCCTGTTACAGAGTCGTATGCTTTAATATCTGCTACGTTGACGTCTAAGTTTTCGCTGTCATATTTATCTGTTACACCTACAGATTGAATATTGTGAGCTTCAGTGAACTTAGTTGTATCCAACCATACTTGGTAGTATACTTTATCACCCTTCTTAAGTGTCTTCGTATTGATATTTTGAGCTTCGTTGTTATCATCCTTATCGGCATATGGATCTTTATTAGTATCCGCTACCTTGTCTGCTAACTCTTTATCATCGTCAACAAGTTTGTCACCTGTAATATCGAATTTAGATTCATTCAGGATATACTTCTCTGGGTTGAATTCTGGAGTTTCTGGTGGAGTCACCTTGTTGTTGAACTCTTTATCAGCGATATCGCCTACAGTAGCTACAAGAACTTTAGCTGTTCCATCGTGTTTAACTGTGACTGTTACATTCGCTTTCATCGCATCATAAGTGACAGTTCCATCAGTACCTTTCACTTCTTCAACTGTGAAAGTTGTGAACTCCTGCTTGTTCTTTCTTGAATTCAAGTTTAGAGAACTTAACGTTACCATGATGCATCATTGCTTACAGTTTCAACAACTTTACCTGTCTGAATCTTTTCAGTACGAAGCTGAAATTCGTTAGCTTTTAAGTTCACGTCCTTCTAGACGTTTTAGTGAAGTTGAAATTCTACTTGTACTGGTACGCTGTTGACACGTTTTTCAGTTGGTTTGTTTGGTTTTTCAACAGTCTTGCTTACTGGGTTGTAGTAGTTGACTACTTGAGCCGCAGTATTTTCGATGTCTACTCCACCTTTAACGTCCGCTTTAACAGTTGCTGGGATATCAAACTTGTAGTAACGTCCGAATTCGAATTTAGTTGTGTCGATGATTTGAGTATTTTCTGCATCGCCAAGTGACTTAGTGAAGCCAGCTTTAAGGGTTGCAGTGATTACTCCGTTAGCTACTGTGATATCAAATTTATCTGTTACATCAGCACCAGTCTTACCGTCGTAGGCTTTAATAGTTGTAGCTTCAACATCAACTTTAGCCTCATCGTAGTCATCTGTGATTCCTACTGATTGGATATTGTCTTTGTTGTTTGCATCAAACTTAGTTGTGTCAAGCCATACTTGGTAAACCAATTTATCTTTTGGTTTAACAGTCTTAGTATTGATATTCGCAGCTTCGTTGTTAGATGCATCGTCCGCATATGGGTTCGCATTTGTATCTGCGACCTTATCTGCCAACTCTTTATCATCATCTAATAATGAAGTTCCAGTTAAATCAAATTCTTTTTCGTTTAGAACGTATTTCTCTGGGTTGAACTCTGGAGTTTCTGGAGGAGTTACACGGTTGTTGAACTCTTTATCAGCGATTTTCGCCAACAGTCGCTACAAGAACTTTAGCTGTTCCGTCGTGTGATACTGTAACTGTTACATTCGCTTTCATTGTATCGTATGTAACGGTTGCGTCGCTTCCTTTAACTTCTTCTACTGTGTAGTTGTGAACGCCTTCTTGTCCTTTCTTGAATTCAAGTGCTGAGAACTTAACGTTTCCTGCTGCATCGTTGCTTACAGTTTCAAGAGTCTTACCTGTTGAATCTTTAAGAACGAAGCTGAATTCGTTGGCTTGAAGTTCGCGTCCTTCCAACTTCTTAGTAAAGTTGAACTCAATTGAAACCGGTACGTTGTTTACACGTTTTTCAGTTGGTTTGCTTGGTTTTTCAACTTTCTTAGTTGTTGGGTTGTAGTAGTTCACTACTTGAGCCGCAGTATTTTCGATATCTACACCAGCAGCACATCAGCTTTCACTGTTGTTGGGATGTCGAACTTGTAGTAACGTCCAAATGCAAACTTAGTTGTGTCAATGATTTGAGTGTTTTCTGCGTCGCCAAGTGACTTAGTGAAGCCAGCTTTAAGAGTTGCAGTGATCACACCGTTGTCCACAGCGATATCGAATTTATCTGTTACATCATCGCCTGTTACTGAATCGTAGGCTTTGATCTTAGTAGAATCAAGATCCAACTTACGTTTCATCGTAGTCATCTGAGATTCCTACTGATTGGATGTTTTCTTTGTTAGTTTCAGAGAATTTAGTTGTATCCAACCATACTTGGTAAACTAACTTAGCACCAGGTTTCACAGTCTTAGTGTTCAAGTTTTGTTCTTCGTTGTTTGATGCATCATCCGCATATGGGTTCGCATTTGTATCTGCGTACTTGTCTGCCAATTCTTTGTCATCATCAAGAAGCTTGTCACCTGTGATATCGAATTTCTCTTCTTTAACAACGTATTTCTCTGGTTGGAACTTAGGTTCTTCCGGAGGAGTTACACGGTTGTTGAACTCTTTATCAGCGATATCACCAACAGTAGCTACAAGAACTTTAGCTGTTCCATCGTGAGAAACAGTTACTGTTACATTCGCTTTCATGGTGTCGTATGTAACGGTTGCGTCTGTTCCAGCTACTTCTTCTACAGTGTAGTTGTGAACGCCTGCTTGTTCTTTCTTGAATTCGATAGCTGAGAACTTAACGTTTCCTGCCGCATCGTTGCTTACAGTTTCAACAACTTTACCTGTTGAATCTTTAAGCACGAAGCTGAATTCGTTAGCTTTCAACTCACGACCTTCCAAGCGTTTAGTGAAGTTGAACTCTACTGGTACTGGTACGCTGTTGACACGTTTTTGAGTAGGTTTGTTTGGAGTTTCAACCTTCTTAGTAGTTGGGTTGTAGTAGTTTACAACTTGAGCCGCAGTATTTTCGATATCTACACCAGCCGCCACATCAGCTTTCACTGTTGTTGGGATGTCGAACTTGTAGTAACGTCCAAATGCAAACTTAGTTGTGTCAATGATTTGTGTGTTTTCTGCGTCGCCAAGTGACTTAGTGAAGCCAGCTTTAAGAGTTGCAGTGATCACACCGTTGTCCACAGCGATATCGAACTTTATCTGTTACTTCTGCACCTGTTACTGAATCGTAAGCTTTGATCTTAGTAGAATCAAGATCCAACTTCGCTTCATCGTAGTCATCTGAAATTCCTACTGATTGGATGTTTTCTTTGTTAGTTGCTGAGAATTTAGTTGTATCCAACCATACTTGGTAAACCAACTTGTCGCCACGTTTAACAGTCTTCGTATTCATGTTTTCTGCTTCGTTGTTTGATGTTTTCGTCAGCATATGGGTTCAGTATTTGGTATCTGCGATCTTATCAGTCAACTCTGCATCATCATCAACGAGTTTGTCACCAGTGATATCGAATTTCTCTTCAGAAACAACGTATTTCTCTGGTTGGAACTTAGGTTCGTCGGAGGAGTTACACGGTTGTTGAAATTCTTTATCAGCGATGTCTGCCAAGAGTAGCAACAAGAACTTTAGCTGTTCCATCTTGGATCACCGTGACTGTTACTGCAGCCTTCATTGTATCGTATGTAACGGTTGCGTCTGAGCCTTTGAACTTCTTCTACTGTGTAGTTGTGAACATCTTACTCACGCTCATCTTTGAATTCAAGAGCTTGGTGAACTTAACGTTACCAGATGCATCGTTCTTCACAGTTTCAACAACTTTACCTGTCTGAATCTTAAGAACGAAGCTGAAATTCTTGATCTTTTCAGTTCACGACCTTCAAACGTTTTCGTGAAGTTGAAAGATCCACTGGAACTGGTACGTTGTTTACACGTTTTTCAGTTGGTTTGTTTGGGTTTTTCAACTTTCTTAGTTGTTGGGTTGTAGTAATTCACTACTTGAGCCGCAGTATTTTTCGATGTCTACACCAGCTACGAACATCGTCTTTCACTGTTGTTGGGATGTCGAACTTGTAGTAACGTCCAAATTCAAATTTTAGTTGTGTCAATGATTTGAGTGTTTTCCGCATCGCCAAGTGACTTAGTGAAGCCAGCTTTAAGAGTTGCAGTAATCACACCGTTGTCCACAGCGATATCGAATTTATCTGTTACTTCTGCACCTGTTACTGAGTCGTAGGCTTTTGATCTCAGTAGAATCAAGATTTCAACTTTAGTTTCATCGTAGTTGTCTAGAGATTCCTACTGATTTGGATGTTATCCTTGTTAGCTGCATCAAATTTAGTTGTATCCAACCATACTTGGTAAACCAACTTGTCGAACCGCGTTTAACAGTCTTGGTGTTCAAGTTTTTGACTTTCGTTATTTGATGCATCGTCCGCATATGGGTTCGCATTGGTATCTGCGTACTTGTCTGCCAACTCTTTATCGTCATCAACGAGCTTGTCACCTGTGATATCGAATTTCTCTTCAGAAACAACATACTTCTCTGGTTGGAACTTAGGTTCAGTCTGGAGGAGTTACACGGTTGTTGAACTCTTTATCAGCAATGTCACCAACAGTAGCTACTAAGAATTTTAGCTGTATCCATCGTGTTCAACAGTGATAGTTACATTCGCTTTCATTGTGTCGTATGTCACAGTAGCATCTGTTCCTGCAACCTCTTCAACAGTGTAGTTGTGAACGCCTTCTTCACCCTTCTTGAATGTAAGAGCTGAGAACTTCACATTACCATCTTTATCGTTGCTTACAGTCTCAACAACTTTACCTGTTGAATCTTTAAGAACGAAGCTGAATTCGTTCGCTTTAAGCTCACGACCTTCCAAACGTTTAGTGAAGTTGAATTCCACTGCAACTGGAACGTTGTTGACACGTTTTTCAGTTGGTTTGTTTGGGTTTTTCGACAGTTTTGCTTACTGGGTTGTAGTAGTTGACTACTTGAGCGGCAGTATTTTCGATGTCTGCTCCACCTGGTACATCCGCTTTAACTGTTGCTGGGATATCGAATTTGTAGTAACGTTCAAATGCGAATTTAGTTGTATCAATGATTTGAGTGTTTTCTGCATCGCCAAGTGACTTAGTGAAGCCAGCTTTAAGAGTTGCAGTCATCACTCCATTTTTCAATCTTGATGTCGAAATTTGTTTGTTACATCGTCACCAGTTACTGAGTCGTATGCTTTGATCTTGCTGAACCATCACATCAACCTTCGCTTTCATCGAAGTCATCAGAGATTCCTACAGATTGAACGTTTTCTTTGTTAGTTGCTGAGAATTTAGTTGTATCCAACCATACTTGGTAGACTAATCTTTTTGACCGCGTTTAACAGTCTTCGTATTGATGTTTTCTGCTTCATTGTTGTTTGTCTTTGTCAACATATGGATCAGTATTTGTATCTCCGTACTTTATCTGCCAACTCAGCATCATCATCAAGAAGCTTGTTATCAGTGATAGAGTATTTCTCTGTATTCAATACATACTTCTCTGGTTGGAACTTAGGTTCTGTTGGAGGAGTTACTGTATTGTTGAACTCTTTGTCAGCTGGTTTCAAGTTACGTTAGCAACAGAGCTTTTAGCTGTACCATCGTGTGATACTGTTACAGTGACTTCTGCTTTCATAGTATCATAGGTAACAGTTGCGTCTGTTCCTTCTACCTCTTCAACAGTGTAGTTTGTGAGCTCCTTCTTCACCCTTTCTTTGAATTTTCAAGGCTGAGAACTTTAACGTTACCAGATGCATCGTTCTTAACAGTTTCAACTTTCTTTACCAGTTGAATCTTTCAGTACGAAGCTGAATTCGTTCGCTTTAAGCTCACGACCTTCCAAACGTTTTGTGAAGTTGAATTCTGCAGTGATTGGTACAGAGTTCACACGTTTTTGAGTTGGTTTTTCTGGAGTTTCTACAGATTTGCTTACTGGGTTGTAAACATGAACGATTTGGTTCGCTTTGTTTTCGATGTCTACTCCACCTGCAACGTCAGCTTTCACTGTTGCTGGGATATCAAATTTGTAGTAGCGACCAAATGCAAATTTAGTGGTGTCGATAACTTGAGTGTTATCAGCATCACCTAAAGATTTGTTCATAGAAGCTTTAGATGTAGCTGTAATGACTCCGTTAGCTACTGTAATATCAAATTTAGATGTTACATCAACTCCTGTTTCGCTGTCATAAGCCTTGATATCAGCACTGTTAACAGTCAATTTATCTGCATCGTATGTATCAGAGATACCTACAGATTGGATGTTGTTCTTGTCAGTGAAGTTCTTAGTATCCAACCATACTTGGTAAACTAATTTATCACCACGTTCAACAGTCTTGGTATTGATGTTTTCTGCTTCGTTGTTCTTGGTTTGATCAGCATATGGATTTGCATTTGTTTCTGTGTACTCATCCTGAAGCTCATCGTCATCGTCCATTAATTTTGTACCTGTTAGGTCAAATTTTTCTTTGTTAAGAACGAATTTTTCTGGTTGGAATACAGGCGTTTCTGGAGGAGTTATTTTGTTATTGAACTCTTTATCCGCTGTTCCATCAGTTGCTTTACCATTAGCGTCTACCCCACCAGTAGAAACTACGTTAGTTACAGTTGTTAATGTGTGACCATTTTTAGCAACTTCTACAGTAATAGTAGCTTTCATAGTATCATATACCATTCCAGCTTCTTTAGCTGCAGGAACAACTTCTTCTACTGTATAAGTGTGAGTACCAACTTTAGAGTTGTCGAATGATAATTCTGTGAAGGTTACCGTACCATCAGCTTTGTTGGCAACCGTTTCAACTTTTTGACCCTTTGCATCTTTAAGAACGAATTTGAATTCGCCGTCTTTCAGTTCACGTCCAGCTAATTTCTTAGTGAAGTCGAATTTAGTTTTAACTGGTGCTACAACATAGTTGTTGAAGATTTTATCATCAGCACTTGATTTGAATCCACCTTCAGCACTGTATTTAACTGAAGCTTGTAAATCACCTTGAGCGTTCTCCGTTACAGTAACTGTCATGGTAACTGTCATTGCATCGTAATCAACGTTTGTATCAGAACCCTTTTCTTCAGTGATCTTGTATTTATAAGTACCAGCTTTGTTAAAGGTAAGCTTGCTGAATGTAGCTTTTTCCATCCTTGTTTGTAACTGTTTCTTCGTGCTTGTCAGGAGTACTCTTCTCTTCTGTTAATTTGAAAGTAAACTCACCATTTGTCAGGACACGTCCTTCCAATTGTTTTTCAACTTCCGGAGTAACTTCAACTGGTTTTTGTTTGACATAGTAATAAACCGGTTGTTTTATACGGTGTCAAAGAGTTGAGCAAGTCAACGTTAGTACCGATACCGTTTACTCCACGAACCAATTGTTCGTTTGGAGAAAGGTGACCAATGTTATCTCCTAAGAATGGTACAAAGACTGTTTTCTTAGGTGTATATCCAGCAGCTGTTTGGAAGTCAAATGGAACTTCTTTACCGTTTGGATAGTTTACACCTTTACTATCTGTGAAAGGAATGGTGTTAAGAGGTGATTTCTTAACAACTAAATCTTCTTTATTGTAATCACCTGGTTTAATAGGCTTCGTTTCTGCTAGCAACATGTAGCCATCAGTGCTCAAGGTACCGTCAGAACGTTTGCTTTGTTGTTTTGGATCTAGTAAGTAAACACGAACGACTACAGTTCCATCTTCCCCTACGATTTCTTTAATCCGTTTAATTCCTGCACGCTCAGCGTCCATGAATTTTGTACCAACTTTGTAAGGGCGACTTACATAACCTGATTGATCATTTGCATCAGCTGCTTGATACAATTTATATCCATCAAATTGGCGCTCTCCAGATGCTGTGAAGTTTTGACCTTCCATAGCTTTAAGAGTGTATGAAGCTAAGTCTACTTCATTACCATTTGCTACGTAGTCTTGAACAGTTTTATCTGTTTTATTAGCGTTAAATGTTGGGTTGTTTTTATCAACTACTTTATAGTAAGTTGTTTTATTAACTGCTGCTGGAATCTTGGCATTAGTATCCGTAATCGTACGACCGTTATAAGCTGGTTCTACAACGTTTATAATATCTGTTGATGTACGAGCAGCATAAACATCATCGTATAATTTTTTTCTCATCCGGAGTAAGGTTATGTCCTGGAGCTACTAAAGCTTGGATACTTGCCCCAACTTCATAACCAAATTGAATAAATGGTTGGTCCGTTTTACCAGGTCCTGTTCCTAAACCTTTATCATAATCAACTTGCCAAGTTAATTCTCCTCTAGATGCAGTAGCAGTAGTAGTGAATTTTTGAATACCACTAGATGCAGTAATCTTTCTAGTTTCTACTACATTACCTGTATTTTTATCAATTAATTCTACAGTAGTATCAGTAGAATCATTAAATCCCTTGTAAGCACGTGTGTAGTAGTTTGTATTGTAGCGTTCATTGAAACGAGTAAGGTCTACGATACTATAGGTGTAGACATCGCCTTCTTTAGCAGCATATCCTGATGGTACTGTTTGTGAACGAACAGTTGCACCATTTGGATTCGTCATATCTGGAGTCGCTGTTTCACCATCTTTAAGGTAAGTTTCTACAGAAACCGGCTCGTTATTGTGGTCTGTAGCAGCACGACGTCCACGCACGCGTGGTTTTGCTTCAGTTGCTGCTGGTTTTGCTTCTTCAGCTTTTTCTGCTGGTTTTGCTTCTCCTTCAGCAACTGCTGGTTTTGCATCTACTTCTGCTTTTGGAGTTGCTTCTACAGCTGGTTTTGCTTCCTCAGCTTTTTCTGAAGTTGCAGCTGGAATTTCCGTTGCTGCTTTTGCTTCAGTTGCTAAAAGTAGAGTTTGAAAGATCTACCTTAAGTGCTGGTGCTCCATCAGCATAGGTCTCACCTGGAGCTGTAGTAGGAGCATCTGGCGCCGTTTGAGTCGACTCAGGTTGAACGCTTGCTACTTCCTTGCTTGTGTCAGTAGACGTACCAGCTTCATCCGCAGCTACTGTCGGAGCTCCGACAGCAAAAAGCGCTGTCCCAAGTAATACAGAACAAACGCCAACGCTATACTTTCTCAAAGAAAAGCGCTGACGTCTATTAAACATTTCCTTCATTTATTTGTATCTCCTTTTTCATATTTTTTTATTGTTTGATACATAACAAATATTATCAAACTTGTTCATCACCGTCAACTAAATATATCAAAGTTGTTACCTACCATAAAACTTTCTGAATATTCAGATGAAGTTTCCCTCTTTTTTAACATTTTTTTACTTTTTCCCATTTAGTCCATTTTTATCATTCATTTTTGCACTTTTCCATCTTTAATAATATAGAAAATAGGTGTTCTATTTTTTTGAGTCAGCAAACAGATATATAACTTTCCGCCGTGAGAAAGTGCCTGAAACAATAGCGTTTCAGGCACTCAGGAATTATTGAGACCTTAGGCTCAATAATTAGTCATGGAACTTCTACGAAGTTCGCTGACGTCCGTACTCACCCTAAAGGAAAGTTTTTAAAAGAAGACTCTATCTTCAAACTGAAATTTAGACCGAAAATCTCAACTTTTTAAGAAATTTATTACACATGGGAAGCTTAAGAATGCTCCTCTTTCCATTTTTCTAATGATGACGAGACTCACAACTGCGACAATAGACAGTAGGGCACCGATAAAAGCTTCCTCTGGTTTTGAAGACAAACTCGACCTGATGTTTCCCTTTTGGTAATTGGGAAAGATAGGAAGCTATTCCAGGCTCTTTCGGTCGGGACAGCTTGACCATCCACTTTTACCTGCCAGCCGGCACTGTATGGGATGGAGGTCATCATGACATCACTATCATCTGTAATAGTGACCTCCCCTCGATATGAGTATTGCTGAACTTGGTCACCTTCAAACCTTGCTGCTTGCGCTTCTCAAGTACTTCTTGGATCTGATCCAGCTCGGCCCGATAGACACCCGCCTGGCTCATGTCAATGGTATCCGTTCTAAAGCGAAACTCAATCACCGACTCTTGATTTTCGGTCATGTCCGTCAGCTGCCAGATTTGTCGTTGGGTAAAAGGTCTTACTATTTGGCAACCATTTATTGTTGACCAGGACAGAATAATCTTGCTTAGGGAATCAAAAGACGCTGGCACAAAGAAGTAATAAGTATTGTTGGAACGGGGAACGACCTTATAGCGGATAATGCCTTCTTTAGAAGAATCTGCCCGTCGATAGATGGCCTCTCCTGTCTCCTTGTTGACCTTTTCTTCTATTAAATTCTCCGTTTCAATCCCAGTAAAGGCCAAGGGTTTGAAATACTCTACATAATCGCCTGTATTCTTTTGATGTCCTTCCATCGAGTTGAGGATAATGTTTTGGTTGGCAAAGGCATTATTGGCCCCAAACTGAATGTTCTTCACGAGGGAATTGGTCCCATAGGCCAAAGGGAAGGAATGAGGGTTTTTATAGACGACAAAGCGATTGTCTTCGTAGACCTTCTCTGTGTAGTAACGCCCCATGTCAAAGCGATTGGTAAAGCGATAGAAATACATCTTTTCTGGATGAGCTTCCATCTCTTTTGGATCGAACTCCTTGGCATGCATGTAATAGCGAACACCGTACAAGGCATCCGTCAAAGGCGTCCCATTGGTATACTCTGTGGCTGCATTGACCCCCAGATCCCCCATGTAAGCAAAGTGGTCCATAGTCGACCGTTCTAAGCTCGAGCTGAAGGTACTCAAGCCCGGATAAGATACCAAGGATGGGACTGTTCGAGAATAGGCAAAGTCGGTCGCAATCCGGTAAAACTTCTCATCCGCATCAGCCTGGACTTTGTCCGTCACACGCTTGACCGAGACAGCAGCATCTGCAAATTTATGGACACTGTCATAGCCTAAGGTCACCTGAGAGAGATAGGCATTGTAGCCCAGCTCAAAGAAGGTCAAGGCTGATAAGATCACGACTGACAAGCGGGACCATTTTTGGTTCAAGACCAGAAGGACAAGCAAGTACATCAGAACGGTGATCCCAACCTGGGACAACAAATAGCCTGTTTTTAAAAGGATGAGGGCAAGGACAAGGAAACCGGCCGTCCAGCCAATCCGAATGAGCTTTTCTTTCTGGCTCTTCTTGGACTTGTCCCAATAGCTGTAAAAACCATAGGAGGCAACAACCAGGAGCGCCAACAAATGAAGGGCGGTAAAGCGGGTGATGTAACGGGTGACACCAGACGGTTGAAGCTTGGCAATGAAGCTATAGTTCTGCGAATAGACATAGACAACTGCCAAAGCTAACACCAGACCAATCACTAGGTTGGCGATGCGTGAAAGCACAATTTTTTCTTTCATCGCTTGGTAGGCCAGAATGAGCATAAAGAAAGAGAATAGCCAAGAGAAACGGAAAAAGAAACCAGCTGGGTTTTGCCCCATATGCCAAATCTTGCTGACAAATTCATTGACAAAAGAAATAAAGAAGACGAGGGTGACCAGATCAGCAGCCCATTTCTTGACTGTGACAACTTTTTTTCGACAAGAAATAGGATACAAAAGCCTAGTAGGCCCCAAAGCTCCGATATAGATATTGGGAAGGTTTGGCCTCGCAGACCAGCCTGAGGTGTTATCAAAGCCACCCACAACTAGCTTAGCAAAAATATCTAAGGGGTTAATTTGAAAGGCCAACGAGAAGGTCATCCCTCCTCCAACCTGGCCCTTACTTTCAATGAGGTTGAAGAAGACCGGCAAGAGGATGACAGAAGCTAGCGCAATCCCGATAATCGAATAGATCACTGCCTGCAAGAGGGGAAGACTGACGTTTCTAATTTTCTTCTTCCAATCTCCTTCGACCATCAGCCTTGGCGATACATAATAGCAAGCATACAAGGCGATGAAAATGGAGATCATATAGCCCATATAGAATTGGAGCAAGACCGTCAAGCCTAAGGCAAAGGCATAGCGATAGGGAGCGCCTCCATCCAATAGTTCTTCTAGGTAGACGATGACGATGGGAAGCATGATCATGGCATCGTAGAAAATGACATTCATCTGATACGACACCAGCATCCCTGACAGAGCATAAGCCGTCGCAAAGAGGGGCACCAGCCATTTCCTAGACTCCAAGCCCTTATACCGCTTGATCAAGAGGAAGGCAAAGGCCATCCCGATAGCCCCATAACGAAGCCAAATGGTCAAGAAGACCGCAAACCCAAAGTACTTGAGGGGTGTCAAAATATAGATGATATTAAAAGGACTCATCAAATAGTAGCCGAGCACCCCTATCATATCTCCCCCCAGAGACTTGGTAAAGGAATAGCTCAAACTAGATAAATCTCCGGAGAGCACGGCATGTTTTAACAAGCCAAAGAAGCTGATGTATTGTTGACCAAAGTCAACAGCCATCAAGCTTTTGTCTCCAAAGGGAAAAGTTCCCATAAAGGCCCAAACGACCAGCATGATGGCCATTGGGAGCATGGCACTAAAAGCATACAGCAAACTCTTCGGTTTTCTCTTCCAAAGTTCTTGCCAAGGCTTGGTCCAGACAAACATTCTTCTATCTCCTATCTTCCTTATCCGATACTATCTTCTTTCGCCTTCTCAATATTGGTGTCTTCAATAATGAAATGAGGGCGACGTTTCACTTCGTAATAAATCTTCTCGATATATTCTCCAAGAATTCCGATAAAGATTAGCTGCACTCCACTAAAGAGAATGATGGCCGCAATGGTGGTGAAATACCCACTCACATAATTCCCCGGAGCAAAGATATACTTCATCAACTCAAAAGCCAAGTACAGAATAGCCAAGCCCAGACAGATAAATCCAAACTGGATACAAACGCGAAGAGGGCGGTCGTTAAAGGAAATAATCCCTTGAATGGCATAGTTCATGGATTTCTTGAAGCCAAACTTACTCTTTCCAGCCTTTGCGAGTTCATTTTTGTAGGGATGACTTTCTCCTTGAAGCCAATCCATTCATACAGACCTTTATTAAAGCGGTTGTATTCCGGCATGGAGACAAAGGCGTTGATGGCCTTGCGACTGAGAAGTCTGAGCTCAGATTTCCCATCCGTCAAATGGACATCCATCGAGCGGTTGGATAGGAAGTAAAAGAGACGAGCAAAACTGCTCCCCACAAAGGACTCACCATCACGAGTCCGCTGCCACTGACAATATCGTAACCTTCCTTGTAGGCCTCTAAAAAGAGAGGGATGAGATAGGGGCGGATGTTGCAAATCACCATCCATGACCATGACAGCATCTCCCGTCGCATACTTAAAAGCCAGCCAAGATACCACTCTCGCGGCCGAAGTTTCGACTAAAGCGAATATATTTGACCCGATCATTGCCTTTGGCAATCCTTCGATTAGCTCAAAAGTCTTGTCATTGCTTCCATCATCAATATAAAGGGATTTCATAATCCGAAAGATCTTTCCCAAAGCATGTCTTTCCAGCTGGGGCAGAAATAGCTGCATGCGTCTGAGCTAGTACTAATTCCTCATTTAGTAGTGTAATGAGTATTGATAATTTCATCCCTTTTCTCCATCTATCGTTCTCCCAAAAAGAGAGCTTTCGCTCTCTCCATCATACTGGAAACTCTTTGTTTTATTTATTAGAAATTTTTGCGTTTTAACATCGATCGCACTGATGAGGACAATGACTCCTGAAATTACAAGACCAGTTGCTACGACTTCACCAGTACTTGGAAGAGTTTCTTACGACCTCCACCCGTACCGCCACCTGGTGTTGACTCAGTAGTGTCACCAGTGGTTGGGACACCAGGAGTTGTTGTAGTGGTTGGACCACCTGGAGTTGTTGTTGTCGTAGTGGTTGTTGGACGTCCTCCACCAGTCGTAGTTGTCGTCGTGGTTGTCGTCGTAGTCGACGTGGTTGATGGCTCCTCAGTCGTCGTGGTTGACGTGGTTGTTGGTTCCTCAGTCGTCGTAGTTGACGTAGTTGTTGGTTCCTCAGTCGTCGTAGTCGACGTGGTTGTTGGTTCCTCAGTTGTCGTAGTTGACGTGGTTGTTGGTTCCTCAGTTGTCGTAGTTGACGTGGTTGTTGGTTCCTCAGTCGTCGTTGACGTGGTCGTTGGTTCCTCAGTAGTGGTTGTGCTTGTTGTAGTAGTTGTAGTCGTGGTTGTAGTTGTTCGATCCCCACTACCGCTACCTGAAGCACTTTCCAAACGTGTCAAGGCGTTAATTGAGCGAGACTTGTCAAAATTGCTAGCTGACCATTCTAGGACATTGGCCACTTTACTTCCTTCAGGAAGTGCTGACTTCAACTCTGTTGTGTACTCAATGTACATAGCCCAGTTCCAGTTATCCCCAAAATTAATCGTGAATCCTGTAATATCGCCATCAGCATTTCTGGTAAACTCGGCTTTTTTGGTAAAGTTATCAATCGGTTCCAACTTAAGAAGTGCCGCTTCATTTGGAATCTTCTCTGGCTGAGTTGCATAACGAACAGCACGTAGAGAACCTTCCACTAGGACTTGCCCGCTGTCGCTGAAGTCATCCTTGATGACCATATTGATTCAACTTGTCTTGAACCGCATTTCAAGACAATGCGCCATTTTAATCCGATTAGGATTTTGTGGATCTTAGTAACCATACTTCATTTCATAGTCACCAGCTTCACCATCGTCCTTGTTGTAGTTCAATGTGAAGTCAGTGCTGCAAATGTAAAGTAGTAAGTTCCCGTCTTTGCAAGTTCGCTGCATTTGGACGAACATTGTACCTCAAGTCATTACCTTATCTTTGTAATTCTCGAGAAATAGTTTGTAAGGTAATGGTCACCTTTTTGCGTACTTGGATCGGTCACTGCATTCCAAATTACTTCACCATTTTCGTGTACAATTGGAAACTCTAGCTTGGTCACCAGGCTAGTTCTTTTGGAAGATCTAGAACCAATGTGTCACCAGCATTGATCTGCTGTGAGTCAGGAAACTAATCTCGTTTGTCGCCTCCATCGTTTGACCAGTAGTGATCTTCGTGTCGGCAGTTAACGGTTGGTTATCAACCTTAATTTCAGTTTTTATCGTATAACTGGTTACTTCAGTCGCAAAGACTGTCGTAAAAACTGTCAAGGATAAAACTAAAAGACTCATAAATGCTAAAACTCGCTTCACGCGTGCTTTTTGTGGTCTGCATATTATGCTCCTTTATAAATTATTTGATTATTATTGTAACATATCTGTTTTATAAATGCAAGATTTTTAATTATTTTTCACTAATTGTTCAGTTTTTTTGTTAATCCCATTTTACAGAAGAACCAAAGACTCTCAAACACTGAAACAACGCCCATCGACAGCCTTTCAATTCACAACGAAAATCATCTTGATGTCCATCTTTTATTAAATTTTTACAATTTTTCCTCGTTTCTCAGATGTTATTATCAATGCTTCGGAAACAAAAGAAAAACAACCTATAAAAAGGCAGTAGCTACTATGTACTACTGCCTCTATAATTATTCATTATGAAAAAAATATCGCACAGCATATGTTTATTACTTCTGATCAAATAGACAAGGTAGCCACCTTTTTGCTCGCCTTCTCTAAAATATAAACATGAGCGGACGAATACTGACTCTCCCGTATCCTAAAAGCCTATAACTCGCTAATAATTGATTGTATTCTTCGTTTTTGGCCCTTTTGAGATTGAGGGATCACAATATAATCAATTGTCGGATCCGCCTTCTTATCATTGTGATAGAAAAATATCAAAGAGTTTTTATGGTTTCTAAGTGATGGCGTATAGGCTCCCTCAGCTAAGACTGAAGCATCCTTTGGCAAACTTCCTAAAGTCTTTTTGGATTTCATCAAACATTTCTTTATTTTGACGATAATAGCCGATATTAAAGGACCAATTATGAGTAAAAGTGGTGGTAGACTACCAGAAAAATAATTCCTACTATCACGATAGCTACCGTCATTTTTCCTGTAGGATGTTAGTTTCTTTAAAAATCCTCTAATGCTAGAAGAGCCATGATGAAAGCTAGAGCACCACTTCCACAACTGTGTTGAAACCAATATCATACTGATAGGACCAATTGGACAATAAGTTAATCACTATTAGTGGAAGCACAAGAAAATAAGTCGACCAACGCCGTTGAGTAGTCCTAAGAAACATAACTGGAGCAAACATTAAGAATAAATACCTAATCTTTTGGCAGTCAGTAGCGTACTAATGACATAGCCTGGATGGAAGAATAGATTCTTAATCACCATTAACATCCCGCTTTCCCCATTGAGCAAGAATGCGTCATACCGTGAAACCATTCCTCCCTCACCATAGGCACTCAGAAGATACATGGCAAAAACGAAATAGGCGATCGGTAAGACAATCTCTGTAAAGAGAAGCCATCTTTTTGTCTGCTTGGATAAATTAAATCGTTTTTGGAAAAGGAGGTACAAGCCCATGCTCAGTACATAGATAAAGGCATCTTCTTTTTACCAACAATAGCAAGATGGTAGCTAGTAGGATCTTCCATTTTTGTTCCGCAATAATAAAATAGAATACCCAAAACACTAATGGGACTAAAAAGCAATTTTCATGCAGATGAAATCCCCCTGCCGTTGTCATCACTGGCAACAACACAAACCATAAGACGGCCAAGGTATTTGTGAGATTAGAAAACTTTAATTTACGAAGGATTAATCTCAATGGGATAATCCCTGAAAAGACTACGAGCAATTGTAAAATTTCTAAGGTCTCTACATATGGGAAGAGCTTATAGAATGGCAACATTAGATAAAAGATTGGTGAAATATGGACGGCAAAATGAGAGCGCTCTATCTCTTTCTAAGGTCGTTATCGGAGTCAAATCGTGATTCATCCGTTCAAACATTTGAGAAAAGATCCCAATATCAAACGATGACAACTCATTTGTCTTCACTTTGTAAACCACTACAACAGAAAGATAAAGGACGTAAACTAGAACTAGCGAAAACACGATTATTCGAACTATTTTTATGTCGCTCTAAATAGTTAAAGATCGGAAATTTGAGATAGAGGATCATAAACACAATTGAGATAATGGAGGCAATAACGACCGGCCAGATGATTGAAAGAAATCGGGTGCTGGAAAGATCAATAGCATGAAAGCCAAGTGCTTGATCTTGAAAATTCGAGCTTCCTAAGGTTAGTAAACGCGGTATGGCTAGTAAGATGACCAATACATACAAATAGGATGACTTTTCTTTATTAAGCATCCCTCCTATAAACAAAATCAGAGCTAAAAGAATCAAGCCCAGCGATAAAAAGAAGGACATACTCTTATAAATAGCTACGAGGAGAGTCACACAAGAAAGAATGATGGTGATACTACGTATATCTGACTTCGTCAACTTGTCATGTAAACATATTAAGGCGCCTCCCACAATAAAAAAGAGTCCCATTTTTAATACGGACAAGGGGGCGAGTGTCAAAAACAGATCCTGTGAGGTCGCACTCAACAAGTCTACCAATAACATTGTCAAATAGGCACTGATACCGCACATGATAGCATAATCCGTTTTCGCAAACAAATCGCTAAAAACTTTTTCATCATAAAAATTCCTCCAAATGATATTTTTATCATAATTTTTACTCTCAAACCTAGTTTGGACTAATATTTTTGTAACCCTCTAACCATTTGATGCCTTATGTTTTCAACCCCTATCAATTTTCAGTTTCGTCTTTGCAAACAAAAACCGTTAGCCGAAAAGCTAACGATTTACGTTAATCTGTCACCTCAGTGATCAATCCTGTATCGACATCATAGACAGCTCCTGAGATAATGACGTCGTCTGGAATCAGTGGCGATGCTTTTAAGAGAGCGACATCCTCCCGGACGCTCTCGTAGATATCTTGAAAGGGTAGGAAGTCTTGGTCTCCAACATCAACTCCCAACTCCTTCTTCAGATGCTGACGGAAACCTTCATTCTCAAAGGTTTGCGCTCCACAGTCTGTGTGGTGCAAAACCACGATTTCTCGAGTCCCCATCTGTTGCTGTGAGATGACCAAGGAACGAATCATGTCCTCTGTCACGCGCCCACCTGCATTCCGCAAAATATGGGCATCTCCCAAAGCAAGCCCCAGTGCTGGTGCCACGTGAAGACGAGAGTCCATACAGGTCACAATGGCCACTTGCGTTTTCGGTTTGATCGGAAGATGGAGGTCTCCGTGCAATTCAACATAGGCTTGATTGGCTTTTAAAAAATTCTCAAAATAGGACATTAGGAACTTCCTTTCTGGTTGGTAAAATAGTTTGAACACCAAATTATTTACACTCTATCTTACCATCTTTTTCCCAGATTGTCAGTTGTCAGCCTACATGAAAAAGGAGAGCAAAAGCAAACCGACTTCTACACTCCTTTCTTATCTTATGATCGTCTTGGTAAATAACGATTCAGCAAGCCAGCAAAGGTCTGAAGGTTGAGACTTTGAACATAGACCTCACCAGTCCCTCTAAAGGTATTGACAACACCTTCACCCGTTCCGATGGATTGCCAGAAACCATTTTCCAAATGGATATTGTAATCCAAAGACTGGCTCCAAGCAACGACATGGGCATTATCGATGGTGATTTCTTGATTGTTTAGCTCAATTTTTTTAATTGAGCCGTAGGCATTCACCAAGAGGGTCCCTTGCCCTTGGGTCGTCATGACGAAGAATCCACCCTGACCACCAAAGAGAGCCTTACCAATCGATTGGGTTTCCATTGTATAGAAAGCTGAACCATCCAGTGCAAGGGAAGGCACCATCGTTCAATCGATACTGCTTTTTCGCCCAAGTGAGTGGCACCACCTGACCTGGTGAGTCGGGTGCCAATGCTAGGTAAGCATTATTAGACTGGGCAAATACCTGAGTGATAAAGGTACTTTCACCCGAAACCATTGACCGTCCAACTGCTTTCACAAAGCGTCCCACACCAGAGCCACTCGCATTTAATTTGGTGTTGAGGGTCACATTAGGCGTATGGTAGACCATACTCCCCCGTTGAATATAGACAGTTTCACCTTGATTGAGAGATAGCTCGACCAAAGGGAACTGCACATTGTTATCTGTAAAAAATTGCAAAATAAGTAACCCCCTATGTTTAGTAAGTATAGAAAAAGTATAGCACAGGAAAAACTCTTTTTGCAAACGATTCCAAGATCTGGTTAAGAAAAGACTTTTTTCAGAACTTCCCCTACCGTGGAGACTGCTATCACTTGAATGTCATCTGGGATCGCGATCCCTTGGAGAGAATTTTTAGGTGCATAAATCTTTGTGAAGCCTAGTTTCGCCGCTTCGTTGATCCGTTGCTCAATCCGAGTCACTCGGCGAATCTCACCAGTCAAGCCAATCTCACCGATAAAGGCCTCTTGAGGATTGGTTGGAAGCTCCTTGTAGCTAGAAGCAATGGCCACCGCTACGGCTAAGTCAATGGCTGGTTCGTCCAGTTTGACACCACCAGCTGACTTGAGATAAGCATCTTGATTTTGGAGAAGGAGCCCGCAACGTTTCTCTAACACAGCCATAATGAGGCTGACCCGATTAAAGTCAAGACCCGTTGTCGTCCGCTTGGCATTTCCAAATACAGTCGGTGTCACCAAGGCTTGAACTTCCGCCAGGATTGGTCTGCTGCCTTCCATTGTGACGACAATGGCAGAGCCAGTCGCCCCATCCAAGCGTTCTTCCAGAAATACCTGACTGGGATTGAGGACCTCAACCAAACCGCCCGACTGCATCTCAAAGATTCCGATCTCATTGGTCGAGCCAAAGCGGTTCTTGACCGCTCTCAGGATCCGGAAGGTGTGGTGGCGTTCGCCCTCAAAGTAGAGCACCGTATCCACCATGTGTTCCAACATCCGAGGTCCTGCCAAGGTCCCTTCCTTGGTCACATGCCCGACGATAAAGATGGCAATGTTATTAGTCTTAGCCAGCTGCATAAGTTCAGCTGTCACCTCACGCACCTGAGAAACAGACCCCTGCACTCCTGAAATCTCAGGAGACATAATGGTCTGGATAGAGTCAATGATGAGGAAGTTGGGCTGGATGCGTTCCACTTCTGCTCGAACACTCTGCATATTGGTCTCGGCATAGAGGTAAAACTCACTGTCAATATCTCCCAAGCGCTCAGCTCGCAATTTGATCTGCTGGGCCGACTCCTCTCCACTGACATAGAGGACCGTTCCCACTTGAGACAGTTGGGTGGAGACTTGAAGGAGCAGGGTCGATTTCCCAATCCCTGGATCCCCCCCGATGAGAACGAGACTCCCTGGGACCACTCCTCCACCGAGTACACGGTTGAATTCCTCCATCTCCGTCTTGGTCCGGTGAACATTGATAGAGGTCACGTCCGCCAATTTCATGGGTTTGGTCTTTTCACCCGTCAAGGATACCCGGGCATTCTTAACTTCTGCAACTTCGACTTCCTCCACAAAGGAAGACCAAGAACCACAGTTAGGACAGCGCCCTAGGTATTTGGGTGAATTATAGGCACAATTTTGACACACAAATGTCGTTTTTTTCTTTGCGATGATAAACCTCTTTCTAAATCTCTATCTCACACTCAATCACTTGGCAAAAATCAATGGTTTCATTCGGTACAAATTGACGCATGAGCATGCGATGGGTAACCACTACAAGCTTCTGATAGTCTCGGTACTTGGCCAAAGTTTCAATAAAGCGAGCTCTCATATCCTCAGCGGTTTCATATTGTATCGGGCTATCCGGAAGGAGCTTCCCATTATTTTCTAGAAACAGAGTCCGAGCTGTTTCAAAATTCTCTATACCACTTTCGTATACCTGCCATTCGTGCAATAAGGGTTCTACTTTCAAAGGTAGGCCCGTAGCACAAGCCAGATAAGAAGCTGTTTCTAAAGCTCGCGTTACTGCTGAAGCTACTAGCAGATCAGCTGATTGGAATAAGGGGTTTTGGCAAAGGTCCTGAGCCTGTTTCCTTCCCTTCTCAGATAAGGGAGCTAGATCCATTCCAAATCCGGAATAAGAACGCTCCTCTAACACACGATAATCTGGCTCCCCATGACGGACAAAGATAATCTTCATCTTAGTGCCCTGTTGACCCAAATCCATCGGTCCGCACGCCATCCGCCTCATCCCCATCTGCAATTAAGAAAGGAGCAAAGACAGCCTGAACTACACGTTCACCTACTTCAAGAACCACTTCCTGGTCGGTAATGTTTTTCATCTGAGCAAAGATATGGCCTTCATTTCCAGGGTTTCCATAGTAGTCTCCATCAATGACACCAACCGAGTTGATCAAGACCAGACCTTTTTTTGCGAGGATTAGAAGAACGATCATAAAGATAGAGCACCTCACCCGCTTGCATATAGGCCTTGACCCCAGTTGGGACGAGGACGATTTCTCCCGGTGCAATCACTGTGCGCTCTGCCACCTTTAAGTCGTAGCCAGCTGCATGGGCTGTCTCCCGTTTTGGCAGTAAGTCCAGATTGGTATAGCTTGATACAAGTTCAAATCCACGAATTTTTGTCATGATGATTCCTCTTTCATTCTAAATAGTTTCCATCTCTTCTATTATACCATCACTTTTCCCTAGCGTCTCCCCTATACTACTATTCGTATTTTTTCTGACAAACACACAAAAGCCCCCTCAACCGAGGAGACTTTTGCAGGAGATTATATGAAAAAAGTAAACTGTATCAAACAAAGTTAGGAGGTCTTTGTTGATGAGACTAGTTTACCTCTTTCTCCTTAAAAAATCCTAAAGACTTTACAATTCTTGTAACAGATAGCGGAAGAGTTCGAGATTGCCTTTTTCTTCTTTAACAAGAAACTCTGGATGCCACTGCAAGCCAATGATGCGATGACCATCTACTGCTTCGATGGCTTCAATGGTCTGATCGCGTGGATCAATGGCTGTCACTCGAAAGTTAGGCGCCAAGTCCTTGATGCTTTGGCGATGAACAGAATTGATCTGGCTGGCTTGTCCAAAGAGACGCTCCACCACACTGCCTTTTTTGGTCTCAATCGAATGAGAAGTGCCAAAAGGAAGCCCTTGCCAGTGTCCTTCCACTTCTTGATGGAGAGTCCCACCGAAGGCAACATTGACGAGCTGAACTCCTCGGCAGATGGCTAGGACCGGCTTGTTTTGACGGACCGCTTCTTTAGTAAGGCCAACTCAAACTGATCGCGCTCGAGATTGTAGTCATCACTCTCGATGGCAATCTCTTCTCCATAAAAGCTAGGATGGACATTTTGCCCCCCACTGAGGATAAGCTTGTCCACTGTCTCGATATAATCTTTGGCAAAAGACGGATCTCCCACTGGGATAACCATAGGAAGGCCACCTACTTGCTTAATGGTTTCCGCAAACTTACAAGATACAGACGAATGGATATTTTTCCCATCTGGATCCACTGCACATAGATTGGCAGATACTCCAACAATCGTTCTACACATGGCCTTCCCTCCTTTGATATTTCTATTCCCTATTTTATCATCTCACCCTTAGAGCGTCTAATATGTATTTTTTTAAGAGCCTGATAAATATTTTTTTATCACCTAAGACAAAAACAGGCTTGTCTAGCAAGGCTAGAACAAAACCTGTTTTTAATGATTAATTTCTCACGTTTTTTTGTAAACCAAGGCACTTCCAGCAACCGCCAAATGCAAGTCCTGTAGCCACTAGTCCCTCACTCATTGATTGACCAGTAGAAGGAAGAACTTCTTTTTATCCTCTTTTGGAGGATTTGATGGAATTTCTTTTTCTGGTTTTGTCAGTAGAAGGTGGTGGGTATTCCTTTTGGAGGATTTGATGGAATGTCTTTTGCTGTGTTTGTCAGTAGAAGGTGGTGGGGTATTCCTTTTTGGAGGAGTCAGTTGATTGACAACATGTCCCTTATCTACTACAAATTTGTCGCGGCAGTTAACTCTGCCAGCAGAAACAGTGATTGAACATCGGTTGAAAGTTGGTAGCCTGCTGAGCAGTCAACTCTTTCACCACATAATCCTTAGCCTCAAAGCCTACAAAAGCTTACAAGACCATTAGCATCAGATGTCGCTGTCGCTTGACCTTCACCATATGGGATTCGCAACTGGGTGTCACACCATCCGCCTCAAAGAGTCCGAAAGACTAGCTCCTGCTAGAGATTGGTAGAATGGATTTACCTTGTGCAAGCTGAATGGTATATAGCTTTCAATTCTGGTTTCTCAACCACTGGTGGAGTTGGTGGAATCGCAGTGAAATGGTTTGTTGACAACTTTTCCTTGATCAAGTACTTGATCAGTTGAAGCAATCAATTGACTAGATGAAACAGTAATCGCTTCTTCAGAAAGTTGGTATCCTTCTGGTGCTGTCATTTCTTTCACTACATAATCCTTGGCTTCAAGTCCTGTAAAGGTCACGAGACCGTTGGCATCGGATGTCGCTGTCGCTTGACCTTCGCCATATGGATTTGCAACTGGTGTTACACCATCTGCTTCAAAGAGTCCAAAGACAGCTCCTGCCAAGACTTGACCTTCATTATTGACTTTGTGCAATTGAATGCTATAAAGAGTCAATTCCGGTTTCTCAACAACTGGCGGAGTTGGTGGAATAGCAGTAAACGGTTGGTTCACCACATTTCCTTTATCCACTACCAAGTCTGTCGCAGTGCTCAATTCTGTTGCAGAGACAGCGATTGAAGCAGTTGATAGTTGGTAACCTTCTGGTGCTGTCAATTCTTTCACTACATAATCCTTAGCCTCAAAGCCTACAAAGCTTACAAGACCATTAGCATCGGATGTCGCTGTCGCTTGACCTTCGCCATAAGGGTTGGCAACTGCTGTGCTCACCATCTGCTTCAAAGAGTCCGAAAGACAGCTCCTGCTAGAGCTCGACCTTCACCATTGACCTTGTGAAGTTGGATGGTATAAAGTTTAGCTTCTGGTTTTTCAACTACTGGTGGTGTTGGTGGGATTTCACTTGTGACAAAAGTATTGATAAAGGATGTCTTTTCACCATATGCCACTGTAGCCTTGATCGTATTGCTTGCGTCATCTTTCGTAACTAGTTACTGTCACTTCGATGCTCAGCTTGATCGTAGGTCATTCCTTTTTCTTGAGATTGAGGAATTACTTTAATCGTGTAGTGGAAAGTTTTTCCTGCATCTTCTTGTGAATAAGAAATTTCGTCAAAGGCTACAGAACCATCTGCAGCATTTTGTTTTGTTTGAAGAACTTCTCCAGCTTCATCCAACAAGTTAAAGCTGAATTCGCCATCTTTTTAGGTCACGACCTTCTAAAAATCTTGCTAGCTGAAATCTGAGCTTTTTGCTGGACTTGGAGCTGAGTAAGTATTTTGCAAAGACCTTGTTTTCTGGATAGACAACTGTTGCTTTTAGGTTGTCTCCATCTTTTTGTTACCTGAACGGTTACTTGTTTTTCTGCTGTATCGTATGTGATACCTGGTACGTTCCCCTTCACTTCCTTCACAGTGTAAGTGTGTTCACCTTCTGCTGTGTAAGAAATCGCATCAAAGGTTACTTTACCAGATTTGTTGGTAACAGTTTGAAGCTTGTTAGTACCTTCGTACAATTCAAAACTAAACTCACCGTCTACCAAGTCACGACCTGTCAACTCTTTAGACAACTCAATTGTTGCAGTCGTTGCGTTTGGTGTGAAGGCGTTAGTAAATGTTTTGTTTTCTGGATAAACGACTTCTGCCTTCAAGGCATCTCCATCACGAGTAACTTTAACAGTCACTTGTTTTTCAGAAGCATCGTAAGCAATCGTAGCATTGTCCCCTTTGACCTCTTTCACAGTGTAAGTGTGTTCACCTTCTGCTGTGTAAGAGATAGCATCAAAGGTCACTTTGCCAGATTTGTTAGTAACAGTTTGAAGTTTGTTTACACCTTCGTACAACTCAAAGCTAAACTCACCATCTACCAAATCACGACCTGTCAACTCTTTAGACAACTCAATTGTTGCAGTCGTTGCATTTGGTGTAAAGGCATTGGTAAATGTTTTGTTTTCTGGATAGACAACTTCTGCCTTCAAGGCACCTCCATCACGAGTGACTTTAACAGTCACTTGTTTTTCAGAGGCATCGTAAGTAATGGTAGCATTATTACCTTTGACTTCTTTTACAGTGTATGTATGTTCACCTTCTGCTGTGAACTCAATCGGTTCGAATGTAATTTTCCCGCTTTGGTTAGTCGTTGTTTGAAGCTTGGTTGCACCTTCGTACAATTCAAAGCTAAACTCACCATCTACCAAATCACGACCTGTAAGATTTTTATCCAGCTCGATAGTAGCTTGAGTCTTAGCTGGCTTCTCTTTCTTGTTTACAATCGTTTTGCTAACAGGTTTAGTTGGTGTCGTAAATTCACTAGCTTCAACAATTGTATCTTCTGCCAACCCATAGCCTTCCGGAGCTTGAATTTCTTTGATGATGTATTTGTCACGAAGGATGTTCTTGACAGTAAATTCACCGTTCGCATCTGACTCGAATTCACCAATCACTTGACCAGTTGCTTGTCGAACAACTTGGAATTTTGCTCCTTTAAGAGGTCTGTTTTTGTTCGTCTACCTTAGTAACTTTAATACTAAATTCGTAACCAATACCTTCACCACCAGCAATTTGGATTTTCACTGTACTATTTGATGAGGTTTCATCCTTATTGCTTCCCTTGATAGTAGCTTGGTTAAGAATTTTTTCACCATCAACAACAGCATAGTTTACATCTGTCCCATATTCAATAGCAAATTGATCATCTGCAGCAATGTTACCTAGATTAATAGAAAATGAATTTCCATTAATATTCACTGTATAGTCAGCGGTAACATCTTTTGCGTTTTTGAGTTCCCATTTACCATTGTTATATTCCCAAGTTCCTTTTTTAATCTTGAAACTTCCTGGCTTGTAGGTGATACCTGGTGATTTCAAGGTATCTGTAACAACAGCATCATTAATGACTTCATTCGTTCTGTTTACAGAAATTCGGAAGCCGAGCTCTTTGTTTCCTGCTTCGCTCCAACCCGATTTAATGATAGAGTAGCGGTTACCTCCACCTATTGTTCCACTTGTGACTTTTCCTGTGAATTTCTCTTTATCATTTACAGAAACTTTAACTGGAACTTCTCCATCATTTGGAGATTTTACTTTATTAACTTGAGCATAGAAGAAGAATGAACCGGATACATCGTCTTTTGTTTCTACATATTTTGTAAAGGTCAAGATAATTTTACCAGTAGCTGCATCAACTTTTGCCTTGGCAACCAAGTTATCACTTGGATCTTTAATCTCAAAAATCCTGTGATTTGATATCAATTGGTGAGTCGATTTTTAACCTCTGTTGTGTCTCCGGCTTTGACTGTTCCTCTTTTCCCGATAGCAAACTTTGCATTCAGACGGAAAGTATCGTATCTTCCAAGCGGTCCTGTCAAAGCTTCACCTTTATCATTTTGAATCTTTACATCCGTGATGACATCCACTTTTTGACGTTTCTGCATTTACAATTTTTGAAAAAAAGCGTAAAAGCTTACCATCAACAATGAAAGCGTCATCAATAGATATATTGCCAACTTTTTTTCATTTTTTTCTCCCTTATATTCATAATAATAAGTGAAATTATTATACCACAAACTAGTAATAATGCAACTATAAAGTAACATTTTTTTATTTAGTATCCTTCCAAAATGAATTGTCTTCACAAAACAATTGATAGTTATACAAGTTTTTGCCTATATTATGTTAAAATAGAGAGAAGAATAGGATCATTCTTCAAGGCCCTCTTGGAGCGTTTTTGAAGACGCAAGTCCTAGATTTCTAGACTTGCTTGAAAATAGATATAGAAATGGAAGATACAATGGAAAAACAAACCGTTGCAGTATTGGGTCCTGGTTCATGGGGAACAGCCCTTTCACAAGTCCTCAATGATAACGGCCATGAAGTCCGTCTCTGGGGAAATATCCAAGAACAGATCGATGAGATTAACACCAATCATACCAATCTGCGCTATTTTAAAGATATCGTTATTAGTGATCAGATTACCGCTACGACCGATCTGAAAGCAGCCTTGGACAGTGTAGATGCCATCCTCTTTGTGGTTCCGACTAAGGTAACCCGCTTGGTAGCTAAACAA
>BNJU01005022.1_pt1 | contig 51644 bp, 69 predicted proteins | sample 8539281 | NCBI WGS metagenome assembly BNJU01 (sample SAMD00202456, study PRJDB9452) | human saliva metagenome | isolation source: human saliva | place: Japan | reverse complement strand
GAGTTTTCATTCCTTTTTATATATGTTTAAATGAGAACAGTGAGGTTATTCTATGACACAATACGCAATTGCCGATATCGGCTCTAATACCATCGTCTTATTAGTTTATGAGATGGTCAATCATTACCCTAACACCAATTCTACATATTTCTACTCCAGCACATCTCATTGACTATGTTGATGGAAATCGAATCATGTCAAAAGGAGGTATTCTAAAAAGCAATCGAAGTATTACAATCCTATGCAGATAAGCTTAATGAAATGCACATACAATACCGTTTTGCGGATATTACGGAACCATGCCGCATTCAAAACAAAGAAGAACTCGTAGCATCTCTTCAAACAACAGGATGGGACATCTACCCACTTAGTGGAAATGAAGAAGCACTCTACGATTTCTTAGGTACAAAGTATTCATATCCAAATCTTACAGATGGAATAGCCTTTGATGTAGGTGGCGGCTCAACAGAACTGATTTCATTTGAGGATGGACAACCAATCGATGCGATGAGCTTCCCACTTGGATGTGTACGTTTACGTCACTTACCAATTGATACACCAGAATGTGCGAAAGAAATTCTTTCTGCACGCACACGATATCCATCTTTAAATACTACATGCGAAGAACTCATTGGCATTGGCGGAACAATGCGTGCAGCAGGCAAAGTATATCAAAGCCCTCTTTGAACAAGAGTTAATCATTGAAGTTAGCAAACTTCAAGAAATCTTCGATAAACTATGCATGCATGATTCTATCTTTGAAGAAGTTATGAAGGCAAACGTTGACCCAAGTCGTCAACCAGTCTTCTTACCAGGTCTACACATGATTTTAGAGATTGCCAGAAGCTATCAAGCAAAACGTATACTCATATCAAAAAAACAGGTATCCGTGAAGGTTTCTTAAAAAATTAGATTAGATGAAAAAAATGAGAGGATTTAGTTCCTCTCACATTTTTATTTTAAAACATCAAAAAGAGAACAATAGTCTTGTTGTTCTCTCGAATTGAGTAATTTCTTACTTAGCCATTGCTGCTACTTCAGCAGCGAAGTCATCCTGCTTCTTTTCAATACCTTCACCTACGATGTACTTAACGAACTTAACAACTTCAGCGTTGTTTTCCTTTAAGTACTGACCGCACTTGAGGTTTGAGTCTAAGAAGTATTCCTGGTCAACTAAGCACATATCCTGTAATGACTTAGATACACGACCTTCAATGATTCCAGCCTTAACCTTTTCAGGCTTATTTGCAAGGCTTGGATCATTTGCCATGATTCCTTCTTGAACTTCGCGTTCATGAGCTACTACATCCTGTGGCATTTCATTACGTGATACATATGTTGGGTTCATAGAAGCAACCTGCATTGCCATATTCTTAGCAACCTGAGCATCTGTAGTACCCTTAACAACTGTAACAGCAACGATACGTCCACCCTGGTGTGTATAAGAGCCGAATAATTCATCATCGCTCTTTTCAACGATTTCGAATCTTCTTAATGTAATCTTTTCTCCGATAATAGCAATTGCAGCAATGAATGAATCATTCAATGTACCTTCTGCTGTAGGAAGAGCTAATGCTTCTTCAACAGTCTTAGCATTAGAATTGAAGATTGTCTTAGCAGCTTCATCTAATAAAGCTAAGAAACGATCATTCTTAGCAACGAAGTCTGTTTCAGAGTTAACTTCTAATACAACAGCCTTGTTACCTTCGATTAAGATCTTAGCTAAGCCTTCAGCAGCGATTCTGCCTTCCTTCTTAGCAGCCTTAGCAATACCCTTTTCACGAAGCCAGTCGATAGCCTTCTTTGTATCGCCATCACACTCTGTAAGAGCCTTCTTACAGTCCATCATTCCTGCGCCTGTTAATTCACGCAATTCTTTTACTTGAGCAGCTGTGATTACCATTTTTACTTAGCCTCCTCAGTAGCTGGTGCTGTTGTAGCTTCTGCTTCAGCAGCTGGACGTGTTGTCTGACGGTTTACCATTTGCATCTCTACGGAATACACGACGTTCGCCATTGTAATTACCACGACGTTGAGCCATCTGAGCACGACGTTCTTCGAACTTCTGTCTTCTCTTACGTTCATATTCAGCAGCCTGCTGTTCAACGTTAATGATTACATCCTTCATTGTGATGTCTTCAGCTGTCTCATCTTCTTGGTGAGCAACCTCAATACACCACCCTTAGCTTCTAAGATAGCGTCAGCAATTACACCTACCATTAACTTGATAGAACGTACTGCATCGTCATTTGAAGGAATTGGGAAGTCTACTAAATCTGGATCAGCATTTGTATCGATTAATGCGAATACAGGGATGTTTAACTTACGTGCTTCAGCTACTGCGTTGTGCTCTTCTAATGGGTCTACAACGAAGATTGCATCTGGCAACTTCTTCATTCCCTTGATACCGCCAAGGAAGTTTTCAAGTCTTTTCCTTCTTCTGTAAGAGAACTGCTTGTTCCTTCTTTGTGTAAACTGCTAACTGTCCGTTTGCTTCCATTTCTTCAATCTCTAATAACTTCTTGATTGACTTTTTGGATTGTACGGAAGTTAGTCATTGTTCCACCTAACCATCTCTGGTTGATGTAGAAGCTTCCACTTCTTAATGCTTCTTCAAGAATTGTTGCTTGAGCTTGCTTCTTAGTTCCTACGAATAAGATCTTTCCGCCATCTTCAGCAATCTTCTTTAAAGCATCATAGGCTACTTCTAATTTAGCCTGTGTCTTTGCTAAGTCGATGATATATACACCATTCTTAGCTGTGTAGATGAACTGCTTCATCTTTGGGTTCCACTTGCGTGTCTGATGACCAAAGTGTACGCCGTTCTCTAACATTTTCCTCATTGAAACAACAGTCATATTTTCTATTTACCTACCTTTCCGTTGTTTTCCACCACAGTTTCGAACACCATCAACATACGGCATGTTCATAGCGAACCCATATGCACGGGATAATGAATTCACTGTGTGAGAAGTACATCTTCCTTTTGCATGACAAAAGTACAAAAGATGCCATTCATGATATTAGCATAAAACCCTATAGAAGTATAGGGGTTTTATACAATTTTCTATCATAAACAGCATCTATTTCCTCAACCTCAATTATTTCTCTAACGCAATAGTCTTATCTTTCAACTTTACTATTCTATTCGCATAGCGTTGAAGATTTCTATTGTGCGAAATAATTAATACTATCTTATTTTTAAGTAATGGTAGGATTTCATCAAAAGCCTTTGTCTCCGTATCAGTGTCCATCGAACTTGTTACTTCATCCAAGATGATAACATCCATATCTTTACAATTAGAAATTAATCTTCCTAATACAATTTTTCTGCTTGTCACCACCAGATAGATTTGTTCCATCAGACGTGAGCTTTAGATTTTCTTTGCCGACAAATTTATCAAAAAATGACATTTTTTCGTATTCTTGATTTGCATCAGCATTTAATTCAATATTATCTTTTACTGTTCCATTGAAAATTGAATTCATTTGCGAAATATATGCCACTCTCTTTCGCAGTGAAGATAAGAGGATCTTCTTTTTGCTCAATTCCATTGAAGAAAAATATTATCCGCATCCACAAAAACCCATTATTGATTTTACAAAGCTTGATTTTTCCTGTTCCAGTTTCCCCAGAAATAAACACAATATCTCCTTGGTTAAATGTTATGTTTATATTTTTGAATCAAAATGTTCTTTTTGTATTGAATTGTCGTTCCTTTAAATTCAATATTTCTAATATGATCAACTTCATCTCCACCCATTCTCTCTAAATTATTTTTCGATATCATTTGTCAAGAATTCAAAAGAAGCATTCACATCTTTCATATTTACATTTAATGACACCAAATCATTAAATGCCTCAAAAACAGATAACAATAATCATGATATCAAATAAAAACATTGACATATCTATACTATTATTTGCAAGTAAGATTGCTAATACCAAGTACATGACATACTGAAGATTTGCGATGATACTATTTAAAAACATAACAGAAATTTCCTGCATATGTATTGATATCTGTTGTTTCACGATGAATATCATGTACATTTTGATTTAGAATACTTTGTATTTTTGCTCGAACCACCAAATTGTTTAATAAATTCAACATTATTAAAAAAATAGAAATATTATCCGCAAAGCGTGAAGCACACACATCTTGAAGTCTCTTACTTTTTCTTAGAAAGCTGAATATTTAAAAACCTTATAGCCGTAATACTGAATTACTAGCAACAATCCCAGTATTCCGATTAATAACAAACTATCTTTACCAATCAATACCAAGCACAGAATAATCGTTAAAAATCGTTTTTAATATAACTTGGAATTGTCGTAAGGATAAAATCCGCAAAAGTTATATACTGCTGTACCTATTCTCTCAATATAGTATGCCGCACCTTTTTCATTGTATTTTTGGCATATTACCATTGATAATTCATTGAAAAATTTCCATGTTGATATTCTGCTTATATTTTATAATCGCACTTTTTGTAATTTGAATGATTAGTAGATTAATTAGCAGTGTAACAGCGATGATCATAAAAATGATCAGGTATTTTTTTGATTTCTAAATCACCATCAATTACCTTCGAAACTGTAATTGGTAATACGAATGCTAATAAAAGCTTGAATAATAACAAGAATTGTAATTACACCAACATATTTACCATTATCCTTAATTAGCCGAAATACATTTTTTTCAATTTCATAAAAAATGCCCCTAAACGCTATTCAAAATTGGTTATATCGATCAACCCTTCTTTATAAATGATTTTAGTACCAAATCTTATATATATATATATATATTTCCCAATATTATTTTTGAAAATGTTAAATTATTTACTTGATATTTGAAAATATTTTCATTATCACCGATATATCTTGAAGGATATTTGAAATCCTTAAGAATAGTGCGACCATATAATTTATTAAAAAAAGATGACTATACCTAAATACTAGTACCAGTATTCTATAGTCATCTCAATAAAATCACAATTTATTCTTACAACAAACTCTTCGCTAGTTTTACTGCGATATCGAAATATAGGAATCTTGCATTACTTTCGTTATCCCCAAGGATACGTGGTGCCCACTCTAACTTACTTAGATCATCTGCAGTATATAAGAATTGGTATAACTCATATCCTCTAAAATCTGTTACTGCCTGTAACGCTGCACATTCCATTTCCACACAGATGCAACCCTCTTCAACACGCTTGTTTTTCTGATTCACTGTCTCACGATAGAAACAATCTGTTGTCCATGTTTTGCCAAAGACATACTCAACACCTAGTCCATCGAATAGTTTGGCAATTACATTCGCATTCTTCACATTAATATAATCGCTTGCTGGAGCGTAGTGATAACTGACACCTTCATCACGATATGCATGCGTTGGAATAATACAATCTCCCTCTGGAATTTGTACTAGCGCACCACATGAACCGAAGATAATAAACTTCTTCACACCGAAGATAACTGAAATTTCTTCAATGAGTCCACTGGCACCGACTGCACCTACTTCATTTTGATAGATACCGATAGTTGTATCTTTATAACGGTATACAGCATTTTTCCCACTGGCAGAGCCTGGCATCTTTTCCATAGGTAGTTTAGTTAAATCTCCAGAAGAAATTAATTCATTCATCACCTTGTGTGAGAAGATACCGATACAAACATCTAACGTTACCGAACTTCTTGGCAACAATTTTTCTGGCGAAATAAATACATCGCTAGTATCAAATGAATCTGTAATCATATTTGCCTCTTTCTTATTTTGCACTCTTGGAGTGTGGGTGTGCCTCATCCACAACTTTACGGAGTCGATCTTGTGTGACGTGAGTATAGATTTGTGTCGTGCCAAGATTTTCATGTCCCAGTAATTCCTGTACGATACGTAAATCTGCACCATTATCCAACATATGTGTCGCAAAGCTATGACGTATCATATGGGGATGGATATGAATCGGAAGGTTTGCGTCTTCCCCTGCTTTTTCACAGATAAGTTGAATACTTCTAGCAGAGATTGGTCTACCATTTTGATTCACAAAGAGAATATCGTGCTCCTGAGTCTTCTCCATGAATGTCCCTCTTGCGTTATCCATGTAGTATTGGATGAGTTGTTTACATCTTGGATAGAAGGGAACCATTCTTTCTTTACTCTCTTTACCAAGTACCGTTAAGAAACCTTCCGCTAGATTGATGGATGATATTTTTAAACCTGCGCATTCACTAACACGTAAACCACATGCATACATGACTTCGATGATACAGCGATTACGTATCTGTACAGGATCTTGTAAATCAAATTGACTTAACATTGTTTCCATTTGGTCAAATGTTAAAAATTCAGGTAGTTTTCGACGAATAGAACCTCCCTTAAAGATACGTACTGGATTGGCTTTGATTCCTTCAAAGCGATTTAAGTAACGATAAAAAGATTTTAGAGAAGAGAGATTGCGAGCATAGCTACTATTGGAAAGTGGCTTACCACCAATTTCACCGTCTCGTAATTGTGTAAAGTAATCACTGACATCTGTTTTTGTGACATGTTCAAAAGAATCGATGTGATGTTCGCGTAGATATTCTAGAAATCTCTCTACATCACGACGATATGCGTTTTCTGTATCTTTTGATCCCGTGCGAACACGTGCAATCTGTCGCAAGAAACGATCCAATGATTTCTCAAAGTCCATTCTTCTCTTTTAACTCCTGAATGATTTTTAGTGCTTGTGGAGCGTAGGCAGCTTTACGATCTTTCTTCTTCACTTCACCTTCTAGATGCATAATACCAAAGTTTGCGTTCATTGGTTGGAAGTGATTTGGATCTGCATGCGTAATATAATGTGCCATTGCGCCCATCATTGTATTTACACCAAGTACTACTGGTTCTTCACCCTTTAGTACATGGGCCATATTAATACCTGCTAGCATTCCTGATGCGGCGGATTCTACATATCCTTCGACACCTGTCATTTGTCCTGCAAAGAACAAGTCATCTCTATCTTTAAACTGATATGTTTCACGTAGATAGATCGGTGAGCAAATATACGTATTTCGATGCATAACGCCATAGCGTACAATTTCTGCATTCTCAAGGCCTGGTATCATCTGAATAATACGTTTCTGTTCTCCCCACTTCAGGTGTGTTTGGAAACCAACGATATTGTACAAGGATGCTTGTGCATTATCTTGACGTAACTGTACCACTGCGTAAGGGCGCTTCTTACCTTCTTGTTCAAGTCCTACTGGTTTCATTGGACCAAAGAGTAAGGTATCTCTTCCACGTTTTGCCATAACTTCAAATGGCATACAACCTTCAAAGAATACTTCTTTCTCAAAGGCGTGTACTTCGGCTGTTTCTGCTTGGATTAATTCCATATAGAAAGCATCGAATTCTTCGCGTGTCATAGGACAGTTGATATAATCTGCCTCACCCTTATCGTAACGTGACTTCTTATAGGCTTTATCAAAGTTGATAGATTCTGCTGTTACGATTGGGGCTGCCGCATCATAGAAATAACAATAACGATCATCAATTAAAGTACCGATAGCTTTCACCATTCCTTCTGAACTTAATGGTCCTGTTGCGATAATAGTTGGCCCATCAGGAATCTTCGTTACCTCTTCCGCAATCACTTCAATATTTGGATGATTGCGTACCAATTCTGTAACCTCCTAGCAAACTTTTTCACGGTCTACTGCTAGAGCACTACCTGCTGGCACCTTATTGTTATCAGCTGCTTGCATAATCAAAGAGCCAATCTGACGCATTTCTTCTTTTAAAACACCGACCGCATTTGTAAGTGCATCAGAGCGTAATGAATTTGAACAAACTAATTCCGCAAAATCGTCACTGTGATGCGCTGGTGAATGTTTCACTGGCTTCATCTCATAGAGACGAACATGAAATCCTCTTTTTGGCTAATTGATATGCGGCTTCACATCCTGCTAAGCCTGCACCGATCACTGTTACATCCATTGGTTATTCCTCGTTTTTCTTTGTACGTTTTGTTGTTGTCTTTTTAGTTGTCTTTTTGGTTGTCTTCTTAGCAGTCATTTTCTTAGTGGCTGCTTTCTTTGTAGTCGTCTTCTTTGTTATCTTTTTAACAGATGGCTTTGTTTCCTTTTCTGCCTTGGCTTTATCCTTCTTGGAAACGATACGTTCTCCTTCTAGATTCTCCATGTAATGACACTTAGGGAAGTTGGAACAACCTAGGAAGTATGTTCCATAACGACTCTTACGTTTTAGTAGTTCACTACCACAATCAGGGCACATCTTACCTGTTGGTTCTGGCTTTTCTTTTTCTGGTTTATCAATTTGTCTTGTATATCGACACTTAGGGAAGTTTGAACAAGAGATAAACTTACCAAATCTACCGGTACGATAGACAAGTTCTCCTCCACAATCTGGACAAACTTCACCAACCTTTTCCAACTCCTTCTTTTCCATGTTTTCGTATGCATGTTCTAGTAATGGTTGGAAACGATTATAGAATTCTTTTAATGTTGCGACCTCTTCCGCTGTACCATCCGCAATTTCATCTAGTGTAGATTCCATCTTTGCGGTATAACGAACATTGATAATATCTTGGAAGAATTCATCCAGTTTCTCTGTTGTTAGGATACCCTGTTCTGTTGGTTTAAATACTTTTGTACGACTACTTTCAGAAGTCTTCTCTAATGTAACATAGCCCCTTGCTTGAATTGTATCGATGATCATCGCATATGTAGAAGGTCTACCAATTCCATCTTCTTCAAGTGCCTTGATTAACTTAGCTTCTGTATATCTTGCTGGTGGTTCTGTAAAGTGTTGGTTTGCTTTGAGTTCCTTCGCAGCGATTTGTTCTTGTTCTTCAAAAGATGGTAATACGACATCCTTACCAGATTCATATTCACCATATACCTTTAGGTAACCATCAAATTTCATCGTACTTCCAGACGCAGTGAAGTCATAACCATTCTGACTCAGTGTTAATGTGAGTGCGTCATATTTTGCCGCAGACATTAAGGATGATAAGCACGCGCATAAATTAATGCATATAACTTATATTGTTCACTTGTTAAGTGTGCCTTTAACTTTTCTGGGGTATTGGCAAGACTAGTTGGACGAATTGCTTCGTGAGCGTCTTGAGAATTTGCGTCATTACTTACATGATAGGTACCTAAATATTGTTTCCCATATTCATTTTGAATCAGTTCTCTTGCACCATTTACATATACATCTGATAGACGTGTACTATCTGTACGCATATAAGTGATTAAACCTTCTTGACCATTTCCTACATCCACACCTTCATATAATCTTTGCGCAATTGACATTGTACGCTTTGCGGAGAATGAAAGTTTTGTGGAAGCTTCTTGTTGAAGTGTACTTGTAATAAATGGCGGACGTGCTTCACGCTTACGTGTAGTAGACTTGATATTCGACACAATGAAATTACCCTGACATGCATCATATGCTTTCTGGGCTTCTTGCTGTGTCTTTAATTCTGCTTTTTTACCATTTATCTTTGCAAGGCTTGCGGAAAAATCAATTTTATCCTTGTTAAACTTCGCATCCAATGTCCAGTATTCTTCCGGAACAAATGCTTGGATTTCTTTTTCGCGTTCAACAACTAACTTTAAAAGCTACTGATTGTACGCGACCAGCAGACTTGGAGCGAATCTTATTATGTAATAGTTTTGATAACTTAAAACCGATAATTCGGTCTAAGATACGTCTTGTTTCTTGGGAGTGCACAAGGTCCATATCAATTGCACGTGGAGATTGGAACGCTTCTTGTACTGCATTTTTTGTAATTTCATGGAACGTAACACGATCGATTGCGTTTTCATCTAGTCCTAACTCTTGAGCCAAATGCCAACTGATAGCTTCTCCTTCACGGTCCGGGTCGGTTGCTAGATAGACGCGTTTTGCTTTGGCAGCTTCTGCGCGCAGTTCTTTGACGGTTTCTTTTTTATCCTTTGATATCTCATAAGTTGGCGCAAAATCATTTTCAACATCTACACCAAGACCTTCTTTTCCTCGCGTTGCAAGATCTCGAATATGTCCTTTACTAGAAATAACGGTATAGTCTTTTCCTAGGTATTTGCCAATTGTCTTTGACTTTGATGGTGACTCCACAATCACTAAGTTTTTCATGTTCGTTCCTCCTTGTGCAAAAATTCTTTTCCAAGAATAGCCGAAAAATTCTGATTTTTCAATCATCTTTTTTCGGAATCATCTCTTTTATCTGTATCGTATCGTATAAAATCTGTGCTCCATCCGCAATTAATTTGTTACAACCCATCCCTTGTTCACTGCGATAAAGATGTGGAAAAAAACATAGATCTCTTTATCTAATGAGATAGCTTCATTTACAGTGCACATCGTACCAGAACGTATCTTAGCTGCAATCACAATCACACTTTCCCCAAGTGCTGCTAAAATGCGATTGCGCCATGGAAAAGTGATGCTTACGTACACCAGTACCGGATGGATACTCACTTAATATTAAATCTGTTTTCTGTAACTGCTGATAGAGATGCTCATTTTCATATGGATAGTGAATATCTAAGCCACTACCGATAACCGCAATCGTATGACCACCTTGTATTGCCATAGTATGTACATATCCATCGACACCTTTGGCAAGTCCAGAAACTAACACAAAACGATCTTTTTAAGTGCATTACACTTTCTTCGACTAACCACCTTGCGTAACTGTTCATCTCACGACTACCGATTATCGTTAACATAGGTTTACGCAACAACGAAATATCTCCACAATAAAAATAAAACCCATGGAGGAAAGCGTAATTTTCGTAAACTATCAGGGATACTCACTGTCGTAAATTGTAATATACGAGTCTTTGATTGGAATGTCAATTGCTTGTACATCATCTTGTAAAAGCTTTCGCAATTTTATCCCAATCTCCTTGGTACATTACTGATAGTGTAGCTAATTTTTTTCTTTTTGTCCATATAAAAACTCTCCTACCTATTTATAGAAGAGTTTCTTGATTGTTCCCTAGAACAATTTTATCTTCATGTATTCTTCCCTAACAGGGCCAAAACTCTTGCGGTGAATCTTGGTTACTCCATAAGTATGTAAGGCTTCCATATGTTGCTTAGTTGGATAGCCTTTGTGTTTAGCAAAGCCATACTCTGGATATTCTTTATCGTACTCTAGCATTGCACGATCTCTTGTGACCTTCGCAAGGATACTTGCGGCTGCGATAGAGATAGATTTTTGATCGCCCTTTACCAGTGGAATGATTTCTCTTCCTTCAATCAGTAATGGCATCGCATCTGTTAAAACAACTTCCGCGTTAGAATGGATAGCAATTTGTTCCATTGCAAGCTGATCTGCACGATAGATATTGTATTTATCAATATCTTCTGGTGAAACCTGAACGATTTCAAACCAAAGTGCATCCTCTTGTATTTGCTCAAATAGTGCAGCACGCTTTTTTTCACTGATAGATTTAGAATCATAGATATCTGGATTTTCATATCCGATTGGAAAGACAACACCTGCAACTGTTAAAGGTCCAGCAAGCGGACCTCTTCCCGCTTCATCAATACCAACTATCAATTTTTCTAATGGCCAATATTGATGTTCATATGCATTCGGACAGACTTTCTGAATCTTCATTTACTCTCTCCAATGTTAATCTACCCAATTTCCCATGGCGTAGTTCTGTTAAGAATAACTCCGCAGCACGCTTTACATCCAATTCGTTATCTGCTTTGAGTAAGTTTCTCTTTTTTGCGATTGCTTTTAACATGCCATTTGGATTGACTTCACCACTTTCATAGATTTCTTCCAATAGATTTGGATAGAGATCTTGAATATAGTGAATGGCATCCATAGCTACCATCTTACGGTCTAAAATATCATCATTAATAGAACCCAGTGCCGCAAGCAAGGAACCTGTCTTTTCATCATCAAACTTTGGCCAAAGTACACCTGGTGTATCTAATAAATCTAAGTTTGGATCAGCGTGTAACCAGGTTAAGGAGCGTGTGACACCTGGTTTATCTGCTGCCTTTAATGAGTTCTTTCCATTGATACGATTGGTCATCGTAGACTTACCAACGTTAGGAATACCACAAGCCATCGCACGAACTGCACGTGGGCGTATTCCTCTAGCAATCTGTTTCTGACGCTTTTCTTCCATGAGTTTGATTGCTTCACGGATAATCTTTTTACCACACTGTGAATCTTTCATTAAATCCAATGCTAGACATGCATTTTCGCCTTGGTTGAGATATTCTACCCATTTTTGGTTTGAACTGGATCTGCCATATCAATCTTTGATAAAACGATTAAATGAGGTTTTCCCTGTGCCATCTGCTTTAACATTGGATTGACAGATGCCTCAGGAATTCTAGCATCACGCAATTCTATCAACATATCAACAGACTTCAAACGTTCCGTCATCTCACGACGGGCTTTTTCCATATGTCCTGGATACCACTGAATCTTTACCATGTGTATACTCCAAATGCCTTAAATGGATAGATTACAAACACACCCTTAGATACAATGTCAGACTTGTGGAATGCGCCATAGTAGCGAGAGTCAGAAGAATGCGGACGATTATCTCCCATACAGAAATATTCATTCTCTCCAAGTTTCTCTGTTTTAAAATCACTCGTAAATGTTCCAGGATAAGTACTTGTATAAGACTTATCTAAGAACGGTTCTTCTACCGGTTCTCCATTTATATATAGTTGGTTATTACGATATTCGACTGTCTCACCAGGTAAGCCAATGACACGCTTGATGAGATATTCTTTCTTTTCTGCTAAATAAACAATGACAATATCAAAACGTTTTAACCCAGTTAAGCGATAACCAAGTAAATCTGAGAAGCCAAAATAACCATCTTCTAGTGTGTTATACATGGAACTTCCCTTTACCTGTATTGGTCTTACAACAAAGTTCACAACAATTAATACCACCGCAAAAGAAATAAATACTTCTTTCAAGAAAGAAAAAAGTGTACTTTCTTCTTTATCATCTTTCTTCTTTGGTTGGTTTTGTTCATTTCTGATTTTTTCCATATCGATGACAGTTGTCTCATCTGTCAATCGTTCCATAACTCTTGTTTCATCAAGCATTTCTTGATCTTTATTCATATCCGTATTCATATCATGTACCTACTATTGAGTATTATATCAAAAAGAGAATAATTTCTCTCTTTGTAGACTACTTACGACGATCTTCCTTGATACGAGCGTTCTTAGCAGATAATCCCTTGAGGTAGCCAAGCTTAGCTCTACGAACCTTACCATAACGAACTACTTCAATCTTTTCGATGATTGGTGAATGAACTGGGAATGTTCTCTGTACACCTACACCGTTGGAAATCTTACGAACTGTGAATGTTGCGCCGATACCACCGTTAGAACGATCAACTACAACACCTTCATAAGCCTGAATACGTGTCTTTTGACCTTCCTTGATACGTACGTTAACCTTAACTGTGTCACCTGACTTGAAATCAGGAACATCTGTACGTAGCTGACTCTTTGTAATCTTTTCTACTAAATTCAACTTCATTTTCTTTTCTCCTTTTACGATTGATCAGCTGCTCATGAACCTAAACCATATCAGCGGAACAGTGACGCACTACATGTGCCGTTAAATGATACCACAAGCTGCTATTCTTCGCAAGATTTTATTTCTTTACAGAAGTTGTATGAAAATGACACCAAACGTTATATGCCACAAAGACAATGATTGCGGCCACAACAAAGATAAATACCTCTACTAGAATAATACTTTCAATTTGACTACGTAATAGAACAGTTCCTGCATCCATCACAAAATGGAAGAGTAATGCCAGAAAGAAATATCTCTTATGCTTAAACTTCACCGCAAACCACACAAGTACCGATAAAGAAACTTGTGCCATTAAGGCAGATATACGTTCTACGCCACTTAATAAGAATACATAAGATGGTGTTGTCGATAGTGTTTGCATCGCTAACTGCATCTTTGCAAGTGTAGTAGAATCCAATTGACTAAGTGTATCACCAATTGTGCCTTTGTTCATCATGATAGAAATTGTAATGTAGTTTAACATCATGAAACCTACAATCATGATTGCTTCACATCCACCATGACCTACACCATACATGAGTGCATTAGAATCATTCCCCATACGATTCTTTAATATCGTACGATATGCAATCCATCTTCCACATTCTTCAAACACAGCCGCCATTAAACCTCCATAGACTGCATATAAAACCTTGTTATTACGAATGGTTTCGCCAATTGTGCTCTTAAAGATTGTTTGATTGACTGCTGCTTCTAGTGTAAATACAAACACAAACATCACCGCAATACCCACAATCATCGGAATAAACTCACCCTTCTTCTTGTGAAAATACAACGCCAAAAGAATTGGTAAGCCAAATGCAATCACACATGAAACAATCATGCATGCAATGGTTAAATCAGGAACCGTTAAATTCATTGCTCGTCCTCCATTATCCACCCAAAGTGGACACATGCTTTATAGATTCCATCGTTAACATTTGAATCCGTCACATAATTCGCGAGTTCCTTTAATGGCGGATATGCGTTTCCCATAGCGATGGAAGTCCATCTTTTATCAAACATAACTATATCATTTTTTCCATCTCCAAACACAACAACATCACTTGGATCTGCATGTAGATACTGCATCATATCTAAGATTCCATCTTTTTTCTTATCATGCTGGAATACACAATATGTTTTAGCCATACGTAAATGACCAATCTCGTCTACCCATGGATTTTCTCGTTCATACGCATCATCAAATGCTAAGTATACCTTTAGGATATTTGGAATCTTTGTATAATCCAAATTTGGTTCATAGATATAGGTTGTAAGTTCCTTGCGTAAGCCTGCTTGTTCAAGGAAACGATAGTCACGCATGTATACTTTATCGCTATCCTCTAACATCAAAAGCCAACCGATATTCTCTTCATCTGCACGTCGTAATAACTCCTGCACTTTCTCAAATGGAAGTGGCTCATTTGATAATTTGATGTTGATATTCAAGGCATCCACCACCTGCACATACAATATTATGAATGCCTATCTGATTGGTAAACGAAACTGTTTTGTAGTGTGCTCTACCAGTTGCGATTGACACAAAATGACCGTTCTTTTCTAATTGATGTAGTGCAACCTTCGCACTTGGTACAATGCGATGCGTTGCGTCATCCGTTAATGTTCCATCGATATCGAAGAAGAAGTATTTCTTTTGATTACTCATACTTTATCCACTCACTTTGAATTTGATTCTCATTTTTAGAAATAACATTGACACCATCAATAATATCAACCTTTGTACATAGCCAGAAATCCTCTTCTGGAAATTGCGGTTTATTTGGATCAAAGAACTTGGCGCCTTCTTGTTGTTTCAGAAGATTCACTCTCTCTTGTAAGTCATCAAGATTATGATTTTCTAATAGAGCCTTTAGATAGTCTGCACATAAGGCATCCTCTTCGGTTTCAATCTTCCCTTCCCAACCCATCGGTACAATTGATACAACTTCTGGATTTTGTTCAAGAATATATTTTGCGGTCGCCTTCGCATTAACAAGAGCTCCTGTTACAATCTGGCTGGCATTCACTGCGGAAGCGAGTCCAAAAACACCTGCACTAGTTGTATGAATTAGTGTCTTTCCACTTAAGTCAACTCCAACAAACTCACTTGGTGAATTACCATAATCAAAACCTTCAACCTTAATACCTTTTCTTTCCCCAACAAGGATATAAGATGGATTCTCTTTCTTGAGTGCTAATGCGTCTTCTACTGTCTTAACTGGTATGACTTTCTTTGCGCCACTTGCGTACATGTATGCTTCTAAACTAAATGCACGAAAGACATCAATGATGACAGTTAAGCCCGTAGCTTTCTGTGCGCCTGTCACAAGTGGTAAGATTTGAATTTTCATATTTTAATTTCCTCCAATCCTTTTAGCTGGTGCTTGCGAAATATAGTTATCAAGGATATTATATTGAATAAAGGAGATGGCAAAATGAACGAACAAAAGCTCATTTACCCATTTGATTACCTACATCATCGCGTAGCGACAGTTGCCTTATATGGCACGAATAACCCATTGGTCGTTGTCGGCAACCTTGTTCTACGTACATATTATACAGATGATACGAAGAAAAATGTTGACATTGATCACACTTCAGAGTACGTAATGGATGCGGTATTTTACGAAACAAATAAAGTCATTCGAGAGTCTTTAGATGATCCATATAACGGCAAGCGCGAACTCGTTGAAGTGCCAATGCCACAGCTTGGCCCAGGATATTGTGTCATTTACAATGAAGCTGAAATCCCATCTCAACGACATGACGATTTTATTACAATTCTCGGTCATTTGGAAGATGACCCTCATGGTGTTGCGATTATCATGAAGCGTTTAGAAGATGGTTCCTTAACTTGGCTTGGTGAAAAAGAAGCCAGAAAATTAGCTGCAAAAATGCGATAAGGTCCTACACACTAGGACCTTATTTTTTATTCAAACTCTTCTTTTAATGCAGGGTTCTTTTCAAATGCATGTGCAACGTAAGAACATTCAGGTACAATCTTTACCTTCTTTTCTCTTGCGTGTTCTAATACGCAATCTAATAACTTACCAGCAATGCCCTGTCCCTTCATGGATGGATCTACAACTGTGTGATTTAATACCCACTTTCCATCCTTTTCATAATACTCACAAAGGCCTACCTCTTTGCCTTCGTCGTTATAGGCTTTCGCGCCATTTTCTTCAAAACGAATTTCCATAAAGTTCTCCTATTCTTGTCTTATTATACTCAATTTACAAGAAATACTGGAATAGATGTTGTGACATTCTTCTGTGGTGATAAACGAAAGTATGTTTTTTGTTTGGCTTTGTTGCAAAGCTTGAGTGCATAAGCAGTCACCGCTAAGGCAAAACGACAGTACCAAATCTGTACATCTACTTCGTTTAATCCAATCTGACTCGCTAGCATTGCGGCTTCCTTGTTGTAGTAGTATCCATTTAGTAAGGCAACCCACTGCTCTGCGCTTAGGTTATTTTTCTCGCTGTGATATTGTTCATAGGCAAACTCTCGTAATGCAGTATGTAATGTTTTCTGTTTCATAAAAGAAATCCTCCTGGCATTATCGTAACCGTCAGGAGAATTATTGTTGTGCATATAAATACACTTTAATGAAACATTGTCAGATAGTTTAAAAACAAAGATATAGTGACAAAAGACTTCCCAGTAACACAAAAACAATGGAAAATCTCATGATTACCAAAAGATTTACTAGCTAAAAGCTTTGGTTTTAAAGCATAGATAACTGCACCTATTGTATAGGCAATCCCACCTGCTAATAACCACATAAATGCATGTATAGATACCGCACTTAATATCTGTGGTAAAAACATAATACAAAGCCAACCCATAAGCGAGTACATTACTGATGATACCCACTTAGGACAAGTTACCCAAAATACCTTAAAGACAATTCCTGCAATTGCGATGATCCAAATCATCGTCAATAACATTGGACCTACCGTATCCTTTAAGGCTGTTAAACAGATTGGTGTATAACTTCCAGCAATTAAGATAAAGATGGAAGAGTGATCAATCTTTTTTAGAATCATATCTACATGATTTGATACATGGAAACTATGATAACTGGCAGAGGCTCCATATAATAAAATCATACTCAACATAAAAATCATAAAGCTGATCATTGAAAGAAATGATGCTTGATACGCTGCTGCTTTGATGAGTAATATTGGCATGCCTATAATCGCAACTACCATTCCTATAAAGTGCGTTACTGCACTCCAAAAATCCTTAATCCGAAATACAAATATTTCTTTTTCATGGCTGATCGTCATATCTTTATATGTCATACATCAGCACCTCCATTCTCAAAAACTTATAATCGGTTTTTCATTAACCTATATACATCTTATCGGTTATTTAAAAACCCGTCAAGAGTTATAGTAAAACGTTGACGAGTTCTTTACTTACGTATACACTTAAATTATGAAAACAAATACAAATATCGAAAGCACCCTTCACGAATTTCGTTTACCTGCATATAACGAAATACCTGATGTCGGTCTTTATCTAGAGCAAGTCGCAAAATTCATCAATAGCTATTTCATAGAGTTTCCTGAGATGCAAGTTACCCCTTCCATGATTTCTAATTATGCAAAGCAAAAACTCTTTGACCGCGTTAACAAGAAAACTTATACACGTGATCAAATCTCAATCTTACTGTTTATCGTTTGTGCAAAAACGGTATTATCGATTGAAAACATTCGCTTAGCCTTGCATGATTTCCATGAAGGAAATGATACGATGGAAGAACTATATCAGTACTGTAGCGAATCTCTTATGAGTACATTATCTTCTTTCTATCATCATGAACAAAGTGAAACACCTATCCTTCATGATGACAAGCATCCAATGTTAAACAATATCATTACCGCTGTTGCACATAAGATGTATCTAGAAAGATACTTCGCATCATTAAAAAAGAATTGATGGTCTACTATGCATAAAATAAACCTTCAAAGTTCACTTGAGCCTTGAAGGTTTACTTTTTGAATAATTTAATAATCATTTTACCTGAACAACACCATCTTCAAAAATCAATGACATGTTCAAAATTATTAATTATCTCTTCACTCACATTATGCGCAATAAATATAACCGTTTGTTCTAGAGATGTTAAATATTTTATTATTTCTAAGTTCTTTTGCCTTATCTAACGAATTTGTAGATTCATCAAATAAGATAATTTTATGACCATGGATAATCTCCCTAGCAATTGCTATTCTTTGATTTTTGACCTCCAGATAAATTATTTCCATTTTTCAATTACTTGGTCATCATCAATTATAAATTCGTCAACTTGGCTATTTTTAATTGCTTTCTTATAGTGTAGTTCAGAGTATTCATTATCAAATAATGTAATATTATCTTTTAAACTAGCATTAAATATATGTGTTTTTTTGAGTTACATATCCAATAGACTTATGTATAGTGTAGGCATTTAAATTTTTTTATAGTTATGGTCACCCAAATAAATCTCCCCAGAATAATTTTCTATACTTTTGCTTAACAAATTGAATAGAGTTGTTTTGCCTGTTCCTGATGGTCCAATTATGATATATTTCTCCCCAAACTTAAATTCTAAATTAATATCGTTTAATACCTTTTTATCACCATATGAAAAAAACTAAGATTTTTTTATTTTTAATATCATAATTTTCTATTTCTTTATTACTTTCATCAATCTTTTCAAATAGAACACAATTATCCTTTACTAGTCTATTAATCCCTTTGACCTTTACTATGTTATTTATGAATTTTTGATAAATGAGAAAATAACATTCCAGATAAATTTCCCACCGATAATATCACACCTGGTATAACAATCTTAAAATATATTAATACTATTGCTAAAAAGCATTAGCGAGTCTTGTCCTATTAAGCTACCAAAACTTGGGACAGTCTCAATTAGACTTGTAGTATTATTTATCTTATTTTTCTTCTGTTCATATATAAGATTTTCTTTATCTAATAACCTAGTTAGAATTCCTTTTTTTGTTATATAAGTTCCATACAGAATATCCTTCTAAAAAAAGTCAGTTAAGTTTCTTAAATAATTTTTCTGAATTTTTGTGATCTTAACCTTTCATTTTCTTCTGATTTTTTTCTTTAGTAATCTAGGCAAAAATAAGGTTTAAGGAAAAAAATCACTAAACTTGCTATTGCAATTCCCCAATGTAATATCATTAGTCCAACAAAAGCTGAAATAACATATAAAATTGCATCTATCAAGTTAAAGATTAATTCTATTGCGTTTTTCAATTTGGTTTCCATCGTTATTTAGCTTTGAAATATATTCACTTTCTTGTATCCTAGATTCTGAATTTCTTATTATCTGTGTAATATATTCGCGATATTTTTAAAGTGCCAAAGCATCTTTTACTTTGTTTTTTTGATTGAATAAATATATTTAAAAAGAATATGCAACTATATATAATCCCAAATTTAATAAAAATCATATACATCGCTTCTATATACTTTCCATCTATTATTCTTTGTACAAATAGCGTTAACGACAAAGAAGCCGCAACAGAAAAAATATTGCAGCGATCATATTTAGAATAATGCAGTAGATAACATTCTTTTTTTACAGTTCTAAATATATCAATCAGTTCCATAAACTGTCACCTCTTTAATTTTTATGTTCAATGACTGATTTATCAATTATATTTACATAAATCAAAACTAATAAAACTTTGTTTAGTCCCCAAAACTTTTTATTAACTGCATACACTAAAAATATTGCTATTTTTTTGTCTATCTCTTAACTATTATACTACTTAGCACCACGTATATGTTTTTTATTCATCTAATTTTTTACCACAATTTGTACAGAAGATTGCGTCTTCTTCTAAGACTTCTGCACCGCATTCCTTACAAACTTTATGAGCAGGTTCTTTTACTTCTGCGGTATCATTTTCGATTGCAGTTGAGATTACTTGCGTATATCCTTCTGTTTCTACAGGATCTACCTTTGGTGCTTCTTCTAGAACAGGTTCTGTTTCAACCGGTTCTTCTTCAGTTGTTTCTTCCACCTTTTCTTCTGAGCTTTCTTCGCCTTGTGTTTCTTCAACTGTATTAGTTGGAGTTACTTCTGCTTCAGATTTTTCTTCAGTTTCAGAAGGAACTGTTTCCTCTGTCTTTACTTCCTCGACTGTAGATGTTTCCTTTTCCACTTCTTCAGTGTAGTCTTTCGCAAAGAGTGCCTTACGACGTACGAAGTAGATGATATTTAAACAGATATAGATAATACCTGCAATAAGCCATACAACCACAAATACTAGTAGTGGAATGTAGGACACAAAACTTGCTGGAACTTTCACACCAAAGTTTACTAGGTAACCCATTACAACTGTTGATACTGTACTTGGTGGTAGGTACATGAGTGCCATAACCATCACACCACCGCAGATGACATACATGATAACTAAATAAAGATTCCATAATACTGTGGAAAAATCCTTCCCACTTGATGAGTCCTCTTTCAATTTCAAATACCCAATACACTAAGATAATTAGTGCTAACAAAACAGAAAAGAATTGGCCAGAAAGCAGAACCCAAAATGATTTGCCGAATAGCCATAGATATTGAGAATAGGTGCTAGTAAATGTGGTAACATATCCGTTCCAAAACAGTTCCATCAAGATACTAACAAATACAAAAAAATATAAAAACAGAATCTGTACTGGTAAAATGAAAAAAACTTTAGAAAAATTCAGCCACTTTAGTGGTGATTTTTTTTACGTGAAAGTATATTTCATATATATGGTCCCCTTTTTATTTATTATACGTCAATCCAGAAAAAAGAGAGTAGCATTTACTCTCTTCCTGTGTGAACTATCGTTGTTTTTTGAAACAATTATTTATTCTGTTTACTTTCTACATCGCAATACTTGCAGAGGTATTTACCACTTGTCTCATCTGCTAGATAGAATACATGTGGTATCTCACGTTCTACAGATGTAATACATCTTGGGTTTTGACACTTGATTACATTGACAAGCTCTTTTGGTAGTTGCAGATGGTCCTTGCTAGAAAGAACGCCATCGACAACTTTATTAACTGTGATATTAGGATCAATAAAGCCAAGAATATCTAAGTCCAAATCAATCATAGAATCGATTTTGATAATATCCTTCTTACCATATTTTTTAGATACTACATTTTGAATAATCGCAACCGAACAATCCAACTTTTCTAATTGTAATAAGCTGTAGATTTCCATTGATTTTCCAGCTTTGATATGATCTAGTACAATTCCTGTTTTTACACCATCGATATTCATTATTTGACCTCCTTAACGATGTTGAGAAGATTTAGAATCAAAGCCATACGAATGTACTACCACAAAGTGCTTGTCTAAAGTAGGCAGCGCGTGGGTCATCATCGACTTCGACTGATATTTCATTAACTCTTGGAAGTGGGTGTAAGATGGCCATATCTTTCTTTGCACTTGCAAGTTTGTCCATATTCAAGATATAGGTATCCTTTAAGCGAATGTAATCTTCTTCGTTGAAGAATCTTTCACGCTGTACTCTTGTCATGTATAAGATATCTAACTCAGGCATAACTGCTTCCATCGTTTCTACCTGCTTATACTCAGCCCCTGCCTTTTCAAGCATATCAATAATATACTGTGGCACTCGTAATTCTGGTGGAGCGATTAATACAAACTTTACATTCTCATATCGTAACATCGCTTCAATTAAAGAGTGAACTGTTCTACCAAACTTCAAGTCTCCACATAAGCCTACTGTAAGGTTATTGAGTCTTCCCTTTTCTCTTGTGATGGTAAGAAGGTCTGTTAGTGTTTGAGTTGGATGATGATGACCACCATCACCACCATTGATGATAGGTACTGTTGTTCGTCTTGCGGCTACGATAGGTGCGCCTTCCTTTGGATGTCTCATAGCGATGATGTCCGCATAACAACCTACTGTTCGAATCGTATCACTCACGCTTTCTCCCTTTGAAGCAGAACTTGAAGAAGCTTCAGAGAAGCCCAATACAGAACCACCAAGTTCTAGCATCGCTGCTTCAAAGCTAAGTCTTGTACGTGTACTTGGTTCAAAGAATAATGTTGCCAATTTCTTTCCCTTACAAATATCAATGTATTTGTTAGGGTTGGTCATGATATCTCCTGCAACTTTTATCATTTTATCAATTTCTTCTACTGAAAAATCTGTGATGCTGATTAAATTTCTAATTTCCATTACGATTTCCTTTCATCAATGATTCATCACTACTGTTGTTTCCTAAATCTTCAAATAAACGATTTAATTCTAATTCTGATTTATCTTTGAACAATTCTCCTTTCCCCTTACTCTTTATGTGCGATTCCTATAATTTCATCAAGTGAAGTAATTCCTAGTTTTTTCATTACCTGTGGTAGTTCTTCAATGATTTCTTTACAGGCCATAGGATTGATTAGATTTGCGGCCCCAATCTGTACGGCAGTAGCTCCAGCCATCATCATCTCAATGACATCTTCTGCACTTGAGATACCACCAATACCAATAATCGGAAGATTTGTTACCTCATAAACTTCATATACCATTCTTAGTGCAACTGGAAAGATTGCAGGGCCTGAGAAGCCACCTTTTTTATTGGCAATGACTGGTTTTCTACGATTGATATCAATGCGCATACCCATCAGTGTATTAATGAGTGAAATACCATCTGCACCACCTTCTTCAGCTGCGCGTGCAATTTCTTTGATGTCTGTTACGTTTGGACTAAGTTTCATATAGACAGGCTTTGTCGTCACTTCTTTGATTTTCTTTGTTAGTTCTCTAACGTTATTCGCATTTGTACCAAATGCGAGTCCACCATGGTCTACATTTGGACAGCTGATGTTCACTTCGATGATACCGACATTATCAACCTGATCCATTTCTCTAGATAACGTGACATATTCCTCTACGGAAAAACCGCTGATGTTTGCGATGACTGGTTTTCGATAGATTTTTTCTAAATCTTTGAGTTCTTTCTGAATTACATTATCCATACCTGGATTTTCAAGACCTACCGAGTTGATCAATCCAGAATAACATTCTGCGATTCTAGGTTGTGGGTTTCCCTTACGTCTTTGAACTGTAGTTCCTTTGATGGAGATAGAACCTAAGATACTGATGTCATAAAAGTCTACATATTCTTTTCCAAAGCCAAATGTTCCACTGGCTGGGATAACTGGATTATCTAGTGTTAACCCACTTAAATTTACTTTTGTATTTACTTCCATAACAACTCCTTATGTACAAGAACTGGTCCTTCTTTACAGATACGCTTATTTCCTACGAGTGTTTCGCATGAACATCCCATACAGCCTCCAAAGCCACATGCCATACGTGCTTCAAAGCTATATTGACCATCCTGTGCTTTACGATAAATCGCTTCTAACATACGTTCAGGTCCACAGGCACAAACATACTCTGCTTGATCAAACCCATTTGTCACAAAGCCTCTTTTCCCATAAGAGCCATCTTCCGTATACACTGTGACTTCTAAACCAAGTTTTCTAAATTCTTCATCATAGAAGACTTGATTCTTCTCTCGAAACCCAAGAATAATTCTTGGTTTCTTTCCTGTTTCAACTAGCTTTTTCGCTAAGCCATACATCGGTGGAACACCAACACCTCCACCAATCAATATCGCAGAATGAGGAATCCAAGTTAGGTTATATCCATTGCCCAAAGGCCAAAGAATATCTAATTCAATTCCTGCTTCCATTTCACTGAGTGCCTTTGTGCCTTTCCCCACTACCTTGTAGATAATAGTTAGACTTTCATCATTCCAGTCCGCGATGGAGATTGGTCTTCGTAAATAGAAGTCTTCAATTTTGATATTAATAAACTGCCCTGGTACTAAAGTTTTTAACTTCTTAGATTCTGGACCAGTTGGTTGTAATACCATTTTGTAAGTATCCAGTGCTATTTTTGTATTCTCAATGATTCTCACTCTTCTCCCTCCACAATGTTTTATCTTTCTTTCTCGTCTTGATAGACGAGTTTTCCATCCACAAAGGTTGCGATAACTTCCCCTGTAAGATTCATACCCTCAAACGGTGTCGATCTTCCTTTGGTAAAGAATTCTTCTGGATCAACTTTCCAAGTAGTTTCGGTATCAACGATACAGATATCTGCGACTTCTCCATTTTCAATATAGCCACCTGGTAAGCCAAATCGCTTTCTTGGATTAACACTCATTAATTCGACAAGTCGTTCAAAGGAAATCACATTCTTCTTCACAAGTTCTGTATATGACACCGCAAAGGATGTTTCTAGTCCTACAACCCCGAAGGACGACTTATCAAAACCTTTCGATTTTTCTTCTAAGCTATGTGGTGCGTGATCTGTCGCAATCATATCTATCGTTCCATCTTTGATGGCCTCTATGATTGCCTTTTGATCCTCTGGGGACTTAATTGGAGGATTCATTCTAAAGTTTCCTTCATGCTTGATTGTATCGGTATTAAAGGCAATGTAATGTGGTCCAGTTTCGCAGGTTACATTGATTCCTCTTGCCTTTCCTTTCTTACCGCATCTAAAGTTTCCTTCGCAGAGACATGACAAATATGATATTTACAACCCGTTTTAGCAGATAGTTCGATATCTCTTGCGGCTTGTACACTTTCACTTGCGGAAGTTGTACCAGTGTATGGGATTGTATTCAAGCTTTCATCTTCACAATGGGCAGAAATGATTTTACCTAAGCTTGCGACTTTTTCCATCGCATCTTCCATCGTAAAGTCGGCTTGTACACCAACTCCATCATCAGAGAAACCCGCTACATAGGCAGCCATCTCATCCATCTTCGAAAGCTTTCCACGACCTTTTTGATTTTCTGTGATAGCACCAAATGGCACAACTTTAATCACTGCATCATTTTCAATAATATCGAGTTGTTGTTTAAGGCTTGCATAATCACAAGGAGGTGGATTTAAGTTAGGCATCGTAAATACAGTTGTAAATCCTCCGTGTGCTGCCGCCATTGATCCTGTGCCGATCGTTTCTTTATAAGAAAAACCGGGCTCACGGAAATGTACATGTACATCAACGAAACCCGGTAAAATATATTTATTGTTGAAATCAAAAAAACAACGTCGTCACTTTGAACAATGTCTGAAACATCAAATGGGACAAGAAGTCTATCACCAGAGATAGCGATATCCATCTTCTCAAAACCCTTTCGCGTAAAGACTGTTGCGTTTCTTAAGATTGTTTTCATATGAAACCCCTTCTAGAGCCAACTACTTAAATCTTCGATATTATAATTGAACTTTTTTACTTTTTACAATAGGGTTTTGACTGATATTTCCAAAAGAGTGCATAAGCGATTATCTAAGCTCATTATATACAAAAAGAGAGCGTCATTCGCTCTCTTGATCACATAGTTTCTTCCAGACTTTTTCTTCATATTCTGTTAAATGATGTTTTTCAAAAAGATCTGGTCTGACTTTCTTTGTTAGTAGTAAGGATTGTTGTGTACGCCACTCTTGTATCTTAGCATGATGACCACTCAGTAGGATTTCCGGCACCTTATCCCCCTGGTAATCTGCAGGTTGTGTGTATTGTGGATATTCAAGTAATCCATTCTCATGGGATTCATCATCGGTAGATCCTTCACGAATCACACCATTCAGTAAACGAATCACACTATCCATAATGACCATAGAAGCCATTTCCCCACCTGTTAAGATATAGTCTCCAATACTGACAAGTTCATCTACATGTTTGTTAATACGTGCATCAAAGCCCTCGTAATGGCCACACAATAGAATCAGATGATCTTTTTGTGATAACTGTCTTGCCTTGGATTGGTTATAGACATTCCCTGCCGGTGACATCATCATACTATAACTATTTTCAGTCTTTACAGAATTGAGTGCGTCCAGTACTGGTTGACACTTCATCACTTGTCCAAGTCCTCCACCAAATGGCTTATCATCCACATGGCGATAGTGATCATGAGCAAAATCACGTATCTGTACGAAGTCTACTGTAACAAGTCCTCTTTCAATGGCACGGCCAATGATTGAAGTGCTGACAAAGTCACGATACATCTCTGGAAATAATGTTAATACGGTAATCCTCATAGTAGGCCTCCCATACGATGAATCGTCATCACTTTCTTATCTAAATCTACGTTCTTTACAATCATTGGAATGTAAGGAATTAACACTTCTTTTGCGTCTTCTAATCGAAGACGTAAATTATTTTGGGCACCGAGTGTTTCTTCAACGCTGATGATTGTACCTAATGTAATGCCTTCTTCATCTACAACTGTTAAACTAATAAGGTCTTTACGATAGTATTCACCCTTTTTTAGTTGTTTGCGATCTGCTTCATCGATGTAGATTTCACATCCCTTATACTGCTCTACAAAGTTGATATTCTGCAAGTCCACAAAGGATACAAGTGGAAAGCCTTTATGCTTACGATAGGAAGCTACCGTAACTGGTAGATACTTCTCATCGACACGAATATATACTTGTTTACCCTTGGTATATCTTTCTTCATCAAAGTCGGAGTAACTCTCAATCTTTACTTCTCCTTTGATACCATGCGTATTGATAATTTTGCCAACACAAATATATGCCATCTTCCTTCTCCTTTGTTTTCAAAAAAGGATGCCATAGCATCCTTAAATCTGTTCGAACTTGATTGTTACTTTCTTGTTATTACTATGAGAAGCAACGGACATTACCTGACGTAATGCACTTGCCATACTGCCCTTTCTGCCAATCAGACGAGCAATATCATCATTTTTCGCATAAACATGTAACAAAACTTCTTTATCATCTAAGCTTGGCATCAGACGTACATCCAAGGATTCCTTGTCTTCCACCATTGGCTTAACTAGATTTAGAAGTACCTTATCCAGCTCTGCCATGATGCTTACGCTTTCTTCTTAGCGGCTACCTTCTCATCATGGAACTTCTTCATGATACCTTGACGAGAAAGAATGTTTCTAACTGTATCAGAAGGCTGAGCACCGTTTCTTAACCAATTAAGAGCCTTTTCTTCATTTACCACTACTGTTTCAGGTTCTGTTGTTGGATTGATATGTCCGATTGTTTCGATTTCACGTCCATCTCTAGCAAAACGTGAGTCTGCCGCAACGATACGATATCTTGGAGCCTTCTTGGCACCCATTCTCTTTAAACGTAATTTAACTGCCATGGTATAAATACCTCCTATTTCTTACATGTTTATTATACTGATTCGAAATTCACTGTCAAGTAAAAAACCTTTACATCATTAAAATTTAAATGGATTCTTTCCACCAAAGCCATTTGGGAAGTTTTGGCCTGCACGCTTTTGTGCATTACCCATCATCTTTTCTAGATTTTCTTGGTTTAAAGAGCCATTTCTTTGCATGTTGCCCATGGAGTCCATCAGCTTCTTCATCTTACCAAACTGGTTGATGAGCTTATTCACTTCATCTACACTACGACCAGAGCCACGTGCTACACGCTTCTTCATTGTGCCACGCATCTTTTCTGGATGTGCACGCTCTTCAAATGTCATAGACTGGATAATTGCCTTCATATGACGCATCGAGTCACTTGCCTTGGCTTCATCTAACATACCAGCGTATTGGTTCATACCTGGAATCATCTTCATAATGCCACCAAGAGGACCAAGCTTTTGAATCTGTTCAAACTGCTTTAACATATCATCCATTGTGAATTGACCTGCAAGCATACGTTCAGCCATCTTATTGGCTTCTTCAAGGTCTAACTTCTCCTGTGCCTTTTCTACAAGAGTAACAACGTCACCCATGCCAAGAATACGGTCAGCCATACGATCAGGATGGAAGATATCCATATCCTCAATCTTTTCGCCTTCACCGACAAACTTGATAGGAACACCTGTAATCTTCTTAACAGAAAGAACACCACCACCTCTAGAGTCACCATCAAACTTCGTTACAACTAAACCAGTTAATGGTAACGCATCCTTAAAGGCTTGCGCTACATTAACGATATCTTGACCAGTCATCGCATCAACTGTAAGAAGAATGTCGTCTGGATGAACAAGTTCATTGATATCCTTTAACTCATTCATTAAAGCTTCATCGATATGTAAACGACCAGCAGTATCGATAAACACTGTATCAAAACCATTCTTTTCAGCATATTCCATACCCTGACGAACTGTTTCAACCGCTGGAGTTTCAACCCCTAAGGTAAATACTTCAGTATCAATTTCCTTACCTAATGTCTGTAACTGATCAATCGCCGCAGGACGAATCACGTCGGCCGCAATTAACAATACCTTCTTATTGAACTTCTCTTTACAGATACGTGCAATCTTCGCAACGCTGGTTGTCTTACCTGTACCCTGTAAACCAACAAGCATAATTTTCGTAATGCCATCTTCTACAAAGTTGAGACCAGCTTCTTCTGTACCAAGTAATTCAATGATTTGATCATGAACGATCTTAACGAGTTGTTGTCCAGGTTCTACGCTCTGTAGTACTTCTTCACCTCTGGACTTTGTACGAATCTCATCTAAGAATTCTTTTACAATACGATAGTTTACATCTGCTTCAAGTAATGCTAGACGCACTTCTTTTAGCATGTCTTCCATGTTATTATCCGTTAACGTACCCTTACCGGCCACATTACGCAACGCTTTATTCAGTCTGTCACTTAAGGAATCAAATGCCATGTTTTATACCTCACTTTATCAAACGTCCTTATTTTATCATAGTTATCTCTGCTTTAGATATAGTGAAGTGTTTCAATTCTTTACTTATCGGATAAACTCAACTTTTTCTGCAATTAGCTCCATCGCTTTTGTCTGTAGATTTACTTCCACCCTTCCCTTAATCGCAATGACAGTTCCAATCTTACACGCCGCCTTACAAGACTCCGCAATCCCACGCCACAGGCGCACTGTGAAAACATCCGACATCACTCCATTGTCCGTAAATGCACGTTGACACTCAATCTCTATCGTTGATTGATTCTCTGAAAGATTCGTCCCTTGTATCAAAGGTAACGAATGTACCTTTCCTAATAGCACAAATGTATTTAACATAATCCACCCCCATTCACTATGTACACTGTTCTATTGTCTATTCCACGAAAAAAATCATTGAATGATTCAACGATTCAAAAGTTGATATTTACATCTTATCATGCATACAAAATACGATGTATATTTTTCCATTATTCTAAAGCTTGCTTGAAGTCTTCCAGTAAATCTGTAATATCCTCAATGCCACAAGACAAACGTAACAGTTCATCGGTTACTCCCTGTTCTAAGCGCTCTTCTACACTTAAACAAGCATGAGACATCGTTGCAGGGTGAGATAAAATTGATTCCACACCACCTAAACTAACTGCCAAAATTGGAATCTTTACCTTCCTTGTAAAAGACATCAAATCATCTTTACTCGCAAGAGAGAAGGATAATACTGCACCACCACATTTAGCTTGTGACATATGAATATCATGACCAGGATGAGAATCTAAACCTGGATAATACACTTGTTTAATCTTTGGATGGTTGTACAAGAATTCTGCGATTGCTTGTGCATTTTCGGAAGACTGTTTCATACGTAAGCCCATTGTCTTCATACCACACATAATTAGCCAAGCATCTTGCACACCTAAGATACCACCAAAGTTCTTTCGGAATAGAACCAACTGTTTGTAGTAATCTTCATTATTTGTCGCCACAACACCAGCCACTACATCACTATGACCATTGATAAACTTCGTAGCACTCTCTACAACAATATCAACACCTAACGCAAGTGTATCTTGGAATAGTGTTGTCATAAAGGTATTATCGGCTACCGCAATTAACCCATTCTTCTTCGCAATGGATACGATTGCGCCAACATCACATATCTTTAATAAAGGATTAGATGGTGTCTCAATATAAATCATGCGTGTTTTATCCGTAATCGCATTTTCTATCTCTGCAAGATTTGCCATATCTACAAAACTCGCTGAGATTTGATAACGTGGTAGAATCTTCGTCGCAAACTGACAAGTACCACCATACACTTCCTTTGGAAGGATGATATGTTCGCCAGCATTTAACAACATCAAAACATTCGATATCGCACTCATACCAGAACTAAAACTTAATGCATATTTGGCATTCTCAATACAACGAAGACCATCTTCTAAAGCATCAATCGTTGGATTGGAGAATCGGGTGTACAAATACTTCTGTTCATCACAATACAACTCTGTATTATGAAATGTGGACGTTTGATAAATTGGTATGCTGGCAGCACCAGTATATTGATCTAATACGGTGTAACCATGCAATAACTTTTGTATTCTGTTTCATTTTCTTCCCCACTAAAAAAATTATGAATGATATTGTTTGGTAATGATTGTCGTTGAAACATCTACTTATAGCCTACACCCTTAAACTATCGCTTTGCAAGAAAGCAAATAACTAGATTAACAAATAAGTAAATAGTTGAAACCGATCATAATTATCATTTAGATACCAACAATTCCAAAAATATCTTTTACTTTATCGTAGATATTCATCTTTTTGCGTATGTATATAACTTATTAAAAATCTTTATTACGATAACGAGCATATCTTGTTATTATTTTCGAAAATAGCTCAGCCTCGACTTTATTTCTGTTTTTTTACAAAATCACAAACCGTTCTTTCTAAATCATAGACATTTACTTTATTTCCATAAATCGTTTTACATTGCGTAATACCTAGTTCATATATATCTTTAGTCACATAATGAACTCTTTTATCGCGTTGAATACGGCTTGCATTATATCCTTTATATACTGTCACTTCTAGTTCCGATGGAATAATATCTGTAAATTGAAATAGATACAAAAGCAGATACATACGAGTAGATTGCAACTTTATACTTATTTTTGGAAGAAGTAATATTCGTCATAATCACCTTTTTGTTGAAAAGGTATACTCCTCTTTCTTTGCGAACTAATTCTCCTGCTTCAACCATTCTAGTTAAATATATAGTTGGAATATTAGAATTCACTAGTTCACCACTTGTAATAAATCCACCCATTTTTTTCAATCTTTTCTCGTATCTTCTTTTTTTATAATCCATTTTTTTAGCCTCCATTAAATGTTGCAAATGTGCTTACATTATATTTGTTAGTACGCGCATTTGCAACATTAAACATAAAGAAAAAGCCACCTCAGTGACTTATAGATTACTTTGATAATCCTAACAAGGACTTAATCTTATTTTGAATACGGATATTGCGTTGTGCCTTTTTGATGTCTCCTACCCATCTACAGGAAGAATGACAACCAGAACTACAATCTCCACTACAGGAGCTTACTCCGTTCTTCATTACATAACGAATATCGAATGCAACGATTACAACAACGACCATTAATACTAAGAATGTTGAAATATTCATATAAACGCTCCTTTTAGTTAACTATAACTAACACATTAATAGTATACTTCTTTTTTCTAATTTGAAAAGTCAAACGCAATAAGAAATTAAACCCTCAAGTGAAAAGTTAAATTCCACTTCTAAGGTATGAAAGTTGAATTTAGTTGTTCACCAAATTCTAGTTGAACTTACTCTTACACTTCTAGTTCAATATAAGTGCCGATCCTTCGTGTTTTTAAGAGGAAAACTTTATGTTAACGAAGAATTTACATATGTCTTATTCAGATAGACAGATCATTGAAACTGCTATCGAAAATGGTTCTACTAAACAAGCTATCGCTACTACCCTTGGTAAAGACAAATCAACCATAGGAAAAGAAATCAAACTACATCTGCTTCCTTGCATACAAATGTAATCTGCCTCTAGAGTGTGCTAACTATAAACACTGTAAACATGAACGCTATTGCACTCTAGATTGTATCGATTATATCCCTTTCAAATGTACTCGCAGAGACAAGTCACCAGGAGCTTGTAATGGATGTAAAAACTATCTCTCTTGTCGCTATGACAAATATCGATACTCTGCATTTGATGCACAGCACGACTATCAGATGACACTTACATCTTCACGAAAAGGTATCAATGCGACAGTAAATGATATCAAGCAGCTTGGTGAGCTCTTATTACCATTACTCAAGAAAGGTCAGTCTATCTACTCTATTCTTCAAAGTCACAAAGAAATCAAACTATCAGAAAAGACAATATACAACTATATCGAAAATGGTGTCTTCCAAGATGTGGGCGTATCAATCAGCACAATCGATTTGAAACGTGTCGTAAGACGAAAGATGTCCAAACAAAAGCGCAATACATACAAGCCACGCAAAGACAATCGATACCTGATAGGAAGAAAGTACTCCGACTTCTTGATATATATGGAAAGAATTCCGATGCCAAGGTCGTAGAGATGGATACGGTATACAACGACATATCCAATGGTCCTTTCCTACAGACCTTCAAATTCAGAGAGTATGACCTCTTGATATGTATCTATCAAACAGTAAAGGACTCCTTACATATGTTGGATGGAATCCTATTATTGGAAAAGATACTAGGAAAAGAAATGTTTGAAAAAAAGAAGTTGAGGTCATATTAACAGACAGAGGAAGTGAATTCATTCTAGCTGAAGAAGCTGAGATACGTGAAGATGGAATGCGTAGGACACGTATGTTCTACTGTGATTCGATGGCCTCTTGGCAGAAAGGAAGTCTAGAGAACGTGCATTTATTGGTAAGAGAGATATGTCCAAAGGGATGCGATCTCCATGCATTGGGACTTACATCACAAGAAAAAGGCAAATCTTATCAGTACCAATATCAACTCATATCCAAAAGAAAAAGCTGCACGGAAGATCATCCATACAGCTGCTCCATTTCTACAACGAAGAAATGGCTAAGAGACTTTATGATTTTTGGAATTACCGAAATCGCTGCAGACGAAGTAATTCTAAAAACCATATCTTCTAAAAGTAAGAAGATAACTCAAAAGTTTCAAAATCAATCACACACGAAGGGTCGGCATACAACTTTTAGCCATCAACGAAGTAGAATCAACTCTTACAAATTTTTTGAACAGTAGATTCTGCCTACCTTTTATGCGCTCATTTTTCTGTAACTTCACCTTCATTCTAACTAAAAATAAAATCATTTTTCAACTTAAAAAAATAGTACCATCTTAGGTTATTGACCCTTGATAGTACTATTTCTGAATAACTTACTTCCACTTTATTTTTTTATTCTTTAGAAGTGGAATTTAACTTTTCACTTGAGCATAAGAAATTAAACGTAATGTACTAACATTGCCAAACGTATCAATTTCTCGTCTTTTTCAAAATCGATATCAAATAATTTTTCAATCTGCTGAAGACGATACTTAACGGTATTCAGATGAATATAGAGCCCTTCTGCAGTCTTCTGTTTTGAGTATTGTGAGTTAACATACATACACAATGTCACGTAATACTTCGTCTCATACTTACGATCATACGCAATGAGTTTTTGTATTTTTAAGTCGACCAATGTATCTAGTGGTAATTGTTTTTCTAACTGGCTATGCAAATAGGAATCAATTAGATTCTGGAAGTTTGCCTCTCTCCCCTTTGCCTTACTAGCTGCATATTCTGCCTGCCTTGCGTATCCATCAAGATGATGAAGTTTTTCAAACTGCATACTATATCCAACATGAATATTTGGGTATTGTTTCAAATCAATATGCTTTGTGTTCGCCAGTAAAAGATAACACTGTTCATTCACAATACCACCTAATAGGTTTACATCACTCTTCTGTATCTCACTTAAGAAAGAACGCAATACAGTAATACGATTTGCAATTGTAGTATCAATATATGCAAGCATGTAAGTTCCTTTGACGAGGTATCCAGTTTCATGTAGTAATTGAATACCTAGTGATTGACTCTCTTCATCTTTTTGTAGCAGTAAGGTAAATGCTTGTTCACGTTTCGATCCATGATTTGTTAATTGATGACGTAGATAGATTGATGCAGCATCCGCAAGTAATTTAACATCCTCTTCACTAATTTCATTTTCCACCGCAACCGTAAGTTTTTCCAATCGACTTCTTTTTTTCGCAAAAAATATCAATTACATAAACATCCCTTTGATACTCCGTATCAAATATACGCAATGGTTTTTGAATACCATTCTCATTGAGTAGTCCTCGTTCTATCAATCGATTTACAAAGCTTCGTTTTAGTTTTGTATCTTGTAAAAACGATAAATATACGTAAGCATCTGGTACCTTAGAGCAGGCTACTAATTGATATGCATCATCCATAATCCAAATCGGATTTTTGAACTAACTTCGCAGCTTTCGCCACAAATATTTCAAGTGTTGCACACTCACTAACCAAATCAAATAATTCATCTTTTTTTCATAGTTTTTATTTTTACCATGAATAATGCAATAGTTTTTAGTAGCACTATTTTTGTAGAGTTACAGATATATTGTTTTATACTCATATTTAACTCTGACTCATACTCTTGAATTTTTTTCTAATAATCCTATCAAATGGAACTAAATCACCAAACAACATATTTTTCCATTCTTCGGTAATCATTCAAGAATACATTCATTCCTTCGTTAGAAGGAACAAGTTTTACTTTACCTTCCATAATTTCGTCGTATTTGGCCCAATTACAACGATAAAATTTCTTTTTAAAAATGTATGACAGATTTCAGCATTTCTAAGTGAGTTAAACTTTTCTCTTTAATATCTGTAAGAATCATTTTGTAAACATCATAATAATGCCTTGAGTATCGAAGTGGATAATGACCATTTTTTTCTATTTGCCTCCTGTGAAGTATCGTAATCTTCTCATAGAAAGTTCTTAAACTATCCACTGCAATTACATAAATATTTTCATCAAAAAAATATCAGGATACACTTCTTCTATATATGTTCTTATTCTATGTCTATTTTTTTAGGAATTGGTTCAGCCAAAGCAACCAATTTCCAAACGAATTATTTGTAAAATAAAACTACCATCAAAATTATGATACTTAGGATAATCAAAACAAATCGTATTACCATCTGTTTCATCTATATAAAATCTCTGAGTACAATCTTTTAGTATCTTTTTCAAAAATCTGACTGTAAAAATAGGTAGAAATACATCTTTGAGAAATACCTTAGTATCTTCATTTATCTTTTTTTATTAAAGTTACTTTGCTGAGTGATACTTCTTTCTTTATAGGGCTCTAAAAGCCTTATATCCTAAAACTCTCCAATCCAAGGCAATGTCAACATCTTCTGAAAAATCTTTGAATTAAGTTAAATACTTTAGAAAGACTAGTCCCTCCTTTGAAAAATTATTGAATCTTTATATTTAAATTCTTTAAATAAATAGTTTAGAATGACGCAAACCCAAAAATCCTTCTCAACAATAGTTCTAGAAATTTCTAGTTTATCCGCAGTATTCTGTATAACTAGGTCTAACTGATCATTTGATAATTCAAGTAATTTATTCATCTAGAGTTTCCTTTATTCTCTTTAAAACCCCTTGTATCCAAAAAGGTAATTTTAAAATATCAAACTTAAGGTTCTCTTGAATTCCACGCAAATATATGGAAAGTCTTTTTATTTCATTCTCTCTAATATTATCTTTACCAAGTGCTTTAATTGCTTGAATTAAAATAGATAATTCCTTTGAATAGCATGTGATATTCCTATTTGTTGTATGTCTAAAAAAATAATCTTCTTATTTCTGTATAAGTATTCCCTGTATGGACCATCTGAAATATAAATATATTCATTTGGAACCTGTGTGGATAATCCTGCGACATTTAATGCAGTATCTCCTGTAGGCGCTATCGTCCAAGAAAACTTATCGGCAAGTTTATCCGCAAGTAAATTACTATCAGGAAAAAGAATACTCATTTAAGACTTCGCTGTACTTAGGTTTTGTATATAACCCATCAAGTATTCTTGTAATCTTATTTTGTTCATTTAATCGATAAATTGCTGATTTAACAGTATTCTTTGTCCCCAAATAGTAGAAATCATTTATTGAATAGATTTTTACCTGGATTCTTCGAGAATAAATTTTCTATTTGATTAACAATCGAAATCATACACATCCTCCTTGCACCCAAAAATTATATACTTTTTGGGTGCATTTTTCAATTACATATTACTTAAAGAATCTTTTTAGTTTGATACTCTAAAGAGTATATACATATTGATTTCTTTCATTCCCCATAAGAAAAAGGAGAAATCTTACGATTTCTCCCGAGAAGGATTATTTTGTTGCGTATTCAGCTGCAGCTTCACCACAGATTCTTCCACCTGTTAGAGCTGTCATTAATGTAACACCTTCAACGAGTGGATATGAGTTGTTATAGATTTCTGCAATTTCATTACCAGCTGCGTATAGACCACCGATAACTGTTCCATCTTGCTTGATAACTTCTAGATTAGAGTTAACAAGTACTCCACCAATACCGCCTAAGGATACTGGTCTTGCCTTAACAGCATAGTATGGACCATCACCTAGAGATAACATGTACTTGGAATCTTTGCCGTATACTGCATCTGATCCATTTGCGCAATCTGCGTTGTACGCACTAATTGTCTTCTTTAATGCATTGGCATCAACACCCATCGCCTTTGCAAGATCTTCTACTGTATCACCCTTAAACACAGTACCGTTTTTAACACCATCTTCTAGTGCAGATCTAAACTCTGTCCATGGTTCATTCACACTAAATAGTGGTAATGATGGTTGGTATCCAACAGCTGTTTCTACATTCAATTCCTTAGAACCACCCTGCTCTACTTTCTTCACCATATCATCTGACATGATTGAGAAATAGTATTCACCTTGTGTTGCAGCAGCATTTGAAGATAGCGCTGTATCATAGTTTAAATCTTCTGGAGCAAATCTAGAACCACGTTGGTTAACCCAGATACTTGTCGCAAGATAGATTGCCTTTGCAATTTCATCTTTGCCAGAACCCGGTTCGATTCCAGAGTAGGATGTTACACCATGGTACTGTTGGATTGTCTTACCCTTACCAGCACCAATTGCCTGTGACATTGTTGCACCATCACCTGTTTGTGTACCTGTCGTAAATGTAACGAGTGGGAAACCAACTTCCTTTTCAATCACATCCGCATTAGCACCGAAACCACCTGTAGCAAGTACTGCGGCATCACATGAAATTTCATATGTTGTATCAGAAGACTTAGCTACAACACCTGTAATCTTATTGCCATCTGATTTAAGTTCTACTGCAGGGGTCTGATAGTAAATCTTACCACCAGCATTTTCAAACTGCTTTAATAGAGCCTGATAGTAGCCAAGCTTGTTAGATTGATCTGCATATGCATGATATGTTGGGAAGCCATTTGCATGTGCTTTCTGTTCATTACCAACATAGACAAGGTCCATACCGTTTTCTTCTAACCAGTCAATTGTTTCACCAGAGCGGTTAGCGATGTTATAGAACAACTGTCCATCATCCATCCAACAGTTATAGGATTGCCAATACGCAAGAATTTCTTGTGTTGTAAATGTGCCAGCTACACCTGCTTCTTTTTGTTCCTTAGAATTAATCCCCATTGGTCCACCTGCAATAACAGATACACCACCAATATTCGCAGACTTTTCAAGCAAGATAACCTTTGCACCATTTTGTTGAGCTGTTAATGCAGCAGTAATACCAGCACCACCCGCACCAATAACAACTACATCAGCACTTAACTTCTCTGTCTTTGATTCAGATGCTTGTGTACTATCACTACCAAATGAATCAGGATCACCACCAGCAGTCTTAATCGCATTCTTAACAGCTTCCTTAATCGCATCCGAAGTGATTGTCGCACCAGTTACCCCATCTACATTAGGACTGTTCTTTTCAACAATCTTCTTTGGTAACTCTGTAATTGCAGTACCAGCAATCTCAGGTGTCTCTTTATTATCTTTAACTTCTACATTTGTAATCTTTCCCGAAGAAATTGTTGTGCTTACTGTAACCTTTCCGTTACGTCCATCAACTGTTTCCTCATAAGTACCATCTTTTACAGTAGTACTCTTCTTCGCTGAGCATCCAGCCAGTAGCATGCCTACGCTTAAGCATGCCGCAAATAAACGTTTATTCATAGTTCTCTCCCTTTGTTTACTTGACAAAAATATCACAAAAAGGGAGTTAAACCATTGTCCATTTTGGACAATGGAAGATATATTTTTTGTCAAAACCATTTTTTCAGGTTCTCATATCGCAACACTCGTAGATTAGCCAATCTACCTGTCCATATCTGTCTATAAAAACTTCATAACCCGATTCACTCATCCTACTAAATCTAAAATGATTGTTTTTTAATAACAAATATTTCTGTTCAAAGCATGTTGCATGAATACAACAAAGGCGATAGATTTTCTTTCTATCGCCTTTGTTAGTTTTGTTCAGTTTGAAAAACTATGTTTTACTGTTTTGTTGCTTTTTGAAAAAAACAATAAATACACCCCAAAAAAATAAATTTAATGGCTGCATCACTATATGCAAATAATACTAAAGGAACATTTGAGAAAATATATCCCATAATAATATTGATAGTACACATAATACCTAATAAAAATCATTGATTTTCCATGCACAAAAATAGAATGGAAAAAAATGCAGTGCTGTAGCCAATAACGCTCCCAACCATATCATTCTCCAATTCTCAGTATCGAAAAAAATGGACCACCTAGAAATGCCATCAGTACAAACAGTAATATTATTGAATATCTAGAAATATTTTTTTCTGAAATTTGGTTGATGAACCAGTGGACAATTTGTTAAGTAAGCCTTTATTCATATTAATTGAAAAAAAGCAAATCATATAACCTATACTAAATACCTGCATGTTTATTATTTGTTTTCCACCTATTAGGGTAGCAATTATGATTACTATAGCAATCGCAATTAACCATAAACCACAGGATTTTTTTATAATTAAATTCTAACTTTTCATTTTCATATCCTAGCATTAAATTAAAACCTCTTTCTAAATTAAATCTGATATTACGCCTATGCTATTTAGAAATCAAGCAAAAGGGTTAAATTACAATATCGTAATAATTATATTACCTTAATCCTCAATTCCCAATTATTCTTGTTATTTTCAATTCATTCATGAATCACGTTCTACAAAAAAAGAATCATAGTGTTTTCGCCTATGATTCATATGTATATTATGTCCCCTATAATTTTTTTAAAACTCTATTAAAAATTATAGTTTTAAAGTATTCTGAATTCAATGTGAAACACTGATAAGGACTGTATTGCCCCTATTTATGCTTATTTTTTTATAAATCTTTTTCATAATAATTTCAAAAGTTAAACTTTGAAATATCAAAAGCGACCGGAAGATTAATCATTCTCCAATCGCTTAAACTTTTCTTTTCTATCGTCTTAATTGTTAACAAATATGTATCGTTACCACAACAGATAGAAATGCACACGAAATATTCTTAGCAATTGGCCAATCCCGACCAACTAAAAATATTATACAGGATACTTTCAAAAATAACGTTGCATAACGTTCTATCATCTACACAGATGGAACAGAATGTTATAACTCTTTGGCAGAATGTAAGAAGTGTAAAGTAGTTCATCTAAAAGGACACCAAAGTTACAATCAAGTAGAACATCTAAACGTTGTAAACCATATTCACTCTGTCATCAAGAATAAACTTGCCCAATATCGAGGAGTGGCAACAAAGTATATCAACCGATATACCATATTGTTTTGTATATATGCGCAGATTTATAAAGATGGATATTAATGAATTATATGATAAGCTTTCATGGATGATACGTTATCCATTTGTGATAACCACAAAAGTATTACAGAACCAAAAATTTATTTAGTTTCTCAATACAAGAATAAATTACAAGTCCACGTTAAGTTAATTAAGCCTTTAATAAGCTACTATAAAATTATAGAACACTTACAGTTTTTGATTTTTTTATGTTAGCTTAAGGTATCAAGTTTCATTTAACACTGTTTAAGATAGAACTATAAAAATACTCTAAATTAGACACCCTATGCTGTGACCAAAGATTAATTTAGAATAGATTTTTAAATTCGAATACGATTTTTACCATCTAATTAATCTCATAAATGATATTATATAAGTACAAGATATTATCAAAAGGGGGATTTATGATAATTATTCCAAAAAAATATTACATCTATGTTATTTGATTTGGACGGAACAATTGCAAATACTGAGCAATATCACTTTATAGCCTTCAATAAATGTCTTAAAAGATTATAATATTCAAATATCTACAACTGATTTTCAGATGTGTTTAGGTAAAACTGAGGATGAAATTCATAATATTATATTGTCTAAATATAATGCTGACTATGATCTAAATCGGGTAATGCATACTAGATTAATGAATTCCTTAGAACTTATAATACAATCCAATTTGACACCATATGAAGAAATTAATTATATACTAGACCATTATCCTCAAAAAAATATATTGTTTCTTCCCAAAAACAAAGATTTTATTTTAGCATTGCTTTCACATTGGAATATCACAGATAAATTTGATGGTATTATATCCTGTCATGAACTAAAAAAACTTTTAAACATATCATTTATAACGACCTAGAATCTTATTTTGGAAGTACCCCAAAAAAACAACTTTATTATTTGAAGATGCTGAAGCACCATTGTCAATTGCAACGAAAATTGGTATACAAACTGTAGCTGTGCAACATGATTTAAATGAAGGTACGTTATTTAGTTACGATCAGTTAATTGTAACAAATCATTGATGATTCCATATTAGATAATTAGTATTTCAAAAATACAATCAATTTGCAAATATTATTATAGGCACTTTTAAAAATCTCATGGGGTTGGGGATAGGGCTATAAACTTTTGTGGGCACGAATAATCATCGTGCTCATTTTTTTGTGGGGAGACCAAAAATATAATAAAAACCTCCATGCTATTACCTTCTTGTCTGGAGAATTAAATAGAAATGGAGGCAGCCCTATATGGCTATTCATGATTTTTATCATGTTAACCTATTGGCTATTTTATATTTGTACTTTATTAGTGAATTACGGCATGTATCACTCATCAACTTCAGACATGTAGGGATTATAATTTAACTCTAAAAAATTAACTTTATATTAATACTCAATTATAAGTATAAAAGGCAATCCCTCAGATAATCATCCTATGGTATTGCCCGTTATCAAATCCATTACCCACGAGATTTTTATTGCGTGTTTTTGAAAACCCCACGCTATTTTTAAATTACTTTATTATAAAGGTAGAAATTGTAAATAATGACTAGATTAATAGTCTTCTAGTATACAATTTCTACCTTTTTCATTTTTAAAGAGACGACATTTGTAAATAAATTAATATTGCCCATACTTTTGCAAAAAAATATCTAAGTGATTTGAAGTTTACTTCTTTAAATTAACATTACGTAGTTTAGCTAGTTTTTTTAATTTCTTCTTCTGGTAAATCTTCGCATAAATCTCCAAACATCATTTTTCCTTATACATTCAGTCTTTAATATATTCTCCAATGTAATTATTTTAGAGTATGCTGATACAAGATCCCTTCCAACAGCTAGAACACCATGATTTTTGAAGAAAGAATACATCATATTCATTAATATACTTACTAATATCCCCTAATATCTCCTTGGTGCCTGGTGTTCCATATTTGCAGCACGGCACTTTACCAAACTGAATTATAAACTCAGTTGCACATTTTTGAAATAAATTCTTTGCCAGCCATGGCATAAGCAGTAGAAAAATGGTGAATGACAATGTACAATAGCTTTTAATATCACCTCGCATTTTATAAATCTCAGTATGTAATATGTACTCTGATGTTTTTATTTAAATCTCCATCTAATTGATTACCATCATAATCTATTGTTATTATTTTTTTCCCTCGGTAATGTCTTCTTTGCTTGTAGTTGTTGGAGTCATAAAAAATTCTGCTTTTGATCAAAAATCTTTATAAGAGATATTGCCTTCAAAAAGTACCAACATATCCTCGGTCTGATAAAGATTTTGAATATTTTTACAACTTCTCTTTTTATATTCATAGTCATACATAATTAAATCTCCTGTACACTTTTAAATCTCAATAAATTTGTTACCCATTTTTTTGATCTAAATAATCCTATTATTTTCTGTCGCTCACTTTCAGTCGAAATAGATTTTTTTAGGAAGAATAATTGCATCCGTCTGATTAATTCCTATTATGTAATATGACTCAATCTCTTTAATGCGCATTACATCATCCCAACTGTTTGACTCACTGTCATCAGTCGATCTATTTTTAAGAACAATTTTATTATCATCTAATATAATTCTTCTTTTAATATTAATCCCTTCTTATATTTCTTTTTATATTTAAAAATTGCAATTTCTGTTGAAATCCACGCTGAAAAACACAATTACGGAAACAAGAAGAAAACAAGTATACATAGTTGCACTAACTGTTATTATCCTTAGTAAGGATAATGCTAAACCAAGAATAGAGAATAACCATACGATTAGTATTACTATTCTTCTCCACTTTCTAACACCAAATGTCATACTATACAAAGTAGTACGATAATCACACGGCTCAAGCTTAAAAATCTAAATGAATCATATTACCCTTTATCATTTAAAAACCTCAATTCTGTCTAAAAAAATATAAAAATAATTATTTTGTTAGTTTAAGAAGAATTATTAAAATTTTTCCATACTTGCCTTGATAAGTATATCACTACAAATTATCGCTCTTTCCCGCGTTTGATTAAATTTTTAATGGCTAATATTAATATTTAGTTCTTCTAATATTCTAACTATCATTCTAGATTATTAACAATATCACACTGCAATAGCAGTGTGTATATTGTTAATGTTATATGAATGGGATAATTTATGCAGCTGACTCTACTAGCTTAGTTCCACTTGGGTTAAGTGCTTGATTTTCAAGAATTGCATGAATCTTATCCATATTCTTCTTAAGAAGGATATATAATACTGCGTAAACAGCAACTTCTGCCAATATTCCAGCCCAACCAAGTTTTAGGGCAATGATGAATAATAAATATCCTAATGGTTGACCAATAATAATTAGTGATGTAACCATCATATTTCCATATGTTTCTCCACCAGCTGAAACAACTACCTCATGGAATACTGGTCCACAAGCTGTACAGCAATATAAGAAAATTACCGCAATTACAGTACCACCTATTACAGATTTTAGTACATTTCCATCAGCCATTGCTACCATAGGTTGAATACAATACGGAATTGCAACTAAGTCTACAACTGGTAAAGTTTGATTTCCAGGTAGAACAAAAGATAAGAATAGACAAATTGGCATACAAATCAAACCAGAGATAAGTGTTGCAGTTTCACCATATCCTGTTGCATCATTAACAGCAAGATACCAATCACCTTTATAGCCTTTTGTATTTTTCTTCGATGCTTCAGTTAAAGCAGTGAACGCTCCTGAGAAAATCGAAGAAATACGTGGGAATACTGACATAACAGCTGATGTTGCGATACCAGTTGTGAAAATTTCACCCCATGCAACCAAAGTCCCTATACGAGAAATATTACCTACAAATCCAATGATTAAGCCTAATATTAAGCCAAGTGTCATTGGCTCTCCAATAAATCCAAGTCGTTTTTTCATAGCAACAGGATCTGCATGTACTTTATAAAGTCCCAGTTTATTCATAATCCAGTTTAATAATATAGCAATTGGTCCTATCGTTGCTGTATGTAACGACGCTATTGTGCATCCTGGGTATTTATAATACGTTGACCACCGTTTTTCTATAACCTCAGTCAATAATAAAGTATATACTTGCTGAACAACCATTACTGCAATTGCCAAAATCATGTTTTTTGTTAAAACATAAATCATTGATCCCCAACACATATACGAATAATTATTCCAAAGATCACCAGCTTGGAATACATTGGTAAAATGTGTCATAAACAATAGAACCTGTAAACCAATACAAATTGCAATAAAAATCATTCCTGCCTCAGAAGAATACGCAACAACAGATGTATTTGGCCAACCCAAATCATATACCGGTAAATTTACACCTGTACTTGTAATCATTCTCTCAATAACAGGATTAATAATATTTCCATATGCAGAAATAACCAATGAGAATCCTTCAAGACCAACACCAGCCGATAACGCAGAGATAAATGCCTTCTTGGCTTTTAACGCCAAATGCAAGGTTAATTATAAACATAATAACGGGCACAAAAAACTGCAGCCGGGAATGTATCAAAGAATGCTTTTAATGCACCAAAAAAATACTGACATATAATTTTTTTCCCCTTTTTAAATCGATTTAATTATCTCAAACATCTTTTCTTTAAATTCTTCTTTACCTGCTCCTGTAATTAACCCAATTGCCGGAATAGCAGGAACACCATTTAAATCATCTTCATCAATAGGACTAGCATATGCTACAAAGTCAAAATGCTGTCTCATTAAAAAGTTTTCCATTTCACTTGGGTTAGCTTCTTGTGCATGTGCATCATATCCCTCATCTTCTAACATTTCGACGATTTGATTTGCAATCATAGAAGATGTAACGATTCCAGAACCGCACACAGTTAACACGTTAATTTCTCTTGACATACTCGCACCTCCTCCCTATTATTCAGAAATAATTGATGATAGTACATCAAAAAAATTTCATCCTCCGATTTTGCGACTTTAATCTTTTTCCAAAGCACTATTATCCTGAATAATTTCAACAATTTTTTTAACATATTTAACTGATTTTTTTGGATTAATAATTGCCAACATAAATAATATTCTTGGTTTCAATTCAATTTCAGGTGATCCCATTTGTTTAAAAAGGAACAGGATTTTTTTAGAACAGCAACACCCATTGCTTCCTCGTTCACATGTTCTGCAAATGTATGTGGAATAGCTATATCAAAAAGCTAATGCGGGTAGTGCTGTAGGATACTCCTTCTCTCTTTCGATAATAGCATCAGGATAAGATTCCTTAGCATATTTTTTTCAACAAATAAATTAGCAAAAAGCTCTTTCAACTTCTTCAGAAGTATTGCCTTCCAAAACCGATTTTTAATCAATTCTCTTTTTAGAAGCATAATTCCTCCAGATTATATTAATTTTTTTATGTTATATATTGTAAACGCTTTCTATAAATAAAATATTAAACCCTTAATCACAAAAAGTCAATATTACTTTTCCCTTTATAGATGGTGTATTCTGTACTTAGATAAAAGGAGGCTTTTTATGGATAATTTAGTTTTTAGCCTGCCTGAGGCTATACATGATGATAATTTTTGTTTTTGCATTTTATTATCTAAAAATTGCCTAGACAAATTGATGTTTATAAAAAAAGCGTCATCTCTAGCAATTGGACAGACGATTGGAACATGGGTTCCTGTCCCGGGAATTACAGATAATATTAGAAAAAAATACATGGGAAGAGTTGTAAATATTTTTGATGTTCCATCATATGAACTTGATTCACAAGATGTTCCAGATTTGCTTAATTACATTGTACAAATAGCATATCCATGTGAAAAATTTCGGATCAGATTTCCACTATTAATTACATCTCTATTAGGAAATGATGCATCTACATCTGCTCAAGTAAAATTACTGGATATTGTATTCCCTAATCAATTTCTAGAAAATTTTAGTGGCCCAAAATATGGATTGAAAGGTATTCAAGAATATTTGGGAATATCTAATCGTCCAATTTTATTAAGTATGATAAAACCATGTACCGGGCTATCCCCTGAAGAAGCAAAAAGCATTTTTCTATAATGTAGCAAAAGGTGGAGTTGACATTATCAAAGATGATGAGTTGATGGGTAACCCTATCTACTCTAACCCAGTGGATAGAGTTAAGGCATTTAAAGAAGTTGCACAACAAGTATTCGATGAGACCGGCCATAAAGTTAAATACTTTGTTAATATCACTTCTGGCTTATCGGATATTTTAGAAAATATAGATACACTAGAAAAAGCCGGAGCAGACGGCTTAATGGTTAATTTTTCTATATTAGGATACAGTACACTTAAATACATATCGGAGCATACAAAAATTACCTATTTTAGGACATTCTGCTGGTGTCGGTATTATGACTGAAGGTATAGAATCCGGTATGACAACACCACTTGCGGTCGGAAAACTATCCAGACTTGCAGGAGCTGATATAACAATGATTAATACACCATATGGTGGTTATCCATTAAGAAATCAAAAAAATACATACAGACTATTAATAATTTGGTGCTACCATTAAAGAATATTAAACCAACTATGCCATCAATTGGTGGTGGTGTACATCCTGGAATTGTCGAAAAATACATTAACGAAGTAGGTAAGGATATTGTGCTCGCTGCTGGAGGTGCGATTCAAGGTCATAATATGGGTGCTATTGCTGGAGCTAGAGCTATGCGTCAAGCCATAGACATCGTCGTAAATGGAGGCGATTTTCAAAACGAATACGCACAATTTGAAGAATTAAAAAACGCAGTTGACAGATGGGGGTATATCTCTAAATAAATCGGGAGGAAAATAATATGAAAATTGCAATAGGATGTGATCCAAATGCTACAGAAGCAAAAAAATGATTTAATCAACTTTATTCAAATAAATAAATTAGGTGATGTTACTGATTTCGGATCGGACGATAGTATTTACGCAAATGTAGCAATCAACATTGCCGAAAAAAAGTCGCTCTTGGAGAATATGATCGTGGAATATTAATTTGCGGAACAGGAATAGGTGTTTCGATTGCCGCCAATAAAGTCAAGGGAGCTTATTGTGCACTTGCTTATGATGTTTATTCCGCAGAGCGAGCACGACTCTCAAATGATGCAAACATTTTTAGCGTTTGGTTCTTTAACTACCGGAAAAAAATCACTCGCCAGATGATGGTTAAAAGCTTTTTAACAAATGAATTTGTTCTTGGAACACGATCCCAACCAAAAAGTAGAAGCATATAAAAAAATTATGATAGAAATAGGTAGTGGTAACATTTATGTCTAAGAAAAAAATATTTTTTTGGAAGCAACTTAAAAAAATGTATAAAAACCGTTTCTGAAACCGTCAATTACTTATCGGAACTCCAGCAAATTACACATGATTTAGATAGAAAAGATTTAACTCTCTTTATTATTCCGTCGTATACGAGTCTATATACCACAAAGAACATAGTTGACCGAGAATTAATATCCATCGGGTCACAGAACGTATGTTGGGAAGAAAAAGGTCAATTCACTGGAGAAATTTCCCCAATTATGCTTCAAGAATGTGATGTTAATGTAGTTATGGTCGGCCATTCTGAAAGACGACATGTTTTTGGTGAAGATGATTACACTATCAACAAAAAAATATTAACTATATTAAGTCATGATATGACTGCTTTGCTATGTATTGGTGAAACAGAGAATCAAAAACGGTTTGGTATTAGTAAAGAAATACTTCGAGAACAATTACTAATTGGACTCCATGATGTTGATTCACGATATGTGAATAATATATGGATTGCTTATGAGCCTGTTTGGGCAATAGGAACAAACGGCATTCCTGCTACACCAGAATATATCAATGAAATGCACACATATATTAGAGAGTGCTTATTTGAAATTTTCGGTAATATGAGTCTGAATATTCCTATTTTATTTGGCGGCAGTGTAAATAAAACTAATGCAGTAGATTATTATAATATACCAACTGTTGATGGTTTATTTATTGGTAGAGCTGCTTGGAATGCAACTGACTTCAATGAATTAATACGACTCGTTTTAAGTGATAGTAAGCCCAATAGTGAAAGCATTGTCTAATAATATAGTAAAACGCTAAGACAGCAAAGATTCTCTCTGCTGTCTTTTTCTTATTAACTTCCTATTTTTTTATCTATACTTATTTTTGCCAGTAAGATACGATCATCTGCTAGATTACTTCCTGTATTTGCGTGGAAGCGTTCCATTAAATCATATACTGACATATTCGATCTTTGCTCACCTTTGATATCTATTACAATATGACCATCATTCATCATGATTGTACGATCACCAACTTCAAGGGCTTGTTGCATCTGGTGCGTTACCATTAGACATGTAATATGATGCTTACGAACAATTTCTTGGGTAAGTTGCATGATTTTTGCGGCTGCCTTTGGATCTAGTGCTGCTGTATGTTCATCTAGTAATAATAACTTCGGTGGTACAATCGTTGCCATTAACAGTGTTAAAGCTTGGCGTTGACCCCCAGAAAGATTTCCTACCGGTGTATTCATACGGTCTTCTAGACCCATATCAAGCATTTTTAACTGTTCCTTGAATAGTTCGCGTTCTTTGTTTGTAATCCAAGAAAATGGTGATTTCTTTTCCTTTGCACTTAAGCATGCAAGTGCTAGATTTTCTTCAATTGTCATACTAGGCGCCGTTCCCTTTAGTGGGTCTTGAAATAAACGTCCGATATAACTTGCCCGTTGATACTCTTTGACATAAGTGATATCCGTATCATCCAATAGGATCTTTCCTTTATCAGGGATAATACTACCGGCAATGGTATTTAGAATGGTGGATTTACCTGCTCCATTTGAGCCAATGATACAAATGAATTCACCTGTTTCAACATGTAGATTCAAATCATGAAGTACATTTTTTTCATCAATACTTCCTGCATTGAATGTAACGGAAAGATTTTGAATATCTAACATTTGTTATTTCCCCTTTCTCATATGAAAAGAAAGTTCTTTTTTGATTGTCGGTGCTGCTACTGCAAGTGCAACAATCACAGCTGTCACTAGTTTTAATGATTGTACGTTGATGATCTTTGTCTGCAAAATAACCGCATAAATCATTCGATATACAACATTACCAACAAAACAAGCCGTTAAATTTCGTGATAATGATTTTCTTCCTTGTAATAGTGATTCTCCAATGATTAAACAAGCTAAACCAACCACTACAATTCCAGTACCAGCATTGATATCACTTGTTTTATTGAACTGTCCAACGAGTGCTCCACTTAAACCAACTAGCATATTAGCCATCACGAGACCAAGCGTAATCATATTTTTTTGACATTTACACTAGACGCTGTTACCATCGCACGGTTATCTCCTGTTGCACGTAATGATAGTCCTAGTCTAGTTGATAAGAATAAACGTAATAGAATCATGCATACAACTAATAAAACAATCACGAATATGCTTGCATACCAACTACCACCGATATTTGTTTTCTTTAACATTGTAAATATTGTTGTTTGTTTTAAAAGTGAAATTTGGCTTGACCATCCCATGACAAATAGATTAACTGTGTATAATCCTGTGCTTGTAATAATTCCTGAAATAATGGATGGAACACCCATACGAGTTTGTAAAAAGGCTGTAATATAACCTGCAGCACCACCTGCAAGCATACCTAATAGGATACCTAAAATTGGATAACCAGCAAATGCACAAGATACAGATATCGCCATACCTAGGACAAAGCTTCCATCTGTTGTTAAATCAGCGATATCCAAAAGTCGATAACTAATAAATAACGCAATTGATACAAATGCATATAATGCACCTAGTTCGAAAGTAGTTTGAAAAATACTTAGCATAGTATCCCTTACTTTCCAGTTGTTTCAACTGTTACTACTTGGCCAAAATCTGCGAAGATATCTGGGTTTACACCTAACTTCTCCGCTACTTCTGTATTTACAGTGATAATTCCACCATCTAGTGTGATAAATTCTTCTGCCTTTTTAAATCCTTGCTGTAATACTTCGTAGGCAAGCTTGGCAGTCTTAATACCAGCATCTGTATAATTCACTCCACAAGTCGCAAATGCACCTGATCGAACAAAGGAATCTGCTCCTGCATAATGTGGAATATTCGCATTCATGAATACCTCATAGATAGCAAGTTCAGAAGACATAATCACGTTATCTGTTGGTGTAAATACTGCATCTACCTTACTTGCGATAAGAGATGATGCAGCAGCGATTACTTCTTGACTAGTATTTGCGGTTGCTTCGATATATTTAATCTTCTTTTCATCTAAGATCTTTTTTACTTCTGCAATTGGCTTTTGTGAGTTTGCTTCTGAATTTGAATAAAGTAAACCAACCGTCTTTAAGTCTGGATTTTGTTTTAACATCATATCAACAAATTGCTTTGTGTTTAGTGCATCAGAAGTACCTGTTACTCGATCAATTCCTGTTAGTGAAGCTGCTTCTGGATCACTAATCGTAGCGTAAACCACTGGTATCTCTGTATCCTCACTTGCCACAACCATTGTTTGTGCGGCAAGTGTACCAATTGGAATAATAACATCTGCTCCATCTGTTACTGCTTGCTTACCAATCTGCATCAATGTAGATTGATCATTTTGACCAGAATAGATTTCTACTTCTGCTATTTCATCTAACTCTTTTAATTCATTTTCAATTGCGACTGCAATTTCATCAATGGATGCGTGATCTAGTTGCTTAACGATAACATACTTTTTCGCATCCTTTTTTGATGCAGAGGGTAAAGAACACCCAATCATCATACTGCATAGTAAAACACAAATTACCTGTACTAACTTTTTCATGTGATATATCCTCCTTCTCTCTGCATTTTCAGTTATAACAAACAAAAAACGCTTGCCCACAAAAGGACAAGCGTTAACCTGCGGTACCACCTTTTTTAATAGTCTTTTGACTATTCTCTCTTTGAAAATGCAATCACATTCTCTGTCCTTTAACGCTGACATTGCGTCTTAAATACTTGCATAAGCGTTCCTTAAGCCCTCATGGGTCCATTTGCATACCGCATGCCTGCAGGTTTCCACCATCCCCGCTCTCTAGAAGTTGCTTTTGTATGTTTGATTTCCCAATCATCGGTTTGTTATGTTGAAATAGTATGCTAGTCAGTTACTTTTGTCAATTAATTTCATTCATTTAAAAATCTCTTTTTGCGTATAGTCTATTAGAGAGTTTTAATGAAACAACTACTATGATGAGGAAAAATACTACAGATGATTCCCATTGCCATAAATGGATTCATTACTAGAAACTGTAATATA
>BNJU01001355.1_pt1 | contig 51648 bp, 51 predicted proteins | sample 8539281 | NCBI WGS metagenome assembly BNJU01 (sample SAMD00202456, study PRJDB9452) | human saliva metagenome | isolation source: human saliva | place: Japan | reverse complement strand
ATCGATGCTGCCATTGACCGTGCAAACTGCGTATCGACCAGCAGCAATGTAAGATGAGAAAGGAGATACTGCAGCACGGGCAACGTCTGACCCCACAAGCAGGCGCTAAAGAAGTAGGGAGGATTATGTGATGTTGATGCAGAGGAACCATGACGACCCTTCTGTTAATTTGAAGCTCCAGAGAGAACGTACAGGTGATGAGTTGTCACGTCTGCTTTCACACCTACCGATATAAAGAACTCACGACTACGCACTCAAGTCTTATCTTGTCAATGATCTCAAATTATTATGTTCATTTCTCCTACCTTTTGTGCTATGGGTGATAAGTGGGTATTAAAGGCAGTTGGCGAATTGGAACCAAATATGAAGTTGCTGTTAGAGTGACTTCTACGCTTGCTGACCTCAATGATATATTGCAGGGATGTGTCAACTTCACAGCTATAGTGAAGGATGTTTTCGTTCAGTTTACTTGCGGATCTTCAGGTAAAGATTGATGTAGTTCTATGTTCATACTTTCCACGAAAGTGTCTTTCGGGAGCAGCCAGCATTGATATACACGCATTGAGGAAGGATGCCTGCTCAGCACCTGATGTTTGAACCTTTAACAAGGAAAGGTGGAGGACGAAGCCACAGAGTAGTTGAAGGTTGCGTCACCGCCGTTCGTCGAAGAAGAGATTGATGATTGAGGAACTCTCCGTTGTTATAAGTTTGAGCGTAAGTAGCCAGCGAACAGACTTGAAGTGATGACAAAATTATAATAGATCTTCATGCTGACGAATTGCTCAGACGACAGCGGTATGACAGCGGCAGATATTCTGAATATCAATTGATGTTCCCGTCGTACGCTCGAACAATATAAGGCGTATCGTGGCAAGAAACTTCATTCTATTCATGGAAGGGCGAAGGCGTATTGCGCCATGCAATTCAAGAACTTAATATAAACAGCAAACATTATTTCACCAAGATGCTTCTTCCGTGAATACGGCTGAGCTACTTCAGGTAAATAATTAAATAATTTTTCATTCAATATGAAAACACGAATATATCTGTTGTTCGAACCTGCACCAGCTTCAACGTTACCCATATAGCCTACGGCATACTCCTTCTTCAGCTTTACATCCATCACATAGTTCTTGTCGCCCATATCACGTCCTGCCAACTTTGAAGCTGCTCCCGACTTGTTAAAAACCTTGATTTTATTAACCGTATAGGCAGGTAGATTCTCCAGTGCCAACTTAGGATTCCCACTGAAAAACTCTCGTCCGTTGACTAAAAGGCTTTGAATATACTTGCCATTGACGAATATTTGCCCATCTTTGGTCAGTCGTGCGCCTGGCAACTTGCTAATTAGCGCATCGAGCATGCTCCCCTCTGCAAGGTTGAAAGCATCAGCATTATAAACAATCGTATCGCCCGCAACAACCATCTTAACCTTTGTAGCCTTTACGGTCACTTCTGCCAATTCGTGCGCCTTTGCCAATCGTATTGACTTTACAAATACAGAAAACTCTCGCTTACTCCTCAACGCAAAGTGCATATAGCCGTCCTCATACCCCTCAGCACTTGCCCGCACGATATAATTCCCAACCTTCGTCAAATTTTTAAATTGATAGAAACCCGCATATTCTCCAGCCTCTGCAGGTGCGGCTATCAAGCTATCTATAACAACACTGTCTAAGGTCATCAGGTAAACCTTGGCACTTGGCACTCCTGCTCCCGTCATGTTATCAAGCACTCGCCCTTGAACAGGGATTGCATCATCTTTTGCATGTACATTACTGCAGCAAAATAATAACATTAACAACAAAAGTAGTCCGTTTCTCATAAGATAGTCTGGCGTAAATGGTCGGTGATATAGATTGCTCAATTTGATTACAAAGATAAATAATATCTTTCTGAAAACAATAAAATGGGCATAAAAAAATACATACTATTGCAACTTGCGCCATAAAACTCTGTCAATGACTCACTTATCTCTGTGTAATATTTCGTTCAACGATTCTGCCCTTCCAATAGATTGCAATAACAATCATAACAATCACGACAATCACAATTCATATTAAGGATATTCCGTTTTTATTGAAACTAATGAAAGACATTATATATTATTATTTATTAATAAGGTATTATATTATATGGACTCTCCTTTTCGTTGTATTGAAATTCCTTATTATGATTTTATGATTTGTGACTTGTGTGATTACCTTTTGCCCCTTTTGTATTTGTAAAGATACAAAATATAATCAAAAAAATACAAAATTCTCAATACGTGAAAAAAATGTTATTCACATCCTAACACGCTGTACTTATGGAGATTATAAATAATCGACAAATGAAAACAGCCTGACAATTACAAGATGATTACCCCTTTGAAAAAAATGGATAACACAAAACATATTGCTCTCAAAAATTACAAATTACAAATTACAAATTACATTAAGGTTGGTCAGGGGTATATCTGCTCAGGTGCTGGGATGATAAAGTTTTATTATAATATATAATATATTATATATTATAATAAAGTTAATAAAATTATTAATTATCATATTTAGTATTTTAAAACTATCAGTTTATAACCCCGATACAAGTAAAGAAACCCCTGATGGCCCTTAATGTAATTTGTAATTTGTAATTTTGTAATCGAGGGAGAGAATCTCCAAGATGCTCTACTATCAAGAAACAACTTGCTCAATAATAAAACAAAATATGTTTACGATTTGGATTAAAAATATTTTAAGCTTATCTTTTCACCTGACAAAGCATATCTAAACATATTACGGATGTGGCTTTTAGTAGGCTTAGAAAAGGCTTATACGCATAAAGAAAACTAATGATAGCAATAGTGTGCCCAGTGTTGGTGAACGATTGCTTACAATAAGCATAACACACTTGTGTACAATAGATTACAACCAATAAAACACTTTTTAACACGCTCTTTTCTTGCAATCTTCAAAATAAATAGTTAACTTTGTATGGTCAAAATGAAAGACCGCGGAAGAAATGAAAAACAACACAAACCGTCGTCAGCTGTGAAGCTAAAAAGACACGTCGTCAGCTGTGAAGCTTGTAAACATAAATCAGCTATGAAGCTCTAAGACATACATATCTGCCCACACTGTTATGTCAGCAATCACAGAACTGCCCTCACGCTGAAATCGAAGAATATTGCTCGCTGGTTTGACTTGCTGCAGCTGGTAGCCATGCGACCGAAGACCAGACACCAACGTATGATAATACCCCTTGTCCCAAAAGACGATTTGCAACGCTCCTCCCCTATCGTCAATGACTGCAAGGCTTGAATTATCCTTCTTTGTAAAGAGTCTGTAAAATGGATGTTTAGATTGGTCAAAATCCGTGTTAGGACCGACATGCCAACCCCATAACTGACGGGAGTCATCAACCACCAATTCTGCTGGTATCCGCCTAAGCCCATACTTACTGAAAAGATAAGGTGCAACCGCCCGCTTCCTTTTCTGCACCTGATATTGAAGTAATTCGAGCACAGGCAATGGAAGTAAAGGCAGATTCCCCTGCGCAGGTGTGCACAGAGGAATCAGTAGGAAGATAAGTTGAATGATTATTCGTTTCATGACAGTCCTTCCAACTCATTGAGCCAGTTGGTTGACATCGCATCAGAAGGCATTCTCCAGTCGCCACGTGGTGAAAGGCTCACGCTGCCCACCTTTGGTCCGTCTGGCAAGCATGAACGCTTGAATTGCTGGGAGAAGAACCTGCGAAAGAAAATGCGCATCCAATGAAGAATGACGCTGTCGGGATAAACTCCACGAAAGGCATTCTGTGCCATCCAATAGATTTTTGAAGGGCGAAAACCGCAGCGAAGAACATAATAGAGGAAGAAGTCGTGAAGCTCGTATGGGCCCACAAGGTCTTCTGTCTTCTGAGCAATTTCTCCCTTATCATCAGCAGGTTTTAGCTCTGGTGAGATTGGAGTTTCCACGATGTCTATCAATGTCTTACGTACATTTTCATCCTTAGTTGTGTCAGCAGCATAACGCACCAGATATTGCGTCAGCGTCTTTGGCACACTCGCATTTACAGCATACATACTCATGTGGTCACCATTATAGGTACACCATCCCAAGGCAAGTTCGCTAAGGTCGCCCGTACCAATGACAAGTCCGTTCATCTGATTACTCAAATCCATCAAAATCTGCGTACGCTCACGCGCTTGTGCGTTCTCATAAGTAGAATCGTGTACCACTGGGTCATGACCAATATCCTTAAAATGCTGCAAAACAGAGGCTTTAATATCAATCTCACGAATCGTGATACCAAGACGCTCCATGAGTGCCATAGCATTCTTATAGGTTCGTCCTGTTGTTCCGAACCTGGCATGGTAACGCCTACAATTCCCTTACGATCAAGTCCAAGCTTATCAAAGGTCTTGACAACGACAAGGAGGGCAAGGGTGGAATCAAGTCCACCGCTAATACCAATAATTGCTGATTTGCAATTAGTATGTACCAACCTCTTCGCCAATCCACTCACCTGAATATTATAGATTTCATCGCAAGCATCCCTGCATATTCTCTGTCTTAGGAATAAAAGGATGCTGGTCGAACTCGCGTGTCAGCGTAAACTCACGCATAGGCTTGAGCGGTGGCAAGCAATCTACGTGCAAGGCAAGTTCATCAATCTGACCAGTAACACCAGCTAATCCTGACGCAACAGGACGCTGCGCGTTGACAAAAGGTACTATTGGTACGACGTTCGCTACGTAAATTTTTCAATATCAATTTCAGATATAACTAACTGTGGGTCAATCTGAAAACGCTCTGACTGCTTAACAAGTGAGCCATTCTCAAAAAATCAATGCATTTCCGCCAAAAGACAACATCCTGCGTACTCTCACCAAAGCCACTACTACTATAAACGTATCCGCTGATAGTGCGTGCGCTTTGCTGGGCAAGCAGTGACTTCAAGTAAGTGTGCTTTCCGATGAGTTCGTCGCTGGTAGAAAGGTTGAAGATAATCTCTGCACCTGCCAAGGCAAGATGATTGCTCGGTGGTGTTGGTGCCCATACATCCTCACAGATTTCTATGGCAAAAGGTAGCCCCTCAGATGTGCGGGAAAAATCTGCAACTCTGGTGTCACTCGAATATTATTCCCTGCAAAGCGAATGTGCTGTGGACGCAAGTCTTGTGAAGATGCAAACCATCGTTTCTCATAGAACTCGCTGTAGTTAGGTAGGAAGGTCTTTGCTACGATGCCTAAGAGTTTTCCTTGTTGAATGACCAATGCGCAATTAAGGAGCAATGCTCCCACAGCTACAGGCGCACCGACAATGACGGTGATATCTAATTGGCGAGTAAATTCGAGCAGCTCGATGACAGCCTGCTCAGTATCGTCAAGAAGAAGTTGCTGCTGGAAAAGGTCCTGACAAGTGTAACCCGTTATTGAAAGCTCTGGGAAAACGATAATCTCTACGCCCTGACCTTCAGCAATAGCAATCTGCTTTTCTGTTTCTATAAGGTTGAACTTTGTATCTGCAACCTTCACTGCAGGAATAGCTGCAGCCACCTTTATAAGTCCGTGTTTCATATTGAATGAAAAAATTATTTAATTGTTACCTGAGTAGCTCCGTAGCCGTATTCACGGAAAGAAGCATCTTGGTAAGAATAATGTTTGTATTTATAATTAAGTTCATGAATGATTGCATGGCGCAATACGCCTTCGCCCTTCCATGAATGAAGATGAGTTTCTTGCCACGATGCGCCTTGTATTGTTCGAGCGTACGACGGAAGACATCTAATTGATATTCAAGAATATCTGCCGCTGTCATACCCGCTGTCGTCTCGAGCAATTCGTCAGCATGAAGGTCTATGATAATTTTGTCATCGCTAAGAATCTGTTTAGCTGGCTTCTTACGCTCAAACTTATAACGCTTGGAGAGTTCCTCCGTCTTCTTATCAATCTCTTCTTCTGACAGACGGCTTGTGACGCATAACCCACCTTCAACTTCTCTGTGGCTTCGTCCTCACCTTTCCTTGTTAAAGGTTCCAACATCGGGTGCTGAGCAGGCTTATCCTTCTCAATCAACGTGTATATCAATGCTGACTGCTCGAAGAAGACACTTTCGTGGAAAGTATTGAGCTTATAGAACTTCACGGCATCAATCTTTACCTGAAGATCACAAGTAGGCTTGAGTGTGAAAAGGCTTTATCCTTCTTATAGCTGTGAAGTTGAACACATCCCCTGCAACATATCGTTGAGGTCGGCAAGCGTGAAGTCCTCTATCAGCAACTTCATATTTGGTTCCAATTCGCCAACTGCCTTCAATACCCACTTATCTTCCTGCTTTAAAGAGTAGGAGAAATGAACATAATAATTTGAATCGTTGACAAGATAAGACTTGAAGTGCGTAGTCGTGAGGTTCTTTATATCGGTAGGTGTGAAAGCAAGATATATAGACAACTCATCACCACCAACACGTTCTCTCACTGGAGCTTCAAAATTAACAGAAGGGTCGTCATGCGGTTCTATGTCTGCATCAACATCACGCCAATTATCCCCTACTTCCTCTTCTTCAGCACCTGTAGCGGTCAGACGTTGCTTGATACTGCGAGTATCCTCGCCTTTCTCCATCTTACGTTGCTGCTGGTCGATACGCAGTTTTGCACGGTCAGTAGCGGCATCTTCAACAACAACAACCTCACTGGCTACTGTTGGAATCTGAAAACCATCTTCGTCTTCAACCAAAACAATTTTACCTTTGAAACCTGCAATGACTCCACCACCAGTAGAGCTTAAAAATCTAACTTTATCACCTATTTTCATCTTTTTTCTTCTTAATGTTTATAAAGAATACAACCAATATCTTATCAATTAGCTGCATTTCCTCCCCTTTTAAATACCAAGTCTACTTATAATAAATAAGTTTTTATAAATCCTCACGCTAAGGGAAATAAATACTATGGTATCAATAATGAAGAATCACCATAGCTAAGGAAACGGAAGTCATGGCTGAGGGCATAGTCATAAACCTTACGCCAATCGCCCTTTAAGAAAAGCACTCACTAAGAGCAACAACGTTGATTGTGGTTGATGAGAAATTAGTAACGAGCGCCTTGACAATCTTATAGGTATAACCTGGAGCAATGATAATCTGGGTACTTGAATGTAACACATTTAATCCGTCTTTATCCAAATAGGCAAGTAAATGACGAATTGAATCCTCCGCAGTTATCACCTTACCATTCACTACTACCAATCCTTCTTCATTATGTGGTAAGTCATATGGTTCCCATTGATTGACATGAAGGTCTTTCTCTGCCGTTTCCGGAGACAACACCAACTTAACACCCATATAATAAAGGCTTTCCAGTGTTCTAACACTTGTTGTTCCTACAGCAACAGCGTGACATTTATGCTTTAGAAGTTTCTCTAAGGTCTGACGACGAACAACAACAAACTCCGTGTGCATATTATGACCCTCAATCTCCTGACTCTTCACTGGTTTGAAAGTTCCGGCTCCCACATGAAGTGTAAGTTCCTCACGATCAACACCATGTTCATCCAAGGCTTTCAGCACTTTATCGGTAAAGTGAAGTCCAGCTGTAGGCGCTGCCACTGAACCTTTAATCTTTGAATATACGGTTTGATAAGTTTCTTTATCACTTTCCTCTGTAGCACGGTTAAGATATGGAGGAATAGGTAATTCACCTACGGCTTCAAGAATCTCAGCAAATGATATGTTTGTATTATCCCACTCAAATTGAATCCAGTGATTAGTTCCACCAGCTTGCTCTTGAACCTTACTGCGGTCCATTGTCGCTGTAAGTGTCAGCTTCTGCCCTTTGATTTCAAATGCACGCTTTAATGCACCTTCCTTCCACTTCTTAAGGTTGCCAACCATACAAAGCCATGCACACTCATGATTTGTTTGAAACATCAATTCATAATCTGTTGGCTGTGCTGGTTCCATAAGAAACACCTCTATGAGTGCTCCAGTCTCCTTGCGGAAGTGCATACGTGCCTGAATGACTTTCGTATTATTGAAAACCATCAACGCACCCTTAGGCAAATATTCAGGAAGATTATAAAAAATGTCCTCCGATACATCACCATGCTTATAAAGCAATAACTTGCTATGGTCGCGCTCTGTCAATGGAAATTTGGCGATGCGCTCATCGGGGAGTGGATAGTTGTAATCAGAAATGCTAATATGTTTTGTATCTTCAGACATAATTTAATTTATATTGATAAGACGGCACGAAAAGCCGCATAAATAAATGACAATATAAGTACACTAATAACAACGTCTATATCTGCAAAGCTATAACCTGTTCGCGTATATTTTGTTGAAATATAGTGTAATTTGTCACTAAAACGAATATAAATGCGAAGGTATAAAAAAATAAATGAAAACAGCGACGCTTGAGCCAAATATCATTCCAACAAATACGTCAGAAGGATAATGAACGCCAAGATATGGACGTGTTAGGGATACCATAATGCTCCATGCAATCATCAAAATAGAAAAGATACGGTCACGTACCAATAAACAGAAGAATACTGCTATCACAAAGGCATTAGCAGTATGTGACGAGAAAAAGCTATAACCATCAGCCATATAATGGTTTACAGCCACAACAATTCCCTGTAAGTCTGGATTATTGAGAGGACGTGGTCGGGCTACAAGTGGCTTAACAATACCAAGATTTAAACCATTTACGATAAGAAGCCCCAATGCCACAGCTCCAATAACAAGTATTATCTTTTGCCAGTTCTCATTATTCTTTATAACCAAATAAAGCAAAGACGCATAAAGAGGAATCCATGTAAAAGCATTGGTCACTGTAAGAACAAAATAATCAATAAAAAGGTTATCGCCTCCATTGAAAGCGAGTAAAATTGATTTATCAAGTTCTCTAAATACGTCTAAATTCATTGTTTGGATTCTATAAGAAACTTTCTGTCAGGTTGTCATTTATATAGCTTCTACATTTTCAGCCTTAATCCAACCTTGACGACCATCACTCAACTTGATTTCCGTCCACTGGCTCATACTATTATCGGTAATTCTGACTTTTGAACCTTCATGAAGGATAAATGCTTCAGCAGACTTCTGATCAGGCGTCTTTCTTACAACGGCTGATGGTGTCATGATAATACCATGTGATGCTGAGTCTAACAAATAAACCTGTTGTATAGCAAAGAATGTGTTAATAATGAAAAGGAAGAAAAAGACAGGCAATACTACCTTTGACAACTTCCTAAGGAATTCAATGTCAACAAACAAGTAAACAACAAGCGCTAAAATCGAAATAAATAGACAAACAAGACTGAGAATTGCCCACATGTCAACACTAAGATAATTAACTAATGCCTTATACCATGTTATAAAAAACATTTCTGGCTCTGGTGTCAAATTGTCAATTGTCTTTGATTGTGCCAACTGAAGGTTGAAACGAATATCCTCATCGCTTGGAGCAAGACGCTGTGCACGCTCATATGATAACACGGCATGTGGGATGTTATCAAGGCGATAGTAGCTATTGCCAAGATTATAATATAAGGCAGCAGATTCGCCCTGCTTTAATAGTTTCTCATAACCTTTAACGGCTTGCATGTAATTCCCTTTTTGATATAGCTTGTCAACATCAGCCTTTGTTTGTGCTGATAACTGCAAAGAGAAAATAGACATGCATATGATAAGGAAGAAGAAGCTGAAAGTCTTCTTGCTTGAAGGCTTCAATTTCTTTACAGTCTCTTCCATATCTGCTATAGCTTTCATTGCTGCATCAAGTGTTCGTTTCATATTACCTTTCTCATCTCCAGGAGCATAACGCTCATATTCACATTCATCAATAGCAGCAATGTAATTATCAATTACATCGAATGGTACATTGATTTTACTAAACTGCTCACTAATATTTTCACGTGATAATAACTCAACAGGGAGGTTGAGCTTATCACTCGCATAACCCCATAATGTCTTTAAAACCTCATCATAAAAATCAAGATTCTTATTCTTCAACATTAAGAGTTCTGCTGCATGCAAACGACTGGATGCGATACGATTAGCATTTCTTTTTCCACGTTTTAAAGTACCATATCCACACGATGCGCAAATCGGTCGCGATAGTAGAATGATAGAACACCACCTGCTCCCAAAAGCAAAATTAGGATAATATAGTATATCACAGAACCAAAGAAGAAGTTACCAACCTTATCAAGAGAACTCTCTCCTATCTTCAATGGTAAAATATCTTCATTTGGTAAATCAACTGAAAGAATATCTTTTGAAGAGCCGTCACCTCTTGACACTTTTAACTCCATCGGTTCTGTCTGCAACGTTACATATTTCTTCTGTGCTAAGTCATAGTAACAGAACTTTACTGGAGGAATGGCAACAAGTCCTTCCTGATGAGGAATAACAACCTGATCATAAACCATGTTACCCTCTGCACCCTTTGTTGTCAACTGGGTCTTATCAGTTGTTTTAATATCAAATGACTCAAAGCCCTTAGGAATCTGAATGATAGGTTTCTTTATCAACTTACAGATTTCCTGCTCCACTAACAACAACACGAATCGTAATAGGATTACCAGCCTTTACCTCTTTCTTATTTAATTGTGCAGAAAGATTAAAATGACCAACACCACCAGAAAAATCAGTAGGACGATTAGGTAAAGGTAAAACCTTAACAGCTAATCCTGGTGCTACAATATCTTTCTTAAAGTTTGTGCTACCACCATCAATACCAAAGGCTTCAAATGGATTAAAGCCATTAGATTCTTGTATGATACCATGAAAAGTCAATGGTGGAACCTGTAAAGTTCCTGTCATTTGTGGATACATTACATACTGGCTCCATGTAACACAATTATATAAACGCTTACCTATACGCTCCTTATGGAAAGTTTTTTGTTGTGGCAATTCAACTTCTTGTACATGAAAACCAACCAAGTCGGGCATCTTACCAATAAGTTGGCGTAAGTTCTTTGTTGTATAGACCTTGTATGTCAGTAAAACAGGCTCCTGTTCATAAACAGTAGTCTTATTAGCACTTACCTTGATAAACAAATCATTAGCAGTAATCTTTGCTGCTGCAGCACGAGAATCTGTACGTGAATCATAATATCCACCACTTGTGGTACTATGAGAACCTGTAGTAGCTAAAATTTTAACTGGCGTTGATGCAAGTTCCTGATCATTCACAAAAATATGAGCAGGACCAATATTTACATTTCCTTTCTTAGTTGCTATAAAGACATATGTAAATGATACAGAAGATGAACTACTTGCATGTCCCATCAATGAATTGATAATTTGATTGCGAAGAAGTTGCAGGACCAAACACTTTTTCAAGTCCACTTGATAATCTTCCCAATTGAAATCTACGAACATCTTGGGTGTATACGACGTATTCAACCTGAAACTCCTCGCCTACTGTCACTTGTTTTGGTGCAGCCACCCGAACACGTTGTGCTTGTAAAACACAAACACTCATTAGTGACAGAAATAAAATTATATATCGTTTCATATCTTCAATATTACCAGTTTTTATCAAGTTTTTTATCAGAAGGTTGGCGCATAACCTTAGATAGACGTTCTTGAGTTTCTTTCTCTTGCTGTTTAACAGCATTAAGAAGTTGCTCAGCGTTATCTTTGCTCATGCCTTGGTTGTCTTTCTGTTGTTTATTCTTCTGATTATTTTTTTGATTGTTATTTTTTTGATTCTGATTTTGAGGTTGGTTCTTTTTCTTTTCTTTATCCTTATCAGATTTATTTTTGTTTTTATCTGATGATTGCTGATTTTGTTGCTGTTTCAATTTACGTTTACATAACTCAAGGTTATAGCGAGCATTCTTATGATTTGGATTACTACGTAAAGCACTCTTATAAGCTTCTATAGCCTTTTCATAATTTTGCTCATCTTGAAGGATAGTACCAAGATTATTATAACTGCTTGAGAGACGGATTGGGTCTTTTTCTAACTTTGCAGCATTATCATACAACTTCTTTGCTTCCTCATTCTTTTTTTGTGCTTGTAGACATCGACCCAAATTATAATTAGCAATCGCATTGCTACCATCTTTATCAATAGCTTTATGATAAAGAATTTCCGCCTGTGCATAGTTTTTTGAAGAGAAAAGCTTATTTCCCTCTCTTATGAGTTGATTAGCTGTTTGTGCATTACACCCGACAAACACCAACAACATACATATTATGATATAAAGTCGTTTTACCATACCTTTTACCAACGTCTTTTTCTTTCAAGTAATAAGACATCTATAATTAGCAGAATGACAACAATCAATGCTAATGCTTGAAATTGTTCATCAAAGTCGCTGTAAACAACATTATTAATTTTTCCTTTCTGCAATTTATTAAGTTCTCTGCCTAAGACTGCGTCAGCCATACTACTATTTGTAACATGCAGATAAACACCATGTCCTGCCGTTGCAATCTGTTTACACATTTCTTCGTTAAGACGAGTCTTCACAACTTCACCGTTAGATGTTTTCAATTCACTGCCATCAGGCATTGGAATTGTTGCACCCTCTGTAGAGCCAACACCTAAGATAAAAACTCTTATCCCCTTGCTTTGTGCCTGTTTTGCCATTTCTTCAGCACCACCTTCATTATCTTCACCATCCGTAATTAAGATAATAGCCTTTCCGACCTTAGAGTTAGGTGTAAAACTATTCATAGAAAGTTGAAGTGCCTTGCCAATATCTGTTCCTTGTGTACCAATTAAAGAAGGATTGATATTATCTAAAAACATTTTAGCTGAAACATAATCACTTGTTATAGGTAATTGAACGAAAAGCATCTCCTGCAAAGACAATCAATCCAATTTTTGTCTTCACTAAACTTATTCATCAAATTTTTCAACAATCAATTTGCTCTTTCTCAAACGTGAAGGTGCAACGTCTTCGCCAGCATTGAATTACTAATATCAAGTGCAATTATGGTTTCAATGCCTTCACGCTCCTTGTTAGTTGCAATTTTGCTTCCAACCTGAGGACGAGCGATAATAAGAATAAGGAGTAATAATACCAGTTCTGCCAATACGAATTTAATCCAACCTCTTCTCTTACTTGTCATAGGAGAAAGCTGGTGTATAAGTGTTGGATTCCCAAACTTCACCAATCGTTGCTTACGCTTACGAATGGAGTACAAGTAGACAATTACTGATAAGGGTATCAGTAATAATAACCACAGATATATGGGATTATCAAATCTAAACATTCTTCAACTAATCTTGTTAAACAAGCAAATCTTATTTGTATTGCTAAGAGATAACTTTATGGCAATCGTCTGAAGACTGTCCAACGAAGAATTAACTCAAAGCAGAAGAGTAACAAAGCCAACCAAGCAAAAGGCGTATACGCTTCATGTAGATGGTCATATGACTTAATATTCATCTTTGTCTTTTCGAGTTTATCAATATCTTGATAAATTTTTGATAACTCAGCCTGACTTTGTGCTCTATAGAATTCGCCATTCGTCAATACCGCAATATCTTGCAATGTCTTATAATCGATGGCACCAATATCTTCCCCAGTCTCTCTACCTAAGCCGATTGTATAAACTCTGATACCAAATTTCTTTGCTATGGTAGCAGCTGTCATTGGAGAAATAGAACCAACATTATTACTACCATCGGTTAACAGAATAACAACCTTACTCTTAGCTTTAGAATCTTTTAAGCGACTAACAGAGTTTGCTAATCCCAAACCGATAGCAGTGCCATCTTGCATTAATCCATTTGTAACTAAATCCGTACGAACATTATGAAGAAGATTCAACAGGGCTGCATGATCAAGCGTCATTGGGCACTGTGTAAAAGCTTCACCCGCAAAGATAGTAAGTCCTATATTGTCGCTTGGACGACTACTGATAAACTCAGAAGCAACTTCCTTTGCTACTTCCATACGATTGGGAAAAACATCTTCTGTTAACATACTTGCAGAAATGTCCATTGTCAGCATGATGTCAATACCCTCAGTATCTTTATTATCCCAAGCATTATAAGTTTGTGGACGTGCCAAAACGATAACTACTAATGCGTAAACTATACAACGCAAAGCCATAGGGAGATGAATCAATTTCACCTTCCAACTTTTCGGAGCATGCTGATAAGCGAATGTGTCGCTCATCCTCATGGTTGGTTCTTTACCTTTACCACGAAGGAAATACCATAATAGATACGGTATCAACAGAAGTAGTAAAAGGAGATATCCACTATTGGCAAATTCCATTTCTATAATTCAATTTATAATTACATCAAAAGCGCGTAGGCTTCAAATGCAGCGTAAATAAGCAAAGCTACGGATGTTATTAATAGTAAACCGATAGCGAGCTTATTGTCTGACGTGAACGTGTATCACTTATGTTTTCTTTTGGTTCTTCAATAACCTCTTTTGGTTCTTCAACCTTTGTACTATCTATAAAATGAACAATACTATCAAGATAATATGTCATGTCATTCGCATCTGTTGAATATTTAGCGAACTTTACAAGGTCTGCTGTGTTGAATACTACTTTTAATTCAGAAACATCACAAACGTCCTTCATGCTTTCTAAAATCTCATGAGAAGTCATTTCCAATGCGTTAATATTGTAACGCTGTGAAATATATTTTCTGAGAACGTTTGTAACATCTGTATAATAAGCTTTCTGTTCTGCATACAACATTTTATTTGCAGCTATCTCAGAAAGGTCATGTTTTGCTTGCTCATAGTAGGATAGTACATGTGTATTCTTTGGTGTTCTACCATTTTTCTTATGGCAAAGAATTCTATAGAGATAGAAAACAATGCAGATAAGTATAAGTGCAAGTACAATTACTAAAATTACAGGAACCCATTCCCCCCATGAAAAAGGAACCTTTTGAATATCATCTGGTGGCATAGGAGTACTTTTCACTGTATCAATAGGAACAGCCTGAACATCCAAAGCAACATTACCTGTTGTCTTAGTCGTACTCCCTACAATAACTTTCTGTGCAGGAATAGTATAACGCTTAGCATCCCATGCGGTAATAGTATATATTCGTCTAATTCTTACCTTACCATTTGCATCTGCTGTGTCAGACTTAGCACTAAGTACTTCAACATCTGATACTATCTCTTTTTTATTATTAAATTCAGGAAAAGAAATCTTCGTCCCTTTAGGTGCATATACAGTAATGAAATAGTGTGAACGTCCACCTATTAATATTTTGGTAGAATCCACACTTGCCGTTACCTGTACTTGTGCATGGCTTACAACTGCCAGGATAAGCAATATAAATATAACAATATATTTTCTCATCGGTTCCTCTTTGAAAACAACGTCATCAACATCTTTACATAGTCGTCATCCGTTGCTATAGCCACACTATCAACATGACTCTGAGTTAACATCTCATGTAATCGTATCTCACGCTCCTCCCAATATTTATTATGTACTTTTCGTAAACGAGCATCATGAGTATCAATATACATCTCATGCCCTGTCTCCGCATCAACAACCTTCATTAAACCCACATCAGGCATTTCTTTTGCTCGAGGATCATAAACTTGAATAGCAACAACATCATGCTTTTTGTTAGCTATTCGTAGTTCTTGACTGAAATCCTTACGAGTATAAAAATCACTGATTACAAAGGCTGTCAACGACGCTTCATTACCTTGTTAAGGTATTCAAGACTTATGCCGACATCTGTTCTCTTGCTATTCGGAGTAAAAGTAAGCATCTCTCGAATAAGATAGAGGATATGCTTACGTCCTTTCTTTGGAGCAATATATTTCTCAATATGATCTGAAAAAAATATAACACCAATCTTATCATTATTTTGAATGGCAGAGAATGCTAATGTAGCGGCTATCTCCGTAGCACACTCACGTTTTAACTGCCCTGAAGTACCAAAATCAAGCGAGCCACTGACATCTATTAGCAGCATCACTGTCAACTCACGTTCTTCTTCAAAAACCTTAACGTATGGACGATGAAAACGTCCTGTCACATTCCAATCTATATCTCTTACATCATCACCATACTGATACTCGCGTACTTCAGAAAAAGCCATACCACGCCCTTTGAAGGCAGAATGATACTGCCCAGCAAAGATATTCTGGCTCAGTCCTAAGGTCTTGATTTCAATCTTTCGGACTTTCTTAAGTAATTCAGTAGTATCCATAGAAAATGATAATAATGCTTCTTAAACTCTTCTAAGAATATAATTGAAGATTAAGGCACCTGTACTTTGTTGATAATCTCGCTAATAATCTTCTCTGTTGTAAGATCAGTTGCTTCTGCCTCGTAAGACAAACCAATTCTATGACGCAAAACATCATGTGCAACTGCGCGTACATCTTCAGGGACAACATAACCACGATGCTTGATGAAAGCATAGGCACGACTTGCTTTTGCAAGATTGATACTTGCACGTGGACTTCCACCAAATGTTATCATTTGCTTCAATTCTGGCAATTGATAGCGCTCTGGGTAACGTGTAGCGAAAACGATATCAGCAATATACTGCATAATTTTATCATCGATATATACATCCTTAACCACACGACGTGCATCAAGAATCTCATTCGCAGTAATAACAGGATGTACAACAGGCATACTCTCTTGAAGATTCTCACGAATAACAAGTTTCTCTTCCTCTAATGTAGGATAATCGATAACAACCTTCAACATGAATCGGTCTACCTGTGCTTCAGGAAGCATATAAGTACCCTCCTGCTCTATCGGATTCTGAGTAGCCAATACAAGGAAAGGGTCTGGAAGTGTAAAAGTAGAGTCACCAATTGTTACTTGATGCTCCTGCATAGCCTCTAACAATGCACTCTGAACCTTTGCTGGAGCACGATTAATTTCATCAGCAAGTACAAAATTAGCAAATACAGGACCTTTCTTTACGTGAAAGGCTTCATCCTTCTGAGAATAAATCTGTGTACCTATAACGTCAGCTGGCAAAAGGTCTGGAGTAAACTGAATACGACTATAACGTGCATCAACAAGCTGTGATAGAGTCTTGATAGCAAGGGTCTTTGCCAAACCAGGCACACCCTCAAGAAGAATATGACCATCACTGAGTAACGAAATAAGTAGTGAGTCTATCAGATGTCTTTGACCAACGATAACCTGATTCATACCTGTTGTAAGGTTGGTTACAAATGAACTCTGACTTTCTATTCGCTCGTTCAACTCTCTAATATCAATAGATTCTGCCATTATCTTACAAATTATTATTGTACTATTATATTCTTATTCTATTAGTCGCAAAAAGTACAACATAAAATGCGGATGAAGCGAAGAATAGTGTTCAATTATATTAAAAAGTCCTTAAAAACTTCTTTTTAAGGACTTTTTCATAAGATTACAGCTGTATAAAAACAAATGCTGCTTTTATTATATTTAAATACTTACTTTCTATACTCTGGTCTTAATTCAACCTTTGGAACTTTCATAGTATCACCAGCTTGCATTGTCTTACGCTGGTTTAGAACCTGAAAATACCCAATCATATCAGCACCAAGTGTCTTTCGGCTATACTTCTCCATAGTCTCACCTTTCTTCAACACTACAATGCGATCAATGCCTATAATATTATAAGCACCATAACGGATACGAGGGTCACGATTTAAAGCCATAAAAGAATCTACTTTAGCAGTCTCTTCCTTTTCAGGTGTTTTATGGACTTTAGTTGCAGATGTTGTATCAGCAGAGACGGTCTTTGTGCCAAGAGAAGAATGATCTTCTGAAGTATTTACTTGCTCTGCTACTTCTTTCGTCTTCTTCTCTGAGTTTGTGCTACTCATTCGTGCCCAAAGAAATATACCAAGACATATGATTACAATAAATGCAACCAATGCAACTTTCTTTAATGTACCATTCTCTGAACTTTCTACATCAGTGTCTTCATCTTCAGAAATATGAGTTGGGGCAGAACTATTTGGTAATTCTGTATTCTCAATATTATTCTCATTTGAAGACTTTTCTCGCTCTTCTGCTATATTAGGAACAGATTGTACAGACTTAACTTCAACCTCTATAGTTTCCTCCTCACTCTTTGGTTCAACTATTGAGTCGACCTTAGTATCTGCCTCTATAGCAACCTCCTGTTTTTCCTCTTTATTTTCTTCGAGTTCTGAAGGCTTTTCTTCTGAATCAAAGATAGCTTCATTATCTTCTGAAGTAGGCTCTTCTATAACATCAACAGGTAAGTTCTTTTCATTGAGATTATCTTCTGCCTCTATTACCGCATCCTCTTTTACAGAACTACTATTATTAGTTTCCTCCTTTGTATCTTCAACTTCAGTTCTTTCCTCCTCGGCAAGTAGTTTTTCTTCAGAAGTATTTTTTGTTGTGGTTTCATCAACAAGTTCTGATTTTACCTCATCAGAACTATCTTCGCTTGGAACACGTTCTAACTCCTCTGTATCAACCCCATCATTGATAACGACAGTCTCAAATTGCGAGAAAGGTTTGTTTACAAGTTCCTTCATCACTGTATCTGGAGTGAAACTAATCTTGTCATGACCTTCAATAAGTACACGTTCGCCAGTATTAACGTTAACACTCTCACGTGGTTTACACAGCTTGAACCTTAAAGGTTCCAAGTCCTTTAATCTTTACTTGATTACCGTTTTTTAATTCAGAACTTATAATGTCAAAAAAGGCATCAACAAAAGCTGCCGCATCAGCAGCCGACAGATTATGCTGTTTAGCCAATGCACTTGTAATTAATTGTATTGCAGTCTTAGCCATTGTCTTGTCCTCCCTTTCTTACATGTCCTTTGATTGTTGCAGCAGGTTTGAAGTTAAGAACCAACTTTGGAGGAACCAGCATACGCAAACCTGTTGAAGGATTAACCATAACACGTTCCAAACGCTTTTTAACTTCAAACGTTCCGAAACCAATAACTGGCACAGGATCGCCTGTTTCAAAGGACTTACCCATCATGTCTACAACAGTTTTCACCATCTTCTGGCTTTCATCCTGTGTATATCCAGTTCTTGCTGCTAATGCTGCAATGAATTCTTTATTATTCATTCTGTTTTCTCCTTTTTATTCAAAAATTCAGAATCTATAATCAAATTAACTCTTAGTTTATAAATTCAATATTATGAACTACAAACTATTACTTAACAACCTCTCCAAAAAGGTCAAACTCATCGGAGTCTGTGATGCATACATCATAGAATTTACCGATACGTAAAGGCTTCTCTGTTGACGATATCAAAACTTCAGGGTCCACCTCTGGTGAACAGAATTCTGTACGACCAACATAGTATTCTCCTTCCTTACGGTCAATAATAACTTTAAAGGTTTTACCTACCTTCTCAGCTTCCAATTCTTCTGATATCCCTTGCTGAATAGTCATTAGTTCATCGAGACGAGCCTGTTTAACATCCTCTGGAATATCATCTTTATAATGATTTGCACTATAGGTACCTTCTTCTTCAGAATAAGAGAAGGCTCCCATACGCTCAAAGCGAGCATTAGTTACAAACTCCTTTAATTCCTCAAAATCTTCATCAGTCTCACCAGGGAAACCAACAAGAAGTGTTGTACGAAGATGAATACCTGGCACACGACGACGTATCTCTGCAATTAAATCAAGTGTTTCCTGTTTACTCACATGACGGCGCATACGGTCGAGCATATGGTCCGAAATATGTTGGAAGGCTATATCCAAATATTTACACACATTTGGTTTTTCTGCGATTACATCGAGAAGGTCAGTGGGAACTGATTTGGGTAAGCATAATGGAGGCGAATCCACTCTACCCCCTCTATATCAGCCATTCGTGATATAAGTTCAGTAATATGATGTTTACCATCAAGGTCTACACCATAGTAGGTCAGTTCCTGCTCAATAATCTGAAACTCCTTCACTCCTTGAGCAACAAGTCCTCTTACCTCATCCAAAATTTCTTCAACAGGACGTGAATGATGACGGCCCGTAATCAATGGAATGGCGCAATAAGCACAATGACGATCACAACCTTCAGCAATCTTTACATAAGCATAATGGCGTGGAGTGGTAAGATGTCTAACCCCATTACATGCAGGGACATCAGCCTTACCAAGATCTGTCAGCAACTGTTTATAATTGAACTTACCATAGAACTTATCTACCTCTGGAAGTTCTGCTTCAAGTTCGTCTTTGTATCGTTGTGACAGACAGCCCATTACATAGAGCTTATTAAGCTGTCCATTCTTCTTTTCTATTGATAAATTCAAGAATCGTATTGATACTTTCTTCTTTTGCAGCTTCGATGAATCCGCATGTATTGATAACGGCAATCTCACCTTGTGGACGCTTTGAGTCATGTGTACAATGAAAGCCGTTTTCTTCAAATTGCTTCATGATTAGCTCTGAATCTACAAGATTCTTTGAGCAGCCCATGGTAACAATATCTATCTGATTTTTCTTCATTCGTTCTTTGTTTGGTGATAGGTGTTGAATGTTGGGTGTAATGAATTGCATAAATAGGACGTAATATCACTTCATCAACACCCAACATTCACCATCTAACATTCAACACCCAACACCCTATTTAAATAGGCTATCAACAAACTGCACCTTATCAAAAAGCTGCAAGTCTTCCATGCCTTCACCTAATCCAATATACTTAACAGGAACCTTCAATTGGTCACTAATACCTATCACGACTCCACCCTTAGCGGTTCCATCGAGTTTTGTAATGGCCAGAGATGTAATCTGTGTTACAGCAGCAAACTGACGTGCCTGTTCAAAGGCATTCTGTCCAGTACTTCCATCAAGTACAAGCAGTACCTCGTGTGTGGAGCCTCAGGAACAACCTTTTTCATTACGTCCTTGATTTTCTTCAACTCGTTCATCAAGCCTACTTTATTGTGCAAACGACCTGCTGTATCAATAATCACTACATCCGCACCATTTGCTTTAGCACTTTGTAGCGTATCAAAAGCAACACTTGCAGGGTCTGCTCCCATCTGCTGTTTCACTACAGGAACACCAACACGGTCGCCCCAAATTTGAATCTGTTCAACAGCAGCAGCACGGAAGGTATCAGCTGCACCGAGATAAACTTTCTTACCAGCTTGCTTAAACTGCCAAGCAAGTTTACCTATGGTTGTAGTCTTACCTACGCCATTTACTCCGACAACAAGTATTACGTATGGATGTGTATTTTCTGGTAACGTCCATTCACCATTGTCTCCTGTATTATTTTCAGTGAGTAATGCCGTGATCTCACTTTTAAGAATACTATTAAGCTCGCTTGTTGAAACATACTTATCGCGGGCAACGCGTTCTTCAATGCGTCGGATAATCTTAATAGTTGTATCTACACCTACATCAGACGTTACAAGAATCTCTTCAAGGTCGTCTAAGACCTCATCATCTACTTTTGACTTTCCTGCCACTGCACGTGTCAGTTTTGAGAAAACATTTTCTTTTGTTTTCTCAAGTCCTTTGTCAAGTGTTTCTTTTTTCTTCTTACCGAATAAACCGAATAATCCCATATAATTAGCTAATTTGTTGCAAAGATAATAAAAAGTTGACGAAAAAGCAAATTTGCTTTACAACACAATGAAAATTAGTATTATCCAAGAAATATTTACGCTTAATTTACGTGTTTTAGCTCAAGTATATTCTTTTTTATGATATGATTGAATAGTAGAATTTGTTTTTAATAGAAATAATATAACTCATCACGTATCGTGTTAAGCCTCGCACCAGTCGTGTTAAGGCTTTCGCACCATTGGTGCGGAGGCTTAACAACATGCTTTATAATATCAAAGAAAAACTACATTTGTTTGTGATTAGAGTGTCATTTACTATTAAAACCGGGCTATATAGTATAACATCAATCGAAACATGAGTTTTATCAGATTACAGTAACGCAAGTAAGCATTCCTTATGCTCAAAGAAATGCTTACTTACAACGTTACTAACGAGTTTATGAGAACTTTATTAAGTATCTTTAATTAAATCAATATATAAAATACTAATATTCAAATATGTATCAATAAATAATTAAAGTAAATTATCGATGCTTATGCTTTACATACCAACTATGGATAAAAGTATCATACAGAATCAGTGAGACTGCCAAAATTCCAAGTCCAATCCATAAAATAAGAGGTAATTCAAGATTAAATACTCCATAAGACAGAACCAAACCCTACACCGATACCTGTTTCCCAAGCAAGTAAAAACGTACTCTGACTCGTTCCACGTTGACAATGATCCGACATCTTTATAAAAAAGAGTAAGAATCTACTTCCTATCAATCCTACACCCAAGCCAATAAGGATTGGTACGATATAGCTAACACTTTCCTGATTTCGAGTAATCATCAGTAGAATCGCAATACCAATAACTATCATTCCTGTGGTGGCTTCGCTGCGAAGATCAGCATCTGCAAAGACAAATCTTTCAGCAAGAATTGCTATAATAAAGCCCACCATCAGCATTCCATAAAAACGAGGACTGTGTTCTATACTCAAAAGAAGTCCAACAACAGATGTGATAAGAGTCACGTTGACAAAAAGCCAATGACTACCTTTCAATAGAAAACGATCGCAAGAAAAGCGAGAGAAATCCTCACTTGGCATACGAAATGGGAATCTTATTAAGTTGACAAAGATAAAAGAAACTGCCAAGCAGATACAAGACAAGAGGAGTACCGAAGCAAAATTAATCGTTTGATATACCATGATTCCCGCTAAAGGACCAAATGAGAGAGCAAAACGTCCAAACCATGTTGCGGCATGATTTGCTTCTGTTCGATGTACAGCCTCTACAGTATCAATAATGAGTGTACTAAGAAGGACGAGTTGAGAAAGACCATAGAAAGCACCTTGTATGAAACGAAGTCCTACAAGTAGCGTATAATCAAAAGAGTTATAAGGTAAAATACTTAGATAATAAAGTACCCCTGTAACTGCCAATAGTAATAATGTTGAGACATTAAATACATTTTTGCGACGATAGCGTTGAACAAGATAGCCAGAAAGACTACCAAAGAGATATATCCCAATAAAGAACACACCCATTACCAAAGCTATCTGTAACATAGAATATCCTCTAACTTCCATACGCAAAGGTATGGTAGCAATGAGCATATAAGACGACATGACTAACAAGAGATTAGCCATTGCCAATAACCAAAAATGCTTATTCCACAAACGAACGTGAACAGGTATGTTTTGAGTATCCATAAAGCATTATTATCCAGAAATTAATCATTATGTGAGTTAGACGCTGAAATATGTAATGTATTTTTGTTAGAGATAGATGAATATATCAATCTCTTTTTAGCTTTTAAATACATATTTCCATTAATCAATCCAACATCATTTAGAATCGTAATTTATAAATTCTTACCTATAAACGAATATTAATATGACTCAGATTCTGAAGGAAAGCTCGTTTCCTTCACACATTTAATATATTCTTGTACACCCTCTGTCATACATTTGTTGACATTAGCGAAATGACGGAGGAACTTAGGCTTGAAGCCCTGTGTCATACCAAGAGCATCTGCATAAACAAGTACCTGACCATCTGTGCCATTACCAGCGCCGATACCTATTGTTGCTGCTTTCACCATAGAAGTAACCTTTGTGGCTAAAGAAGCAGGAACTTTCTCAAGTGTGATAGCACTGACACCTGCTGCATCAAGCGCAAGTGCATCTTCTATAAGTTTCTCAGCTTCTGCGTCGTCTTTGGCACGTAGTCCATATCCACCAAACTTATGAATACTTTGTGGAGTAAGACCAAGATGTCCAATAACAGGAATACCTGCATCAACTATTCCTTTTATAGTATCAGCAATCTCCTTACCACCTTCCATTTTGAGTGCACCTGCACCAGTTTCTTTTATAATGCGAATAGCATTACGAATACCATCTTCACGACTTATTTGATAAGAACCGAATGGCATATCACAAACAACAAGACAACGTTGACAAGCACGTACGACAGAACGTGCATGATAAATCATCTGTTCAACAGTAATAGGAGTTGTGTCTTGATTACCTGCCATCACATTCGATGCAGAATCACCCACAAGAATACTGTCGATTCCTGCGGCATCAATAATTCCTGCTGTCGTAAAGTCATAGGCAGTCATTTGAGTAATCTTCTCCCCCGCTGCCTTCATTTCTAATAATGTTTTTGCAGTAACTTTCTTCTTATCTGTTGTTAAATATCCCATAATCACTTTTATAATTCAATAGCTCAATACTTTCCATTATATGTTTTATAAGCAAACATGGTTTTGAACCTTGACTTTTGTTTTGGGCTGCAAAGTTACTCCTTTTTAATGGTCTGACAAAGTAAAACCATCATAATTACTAATAACCTCCTTTGTATAAGGTTCTATTTCAGCCATAGAATTAGTCGTAGCAAGCCCTATTACACGTGCTCCTGACGCAATTCCCGAACGCAATCCATTGAAGCTATCCTCAAAAACAATACATTCTTTAGGTGATACACCAAAACGAGCAGCAGCCTTAAGGTAACAATCAGGTGATGGTTTACTCTCTTCAAGTCTTCAGAGGTTAAGATCTCGTCAAAGTATCCTTTAAATTCTGGATGCTTATTATAAACATTCTGCATCTTCTCAAGATTAGAACTTGTGACAACAGCAGTCTTTATACCTTTACTTCTAACATCTTTTACAAAGTCCTCGAAGCCAGTAATATAATTAAAAGACATATTCTGTTCGTATTCATAGAGAAGTGCAGTAATCTCCTCTTGCTTTTCTTCTTCTCCTGCAAAATACTTATCGTATATCTGAACAAGTGTCTGTCCTTTAATAATATGCTCAAAATTATCAATGTTAGGGCGAAGTCTTTTATCCAAATTTCGCCAAAACAAGGTGTATAAAGGCTCTGTATCGAATACAACTCCATCCAAATCAAACAAACAAGCTTTTACCATTTTCCTCATTTATTATTATATATTATAATGCAAAGTTACAAAAACTTTTCGTAACTTTGTAGCCTATATATGACAAAGAAGTTATTTACAATATTTGCTTTTTCCACAATGCTAATATCCATTATGAGCAGTTGTGGACACAAGTCATCAACACCAAAGAAGTTGGATATCCCAACAGCTGTCGTTTCTGTAGACACTGTAGCTCGTCTTTCAGATGCAATACAATGTCATGTGCATGTAGATTTCACTTACTTGAAAGAGAGTAAATACGCAGCTGTCAACGATTCTTTGCTAAGAATGGGGCTTTTACAACCAGACTATTTCGCTATCAATAACGATAAACTCACCCCTAAGACTGCTATTCCGTCCTTTGTACGGCAGTATATAAAGCAGTATATGGAAATAGCTCAGCTTATTCGTCAGAAAGAAAAAGATAAAAGTCAACTCATTGGTGAGCTAACTATCAAGACAGAATTAAGAGCTGCTGCGGACAAATATATTACTGCCTTATCACACATTGCCATCAACAATGGCAATGGCCAGCTTACAAAGTATACGATTGTACGTAATTTTAATCCCCAAAACGGCAAACTTATCAAACTTCAAGACCAATTTGGTAAGGATTATAAAGAGACACTAACAAAGGAAATCATTGAACGTATAGCAGAGAAAGAAGACCTTGAGAAAGATGATATAGCAGGATTACAAGCAAAGGGATATTTCATTGGTATAGCTCCCTACCCTGCAGAAAACTTCATTCTTACAGATGATTCAACTGTATTCATCTATAGCCCAGGTGAGATTAGTCAGAAAGAAGTTAGAGTTGCTATCGACAACTAACTTTCTCTATGGCTTTATTTTTGTACCGCTAAACCTCATACAAAAAGATTATGATTGAAATTATAAAGAAATACTTTCCTCAACTTACTCCAAAACAGGAAGAACAATTTGCAGCGCTCGATGCACTATACCACGACTGGAATGCAAAAATTAATGTCATTTCACGTAAAGATATTGATAATCTTTATGAGCATCATATTCTTCATTCATTAGCTATCGCAAAATATATAAACTTCCGTGAAGGTACAAACGTCCTTGACTTTGGTACTGGTGGAGGCTTTCCTGGTGTTCCTCTTGCAATCTTCTTTCCTGAAGCCAACTTTAAACTCATTGATGGTACAGGTAAGAAAGTAAGAGTTGCACAGGAAGTTGCTGATGCAATTGGCCTTGAGAATGTCCTCCCTTCTCACTTACGTGGAGAAGAAGAGAAAGGTAAGTTTGACTTCATTGTATCACGTGCAGTGATGCCACTACCTGATTTAATGAAGATTGTCAAGAAGAATATTGCATCAGACCAACATAATGTTTTACCAAATGGTGTCATTGTTTTAAAAGGTGGAAACCTTGATGAAGAACTGAAACCATACAAAAACATTGCAGAGAAAACTGAACTTTCACAATGGTTTGATGAAGAATGGTTTAAGGAGAAATATCTTATTTACGTACCAGGATAATCCTATCCCTTACGCTTCTATAATATAATTCTTCTTCATTATCAACCATTTATACTCAAATATCACTTATGCTTAAAATCCAAACTTTTGAGGTTAATCCTCTTCAGGAGAACTGCTACGTTGTCAGTGACGAAACGAAGGAATGTGTTATTATTGATTGTGGCGCACTTACCGAAAGCGAACAGAACTCTATCATTGATTATATAAAAGGGGATGGGCTAACACCTGTCCACAATCTTGGTACCCATGGCCATCTTGATCATCACTTTGGTGATGCTGCCCTTCTTGCTACCTTCAACCTCCAACCAGAGGTTTCTGAAGGCGATAGTGTATTTATGAATAATCCAAAACAGGCAGCTGCACAGATGCTGGGAATGCAACTGAACTATGACTTGCCTGCTGGTGATTTAAAACTAACTGACAAGCAAATTATATCTTTCGGTTCACATTCCTTCAAGGTTATGCACACTCCTGGACATTCTGGCGGTTCAGTATGTTTTTATTGTGCAGAAGAGAATGTCATCTTTACTGGTGATACCTTGTTTAAAGGAAGTATTGGTAGAACTGATTTCCCTGGAGGTAGTATGTTTCAGATTATTAGTAGTCTTCGAGAACTTGCACAACTTCCCGATACTACTATTGTTTATCCTGGGCATGGACCACAGACATCTATAGGTTTCGAGCTATCTCATAACCCTTATATGGACCGATAAAACACAAGTAAAATAATTCCCTCAAGATGAAAACAAGAAGTTCACAACCCGAAAAGATACTACTTGGTATCGACCCTGGTACTAATGTGATGGGATATGGTGTGCTACGTGTCTGTGGAAATAAAGCTGAACTTGTTGTCATGGGTGTCATTGACATGCGCAGGGAGAAAGATGTATATCTCCGATTGGGCAGGATATTTGAGCGTGTAACAGGTATTATTGACGAATATTTACCTGATGAAGTAGCCGTCGAAGCTCCTTTCTTTGGAAAGAATGTACAATCAATGCTGAAGCTTGGACGTGCACAAGGTGTTGTTATTGCTGCAGCTATTAACCACGATGTCCCAATTCAAGAATATGCACCATTGAAAATTAAAATGGCAATCACGGGAAATGGCTCAGCCTCTAAGGAACAGGTCGCTGGTATGTTACAAAAGCTACTACATCTACGTGACGATCAAATGCCCCATTTTATGGATGCTACGGATGCTGTTGCAGCAGCTTATTGTCATTTCTTACAGATGAGTCGGCCAGAAACAGATGCTAAACATTATGGGTCTTGGAAAGATTTTGCGCGTAAAAATGCGGACAGAATAAGATAAACAAAACTCCTCACACAGTTGTATTTATTCATGAATACAGTGATATACATTAAACCAATAAAACTTCAATAACGTCAAAGATAACAACAAAAACAACACACGGATTTAAGTACCAATCGTATGAAAAATAGAATAATAGCTCTTTCATTCCTACTCGCATCTGTACTTACGGTGAATGCCCAGCAGGAGCGTGTATCGAAACAACTATATGCAAGTGCTTACAAGATAGCAACTGACAGTAAAGAAGATGTAAACGTGCGCAAGCAGCTTCCTTTAAAGTCGACGCAATAACCTATCTCAATACTCGAACATTATCTGCTCTTGTTGATACAACAAAGCAACTATCTACTAAGGATATTGCCCATCTCAACGCTCAACTTGACTCTATGGCTTATTATATGCATGTGTATGTTAATCTCTTTATGAAGGAGTATGCACGTGCTGATAAGCAAAAGAGAAAAGAGCAAGTTCTCAAGATATTCCGTGATGCAAGTATTAATCACCCACTCTACAATGATCCTGATAAGAATCTTGTCTTGGTATACTTCAATAGTGAGGACTATCTTACTCAATTCTCCCTCGATACCGACTGGATTAAAGCATTGGCAGAAGTGAAGAAAGAAGTTGGCTGAGTAGTATAAATTCAATATTTTAAGATACATAACAATGCAAGACGAACAATTAAGATATTCATTTGAAGACAAATTCAAAGAGGACTTGACAACTTATCTGCAAGAAAAACAACTTGTAGATAATATGTTGCCAGATATTACCGACATGGAAGATAAGTGGTTGGGGATTGCTGAAGCTTACCTACCTGATGGTATGCGAGAGTTTGCCAACTACCCTACCGTCTCCCTTGGCTGGATGATGTACATCGGTATGGCAATAGCTAAATATTGGGATGAAGACTGGGAGTTGTATAGCAAGGTAGAGAATCTCTACACTTATCTACGTGATCGTATTGATTATGATCACATGGATGACTATATTTGTGAGAAAGTTCTACTTCTTTCTACTGAAGACCATAAGGATATTGCTGCTATTGTAGGAAAGTGTGCAGCACGAACTAATAGCCTACTCCGTCATCTTCCAATTGCACCAGGTAGTAGTGATGCCTTTCAAGCATATGTGGCAGCACTTCATCAAATGTATTATATGGGTGCAGCCATGCAGTTAAAACGTATGGGCTATCACATGACAAAAATATAGTTTTAACCCTATTCAGTCTAAGATTATAAAGAATAGCTTAGGATACATCATATTCATGAATCCGTCTTCCCCTTTTCATCTTACGTGCGGACGCTTAGCACACATCGTGCGAATGCTCCGCACATGTTGTGCGGAGGCTTAGCACCAATTGCTATAAGTGTTAAACACGCTATCATCTATAAATAAATAAGTAAGAACTTATTGTTTTGAAGTTATAAGAAAATATCTTTGTTATTTTACATGAATTTCCCAATGAACATAAGAAAAACAGGGACACCCGATGAGGTGTCCCTGTTTTATTTTATACCTATCAGTATCTAAAGATAGATATTATCATTTAGAAGTACTCTTCTTGTATACCATTAACATTGATAGTGTCAGCCGTCTCACAAGGATTAAACTTAGCTGGAATAGCAAACTTAGTACCTTGATTATATCCTAATCGTTTGTCAGCATAAACACGCTGCATAAAGTAAGCCCATACTGGCAAGGCAGTTGTAGCACCTTGACCCATTGATGTGTGGTCGAAGTGGATATCACGATCTTCACCACCAACCCAGCAACCGCTGACAAGTTCTGGTGTAATACCCATAAACCAACCATCCGAGTTATTGTTTGTTGTACCCGTCTTTCCACCAATATCAGCTGTAAGATGGTAAGCATAACGCAAACGACTACCTGTTCCACCCTGAATAACGGCACGCATCATATCAATCATCTGATAAGAGCTTACTTCTGAAATAACCTCAGTCATCAATGGCTGGAACTTAGCGATAACGTTACCATGGCTATCTTCAATCTTAGTTACAAAGAGCGGAGCACAACGAATACCACCATTAGCAAACGTTGTATAGGCACTTGCCATCTCACCAACAGAAGCCTCACAAGGTCCAAGACATAACACCGGACTTGTATTCTTATCAATATCAGGATTGTTCAATCCAAAGTCATGTAGAATGTTTACGAACTGAGACGGACCGAGGAGGTTAATCAGATATGCTGAAATCCAGTTGTTAGACTGTTGTAAAGCCCAGCGCAAAGGAACCTCTTGACCATAACGAGCACGTGAACCATTGCGAGGAGTCCATCCTCCATAAGTGCGCTGTACGTTTGGGGCAAGTGTACAAGGAGTCATACCATTCTGCATTGCAAGTGCATAAAGGAATGGTTTTATAGTTGAACCAACTTGACGACGACCACCCATCACAACATCATACTTGAAATGTTGATAATCAATACCACCAACATAAGCCTTAACAGCGCCCGTATGTGGGTCCATACTAACAAAGGCTGAACGGAGGAATGACTTATAGTAACGTATTGAGTCGATTGGCGTCATTACCGTATCAATATCACCATGGTATGTAAAGAGCGTCATCTCATGTGGTGTACGGAAACTACGTCTAATCTCATCAGGTGTAGCTCCCTGCTCTTTCAAACGCTGATAGCGTAGTGTCTGGCGACAGGAGCGATTCAATATCTCTTTAATCGTACGACGTGATATATTAGATGAGAACGGAGCATTCTTCTTATAATGCATAGCCTGATTGAACTGTGACTGTAAGTATCCACCTACATGCTTACGCACAGACTCTTCAGCATACTGCTGCATACGTGTATCAATGGTCGTGTAGATACGTAAACCATCAGTATTCACATTATAAGGCTCACCATTACGCTTCGTATTCTTATTACACCAGCCATAAAGTGGATCCTGCTCCCATGCAATTGAATCAAGAACAAACTGACGATTCTGCCATGACTGATAATTCTCACGCTCCGGTTTCTTTGCCATCATGTATTGACGAAGGAATGCTTGGAAATAATCACCTGCACCACTCACTGGCTTTGACCTCGTAAAATGAAGTCCTAAAGGACGCTGTGACAATTCTTTATATTCATCTTTCGTTACATAGCCAGACTTAACCATCTGCATTAAAACAACGTTACGACGTTGCAAACAACGCTCTGGATGACGAAGAGGATTGAACATTGATGGGTTCTTGCAAAGTCCTACTAACATAGCAGACTCAGTCACCGTCAACTTACGTGGTTCCTTATTGAAATAGACATTAGCAGCTCGTTTGATACCAACAGCATTATGAAGGAAATCAAAATAATTGAAATACATAGCAAGTATCTCTTCCTTCGTGAAGTAACGTTCCAACTTCACTGCAATAATCCACTCAATAGGCTTCTGCAAAAGACGTTCTACTGTGCTGTGTGCCTTCTCTGAGAAAAGTTGTTTAGCAAGCTGCTGTGTGATTGTAGAACCACCTCCAGCACTTGCCTGTCCCATCACACCACGCTTCACAACAGCACGTCCAAGGGCTATAAAGTCAATACCTGAATGTTCATAGAAGCGTTCATCTTCTGTCGCAACAAGGGCATGAACAAGGTGTGGTGACAGTCCATTATAGTCGATTGCCACACGATTATTGTTATCCGCGTTCCAAGTACCGATAAGTTGTTGGTCTGAAGAATAGACTTGCGAAGCAAACTTATCTATAGGGTTAGACAATTCATCCATATCAGGCATGTACCCTACCCATCCGTTCCATACAGAGATGAAGAATACGAAGACCAAGCCCAAGATGGCAAGAAGTGACCCCCAGAGGAAATGTACAAAGTGTCTTCTCATAATTGTGAAAATATTATGCAAAGATAATGTAAATCAATGGATAAGCAAAAATAAATAGATGTTTTTGTTATAGGTGGATATTTCCTTTCTATAGTTCGTTGATTAGAAAAATAATAATGTACCTTTACCAACAGAAAAGAACTAAAACATCACAAAACAAAAATGGAAAAGCATAACTTTGTGAATATCCAAGGGTTAGATCGTGAGCAACTACTCTACCTTATTGAAATGGCTCAAGAGTTTGAGAAACATCCAAACCGAGAGCTACTTAAAGGTAAGGTTATCGCAACGCTCTTCTATGAGCCTTCTACACGTACCCGACTTAGTTTTGAAACAGCGGCTAACCGACTCGGCGCACGTGTTATTGGCTTTACTGATGCAAAGGTTTCAAGTGTCAGCAAGGGTGAAACACTAAAAGACACCATCCTCATGGTCTCTAATTATGCCGATGCAATTGTTATGCGACATTACATAGAGGGTGCAGCACAATATGCTTCTGAAGTGGCTCCAGTGCCTATCATCAATGCTGGAGATGGAGCACATCAACATCCTTCACAATGCTTGCTTGACCTTTATACGATTAATCAGACACAAGGAACATTAGAGAATCTAAACATCTATCTTGTTGGTGATCTTAAATACGGCAGAACGGTTCATTCTCTTCTTATGGCTATGCGCCATTTCAACCCAACGTTTCACTTTATTGCACCAAAGGAACTTGCTATGCCAGAGGAGTATAAGGTGTACTGCCGTGAGCATAACATCCACTTCGAAGAGCATGAGGATTTCACGCCAGAAGTGATTGCTAACGCAGATATTATCTATATGACACGCGTACAGAAAGAGCGCTTCTCTGACTTAATGGAATATGAACGTGTAAAGAATGTTTATATTCTTCGTCGTGATATGCTCTCATTGGCTCGTCCGAATATGAAGATTCTTCATCCGCTACCACGTGTGAACGAGATTGCATACGATGTTGATGATAGTCCACATGCTTACTACATAGAACAGGCTCGCAATGGTCTTTTTGCGCGTGAAGCTATTTTCTGTCACTGTCTTGGTATATCTATGGAGGAAGTAAAAAACGATAAGACAATTTTAAAATAATAACTTTATCATTTTTACGAGTATGAGTATATTAAAAAAGAGTACGTTTGCCGCTCTGCTACTGATGCTTTTGACCACCCTATTCAGCTGCGAACTAAACTCTGAAGATGGTCGTTGGGATCCTATGAAGTGGACTTCGAACCGACAAGGAGACCCAAGAAAGATTACTGCTACAGCAGAAGGTGGAACTTATCAATTAAAATGTACCAACTATGGGGGACCATGGATTAGTAGCGTGACATCTCAAGACACAACCATCTTTGGTTCAAGTAAAGAGCAAGATTTTCGTCATATTAAATATGATTGGTACGATGTGTTAGCAAAAGAGAATACTTTTTATATTACTCTTCTCCCCAATACAACTGGCAAAGAACGCAAACTATTCATCGATGTGACAGCAGGTGACATCTTCGATCATATAGAAGTGACACAAAACAAATAAAATATACTCATAATATCTATATAACTATATCCATTTAATGAGCATGAATAAACTTAAGAATGTAACATTTGCAACATTGTTGCTGTTTTTTTTAACCACCCTATTCAGCTGTAGCAAGGATACAGTTGATGAACTCCACAGAGCGACATTTAAGTGGACTACAGACTATACAGGTGATCCAAGGAACATAACAGTTCCTGCTGAAGGAGGTACCTATAAGTTGGTATGCACCAACTACCAAACTCTGCGATTTGCAAATAAGACTGTTGATGATTCATCAGTAATATATGGAGAAGAGGTAATCAGTACTGGCATTATGGGAAGATGGTACACAGCAGAATTAACAGGTAATACACTCACGATTACCATCAAGCCTAACACCACAGGTAAAATACGTAAGCTAATCTTTGGGATAAGAGCAGATGATGCAGTAGATAGAGTGAAAATCACCCAAGAAAAATAGAATGCATACTCATAATGCCTATGAGTGAACAAAGAAAATAGCCTACAAACACCCTGTCAGGCATTCCTTAATTTTAAGGAGACAGAGTGAGGCTTATATGATTATGTCAAAGAAAGAACGTCTGGTAGCTGCTATTGAGAGCGGCACCGTTATAGATCATATTCCAGCAGAGAAGACTTTTCAGGTTGTGAACCTATTACAGCTCCAGAAGCTCTCCACACCTGTCACTATTGGTTTCAACTTCTCATCGAAGATGGTAGGCACAAAGGGAATCATCAAGGTGAGCGATAAGTTCTTTACCGATGATGAAATTTCTCGCTTGTCGGTCGTGGCACCGAACGTGGTGTTGAACATCATTAATGACTATGAAGTGGTAGAGAAGAAGAAGGTTGTGACACCGGATGAGCTTCGGAGCATTGTAAGATGCAATAACCCAAAGTGTATCACAAATAATGAACCTATGGATACTATCTTCCATGTTGTCGACAAGGAGCATGGTATTCTTAAATGTCATTACTGCGACAAAGAGCAGGAAATGGAGAAGGTTGAACTGGTATAGAATGCAAGTTGCTGGGTAAACAAGTTTATAAGTAGACAAGTTGGCGAATTTACAAGTAGATTAGTTACTTGTCTTGAAGAATAAGTTGATATGTTAAGCAACTATCTATGAGTAAATTAATTGATATCATTAAAGCTAATTAGATAGAAGTGTTTTATAAATTATAGACTTGTTTATTCAGCCTTAAAACCTTTTTTTCCTATTTATTTACGTGATGAGAAATCATTTTTTTAGTTCTTCCGTTAAATGTGTGGGCACTTTTCGTATTGCTTTAACGTAAGAACCAAGGTTACTCATCAAACAAAAGCATAGCTAAAACAGTCATCTATCTATCCTACTATCACCCTCCGTCATTGAAGACTTCTCATTTTAAGACTTCGAAAATCTGCTAACAAGGGTTTGAAAAATCATTACATAATTTCAAAGAAAACATCTATAACTAACGGCAAAAACACATATAAGAAGCAAGTCTGCAACCAACAGAAAATCAATTATTTATAAAGTAGCATGAGAAAAGATGCTTAATAGGACGTCAAAAGGGCGTTAGTAAGGGGCTTAAAGAGCACCTTTTGCAAGCCAATTGGGCGTCTTTTAGAAGCTAAAAGAGCATGTATTGGTCTTGGGTAGCATGAAAATAGTTTACAAACTTTAACTAATAAGAGAATAAGTTGTTTGTATAAGACAGATAGACATCGCATCTAATTACATTTATTATGTAGTTTTTCCCCTTTTGTAAAAACCATCTAATTGGAAGTTATCATACCATGAATGTAAATTAAAATCATTTTATTAATAATCTACGCATTTAACGGAAAAACCATATAAAACTAATGTCCATAATGCTACCAACGCCAGCTAAAAACGCGTGCAAACAATGCCATACCCAGATAATGAAGTGATAACTTATAACAACAATACTGCAGGACTGAGGTGAAAGACATACAATACGTTGCTTAAAATTTAGATTTTAAGAATTAAAAATGTAAGTCCTACGATACTTCATCTCTTATAAAGAGCAATTCTATCATAAGCCTTTTCGATATGTCTCTGTCATAAAAGTCATCTTCAAATAGCAGTCATATTCTTTTAATTGAAGTCATCTTTCACTATATCCTCTTTCTGAACGCCCTGTTCAAGTAAGATAATTTCTATCTCTTTTATAAATGAATGTGTACCAATTATATAGCATTGACTATCCAAAAGATGAGGAATATTCTTGTATATATAGTCCTTATCTATGCGTTTCTGGGTCTGCGTAAAGACAGGCAGATAGGTATAGTTGGGTAAAAAACACTGTTTTAAATCCTTGTGAAATGCAGCATCCGATTCATTCTTACATGAATAGCACAACGTTACATGCCCAATGAAATGCTGTAGTTCCAATTCTTTGAGCATAGCGACAACAGGTGTAATGCCTATGCCTGCAACAAAGAACACCACATGGCTATTGTTTCTCAGGGTAAAATCGCCCATTGGCGCAAAGATTGTCGCTTTATCACCCACAGACATATCCATTATACTTCTCTTAAAAGAACTATTACTGATACGCATGGCAAACTTCAGTGTGGCCTGTGAAGGGTGAGAAACCATAGATAAGGGGCGTAAAGGCATGTCAAGATGCGTGTATATAGGTGTATGTAATTGTAATACAGCATATTGTCCAGCCTTATAAGTCAGTCCTTTTGGCTTTTCAAAGGTAAGCAACAAGGTCTTGTCAGCTATGATTTCCTTGCTTAATAGCCTTACTGTACGAGTGTCTTCTATCTTAGAAGGCGTGTAGCTACACCATTTAACGGCTTTGTTCATAGCTTTAGCAGTAAAGAATCCACTGTAAATAGCTCCAGAATAACCACCTCCTGATGGTGCCCAAGCTGAAGAAAAGTATAGATTTCTTATAGGAGATGCGGTCACTTTCTCTCTTAATAATCCTGTCTGACCTATGGATTGTACGTATCCATAGGCGGTACCTGCTGGATTGAGTGTATAGTGATGAATTGTTTTTGGAGTTGCGACTTCGTAATATTCCAAGTAGTTCAGTATGGTTGGATATTCTTTTTCCAACCGTTTTAGCAGTGTTCTTGCAACTACTTCTTTCTGTATCTGATAATCTATATCGTCGAGTCCTTCCCAGTCGGCTAAGTAATCGGTAGTGCAGATAACTCCCAAACTTTTCCCTTTAGGGCATAACTGAGAGTCTATCACCCCGTAATTGACAAATGTAAATGACCGCTCAATCCATGGACTGTGTGCATCATCTTTCATGTCTTTGAGTGACTTTAGGGCTTTATTGAGAATTACATTAGAATAATGTGTAACCCCCAACTCCCTCAAATCAATATTAAATCCTAAATAAACAGAGAGCAAGGAGCATGCTGGTCTTAGTTTGCCTATTCTCTTTTGTAATACTCTACACTGTGGTTCAGGTAGCATTTGGGCGACATTGGGTAGAGCAGCATTGGCAATCACAGTGTCTGCATAGACCTTTACCATTGGGAATTGTTCTGTTGAAGGTGTCCTGATAGGCAACTCCAATAGCACGGTTGTTCTCTATCAGTATCTCCTTAGCGTACTTCCCCGTAAGCACCTGACCACCATGTTGCTCAATAAAATGGACTAAGTAATTAGACAAGTTCTGTGAACCACCTTTAACAAAGTGTCCTCCACCGTTGAGATAGCTGCCTTGAGCCACTAAAAAGTACATAAGAGACAAGTTGAATGGGTCATCAGCATAATAGCACATATTGGCTGTGAGGATAGTTTTCAGACGTTCATCCTTAAAGTGTTTATCAAGCCATTCACCAGCAGTGATTCGGGAAGTGCTGGCTATAGCAGGGTAAAGTAAGGGCATCAAAGGGTGAATCAGTCGTCTGAGCCACTTACTACGAGGCATCTGGTGCATTTCTTTATACAACTTTTCTATGGTGATAAAAAAATCATTAATGTTTTTTTCCTCTTTAGGAAAGTCTCGTTTTAGTTGTTCTTTGGCTTGCTTTCCCTCTGATAGAACATACGAAAAGTCACCTTTTCTTATATGGTATAGCTCAGGAATCTTTAAGAATTCCACCCCTTTGAAAGCCCTAACAACTCCATTATGGGACGTTTGAAATCCTGATCATGCAAACCATCTATCTCATGTAGCCCTACTTCCATAAGGAAATCCTTGCGTTTGAAGGCTGTAGCACATCCTCCTGCTATGTAATGTTGTTCAAGTACCAAGACTTTTTTACCCCACAGAGCAAGCAATGCACCAGCAGTCAAACCTCCCAAACCACTCCCTATAATAATGCTATTGTATGTTTTCATTTCTTGAAATATTTTATTAACTTTGGTGCAAAATTACGATTCTACCTCAAAAGGTGCAATACGCAGAAATAACCATTTGCAAAAATGAACACAACCTATGTACTTGAGACATTTGTCCAGAAGTATATTCCCTATGCTAAGATGCTTTCCGAGATAGGTAATAATGCTGTTTATATAGTGGATAAGTATGGGCATTATTACTTTATCTCCGATAAGTTCTCACTTTTTGGTTATGATGATATCCCTGAACAAGGTAGTGATAGGGTCCAGGATTACCCCCCTTACTTATCGTATTCACCCAGACGATCTGATGCTTAAAAATCAGATTGACGCTAAAATCGCCTCCTTTCTTTCCGTACTTCCCAAAGAAGAGCAAACCAAATATAAATGTATCTATGAATATAGGGGCTTGGCCGCTGATGGTATTTATAGGAGAGTAATTCACCAGCGGCAGTTTTTAGAGGTGACAGAGGACAACTGTTTGATACTGGGCATCATAGAGGTTGCTCCCGAACAGGGAGATAATCTGCCTGTTCGTGTCCATATGAAGCATTGTGTTACGGGTGAGATTATTCCTATATCCATAGAGAATGAAACCATTCCACAGCTTACTCCGCGGGAAAAAGAAGTCCTTATACTTACTTGTAAAGGCCTTTCCAGCAAGGAAATTGCCCAAAAACTTTTCATCAGTATCTATACAGCCAATAGACATCGGCAGAATATACGAGAGAAATTACATGCAGGGAGTATGATAGAGGCTTTGAATATCGCCAGAAGAAAGGGTATTATCTAATAAAATTGAAGGCGTAACATTCTGTGTGAGATTTTACCTAAAGACAAAGAAATATATTGACAAAACACTCAAAGAAAAGGTAGAAAAAAGGAGTAAAAGTGAGTTCTTTTAGCACCTACGTAAACCACTTGCTATCAAGCAGTTGTAAAGAGAGATTTAGAAGGCACTTCATAAGGTTTCAAAAGGGCGTTAGTAAGACCTTAAAAAGGCATCTTTTGCAGGCCAACTGGGCGTTATTAACAAGCCATTTGGTGGTCTTTACAAAATCGACATTTGAAAATTATAGACAAATAGACATCTTCAAAAGCTTGGAGTGATAAGACTTACCTTTTTCGTTTAGAAATAAAAAATATCCTCGTTGTGCGAATAATTCAAGACTAATACTTAACTGTAATACTAAAGACCCTAAAATAGCAATAATAGGTTTTATAAACCTACAATTCATTACGCTACAAATAGTTTTTCTCATTTTTTTTTCGTACATTTGCAAGCATAGTATAAGGAGGAATTCCATTCATTCGTAGACAAGTAATAGAATCTTGATGGATAATAAGAATGCAACTTTAGAGTTAGGTACCAAACCTGTTGGTAAATTGTTGGTACAATATGCGTTCCCAGCAATTATTGCTATGATAGCAGCCTCACTCTATAACATAGTAGACCGAATATTCATTGGTCAGATTGTAGGACCAATGGCTATATCTGGTTTAGCTATTACATTCCCTTTTATCAACCTTGGCGCAGCCTTTGGTGCAGCAGTAGGAATAGGAGCATCTACGTCTATCAGTGTGAAATTAGGTCAGCGTGACTATGATACTGCGGAGAACATACTTGGTAATACAGTAACGCTTAATCTGATTATAGGAAGTGCATTTGGTATTATCTGCCTTATCTTTCTTGACCCAATCTTGCGATTCTTTGGTGCAAGTGATGCTACAATCCCCTATGCCCGCAGTTTTATGGAGGTTATTTTGGCGGGAAATGTCATCTCTCACATGTACTTTGGAATGAATGCAGTACTTCGTGCAGCATCAAAACCTCGACAGGCAATGATGGCTACGATTTTCACAGTCTTGATGAATATAGTCTTAGACTTTATCTTTATTAGGCTCTGGGGCTGGGGAATTCGTGGTGCAGCTTTCGCCACAGTCTTATCTCAAGCATTGGCATTATGCTGGCAGATGAAGCAATTGACAAATAAAGATGAGATTTTACATTTAAAGCGTGGAATCTATCGACTTAAAAGACATTTGGTAGAAAACATCATCTCTATTGGTATTTCTCCATTCTTGATGAATGTTTGTGCTTGCATTGTGGTTATCTTTATGAATAATCAACTTGTCAGATACGGTGGTGATATGGCTGTTGGAGCATTCGGCATAGCTTATAGTGTGGCTATGATTTTTGTAATGTTTGTCATCGGATTAGACCAAGGTATGCAGCCTATTGCAGGATATAACTATGGTTCACAGCAGACTGACAGACTTATGCGTGTATTGAAACTTACTATCTTTGCAGCAACAGGGATAATGGTTACAGGTTGGCTTATTGCCCATTTAGCCCCATATTACTGTGCACGTATGTTCACAAAGGACCCAGAATTAATTCGCCAAGCAATTAAGGCTATTCAAATAAACATGATGATGTATCCTGTTGTAGGATTTCAGATGGTTGTAACAAACTTCTTTCAGTGTATTGGTAAAGTAAAGATAAGCATTTTCTTATCTCTTTCTCGCCAATTACTATTCTTAATTCCGTTACTTGTAATCCTACCACATTTCTTCAACTTAAATGGTGTTTGGGCATCATTGCCTTCAAGTGACTTCTTGGCATCATTAGTTGCAGCTATCATTATGATGGCTTATATGCGTCGGTTGAAAAAACAAAGTGTGAACAATCAAAACTTAAATTCATAAATAAAGAATCTAAATATGGAAAAGGAACTAATCATAAACGTTGGTCGTCAGATAGGCAGTGGTGGTCATATTATCGCCAAGATGCTTGCTGAAGAATTCGATTGCCAATACTATGACCGTGAGATCCTTAACATTGCAGCTAAGGAAAGTGGGTTTTCGGAGAAGTTCTTTGAGCAAAACGACGAGCAAAAAGGATTTATGAAAGGACACTTTCATATACACCTTCCTCTTTTAGGTGACAATGACTTTTATAAGAGTAACTTCTCACAGGAAAGTCTTTATCAGTTCCAAAGCGATGCCATTCGTGAAGTAGCGAAGCAGAACCCACGTTGTGTGTTTGTTGGTAGAACAGCAGATTACGTATTACGTGATAATCCAAACACTATCAATGTCTTTATAACAGCTTCAATGGACACTCGTATTGCTAATGTATGTGAGCGACGTGGATGTTCAAAAGAAGAAGCTCGTAAGTTTATTGAAAATGGTGAAAGCGAGCGTGCCAAATACTATAACTATTACACAACAAAGGTTTGGGGGCATGCTGAAAGTTATGACCTTTGCATTGATGCAAGTATACTTGGCTTAGAAAAAACAAAGGATCTGATAGCTGATTTTATCAAAAGGAAAAGTCTTTAATGAAACGAATTGGTATAATCTCTGATACTCATGGCTACTGGGATGATAAATACGAATACTATCTTGGGGAATGTGATGAGATTTGGCACGCAGGTGATATAGGTTCATTAGAAGTTGCGGATAAGTTTGAGGCAATGAAGCCCATCTTCCGCGCTGTATGTGGGAATATAGATGATTACACTATGCGCAACCGCTATCGGGATGTTCTGCGCTTTAAGTGCGAGGATGTTGACGTGCTACTTAAACATATTGGAGGTTATCCTGGACGTTATGACCGTTCAGTACAGAGTATGCTCTATGCTTCTCCACCCAACCTTTTTGTTGATGGACATTCACATATCCTCAAAATACAATTCGACAAGACACTAAACCTACTTCATATCAATCCTGGTGCAGCTGGTCTTCGCGGATGGCATAAAGATAGAACTTTAGTGAGATTAACCATCGAAGGTAATAAATTTACTGATTGCGAGGTTATAACATTAGGAAATAAACAACAAGAAAAAAATAAGTCAGAATTGTAAAAGAACAATATCAAGATTCGATTACAATAAAAAACTATTAAAACTTACCCAAAAGAATAACAAACATTTTAAATAACATAGATATGAAAACTTATTTAGTAACTGGTGCTGCCGGTTTTATCGGTGCAAACTACATTAAGTATTTACTTCATAAGAAGTATGTGAATGAAGATATTAAGGTTATCGTCCTTGATGCACTTACTTATGCAGGTAACCTCGGTACTATCAAAGATGATATTGATAACGAGCATTGCATCTTTGTAAAGGGTGACATTCGTGATCGTGAACTTGCCGACAAACTCTTTGCTGAATATGATATTGACTACCTCGTAAACTTTGCAGCTGAAAGTCATGTTGACCGTTCAATTGAAGACCCACAGTTGTTCCTTTCCAGTAAACATTCTCGGTACACAGAACCTTATGGATGCTGCACGTCGTGCATGGGTGACAGGTAAGGACGAACAGGGTTATCCAACATGGAAAGAAGGAAAGCGTTATCATCAGGTATCAACAGACGAGGTGTATGGTTCGTTGGGAGCAGAAGGCTACTTTACAGAGGAGACTCCACTCTGCCCACATAGCCCATATTCTGCCAGCAAGACAAGTGCTGACCATTTTGTAATGGCTTATCACGACACTTATCATATGCCTATCAGTATTACACGTTGTTCAAACAACTATGGTCCTTACCACTTCCCAGAGAAATTGATTCCATTAATTATCAATAATATCCTCGAGGGAAAGAAACTCCCTGTATATGGTGAGGGTTTGAATGTACGCGACTGGTTGTATGTAGAAGACCATTGTAAAGCTATTGATATGGTTGTACGTGAAGGTCGTGTAGGTGAAGTTTACAATGTTGGTGGACATAATGAAATGAAGAATATCGACATCGTTAAACTCACAATCAAGACTATCCATGATATGATGGCAGAGGATAAGAACCTCCGCACTATCCTCAAGAAGCAGGTGAAAGACGCAAATGGTGACATTGATATCAGCTGGATAAATGAAGAGTTAATCACACATGTTCCAGACCGTCTTGGTCATGATGCACGTTATGCCATTGACCCAACAAAGATTAAGAATGAGTTAGGTTGGTATCCTGAAACTATGTTTGCTGACGGTATTGTGAAAACTATCCGTTGGAACTTAGAGCATCAGGACTGGATTCAAGAGGTTACTTCTGGAGATTACCAAAAGTATTATGACATGATGTACACCAAAAAAGGAAGATAATAAATCTTCTAAAATATAATCTCACACCCTCGTCTATCCAATCGAAATATACGACGAGGGTGCAAAACCTTCTCACAATCAAAAGATAGACAACACATCTTCAAATGAAAAAAATCTTGTTATTAGGCTCAGGTGAACTGGGCAAAGAGTTCGTTATTGCCGCTAAACGCGCTGGACAATATGTCATTGCTTGCGATAGTTATGAGAATGCGCCAGCCATGCAGGTAGCAGATGAGTCAGAAGTAATAGACATGCTTGATGGTAACGCACTTGATACTGTTGTAGATAAGTACAAACCTGACCTAATCATTCCAGAGATTGAAGCAATCAGAACAGAACGTTTGTTTGATTATGAAGAACGTGGAATACAAGTTGCTCCATCAGCACGCGCAGTAAACTTCACCATGAATCGTCGTGCCATACGCGACCTTGCAGCACGTGACTTGGGTTTAAGAACAGCCAAATACTTCTATGCAAAGACATATGATGAGTTCAAAGCTGCTGCTGATGAGATTGGTTTCCCATGTGTTGTTAAGCCTTTAATGAGTTCAAGTGGGCATGGTCAGAGTTATGTCCACAATGATGAAGAACTTGAAGAAGCGTTTAAGAATGCGATGGATGGCGCACGTGGCGATGTAAAAGAAGTTATTATTGAAGAGTTTATTGAATTTGAGAGTGAGTTTACACTACTTACAGTGACACAGAAGAATGGCCCTACCCTTTTCTGTCCACCTATTGGTCACATACAGAAAGGTGGCGATTATCGTGAAAGTTGGCAACCATACGCTATCTCTGAAGAATCATTACGACAGGCAGAACATATTGCCAATGAAGTAACACGCGCACTAACAGGATGTGGTATTTGGGGAGTAGAATTCTTCTTAACAAAGAAGGGAGAAGTTATCTTCTCTGAATTATCACCTCGTCCACATGATACAGGTATGGTTACATTGGCACATACCACTAACTTCAGCGAGTTTGAACTTCATTTCCGTGCTGTAATGGGGCTCCCAATCCCTGCTATCCACCTTGAACATGCAGGTTGTTCTGCTGTAATTCTTTCTCCTATTGAGACTGAAAAACCTTTATCATACAACCTATTAGATGCTTGCAACGAAGATAGAACACGGCTACGTATCTTCGGTAAACCAATTGCTCATGTGGGTCGTCGTATGGGTGTAGCACTCTGTTATGGAGAAGTAGGAACAGATATGGATGCACTTCGTGATAAAACTAAGCGCGTTGCCGCAACCGTGTTGGGTACAGATCCCTATATGAAGAAATAAAGACTGAATAGTCTAAAGACTGTAAGAATGAACGAAACAGAAGCTTCAATAGGAAAGATTATCTCCTTACAAAAGATGGTGGACCCACGTGGTAACCTTTCTATTGCTGAGGGAATGAAGGATATTCCTTTCAACATTTCTCGTGTTTATTGGACATACGATGTACCTTCAGGTGCTTGCCGTGGTGGTCATGCCCATAAACATTGCCGAGAATTCATCATTGCTGTTAGCGGTTCCTTTACGGTTACCCTCGATAATGGACGTGATAAGCAATCTTTTCTCTTGAATCATCCTTATCAAGGACTCTTAGTTGAGACTGACACATGGCGTACGCTCAATGATTTTTCATCAGGAGCCGTATGCCTTGTTTTGGCAGAAGATTCTTTTGAAGAGAATGATTATATCCGTGAATACACAGAGTTTCTTAACTATAAGTGTTCTAAGAAAGGATAAAGGTAAAACCATAGATTAGATATAAAAGGATAAAAGAAGACCGTTCAGAGTATCTTCTTTTATGCAATCCTAAAAGATAATGTTTGAAGTAAAGCAATACACGCAAGAACAAGCACAAGCGTGGAACGAGTTTATTGAGGATTCACGACAAGGAACATTCCTCTTCAATCGTTCTTATATGGATTATCATGCCGATAGATTTCAGGATGCTTCGCTGATGATTTATCGAAAAGGACAGCTCTATGCACTCTTACCTGCTAATCGTTTAGGCGACACACTTTACTCTCATCAAGGATTAACTTACGGTGGACTTATAACAAAGAAACAGGCTACTACAGCAGAGATTGCAAAGTATTCATAAAGATTAATGAATATCTTTACCATTCTGGAGTAAAAAGAGTTATCTATAAACCTACGCCATGGATATACCATCATTATCCTGCCGAGGAAGATCTCTATGCGCTAACATATATTTGTCATGCACAACTAACGGCTCGTGACATCTCAAGTACTATTCCTTTCGATTCACGCATAAAGTTCAATGAGAGTCGTCGAAGTGGAGTTAGGAAGGCCAAACGTGCTGGTGTGACAGTTCGGGAGAGTCAAGACCTTGCAACTTTTTGGGATATTCTCGATAAGAACCTCACCAATAAGTATGCTACTCACCCTGTACACTCCCTTGAAGAGTTAACTTTACTCCACAGTCGGTTCTCTAACTCGATTAGACTATTCATGGCATATAATGACAAAGGGATAGCTATTGGGGGTACTATCATTTATGAAATGCCACGAGTCGTTCATTCTCAGTATATCTCAGCATCTCCAGAAGGGAAAAGGCTTGGGGCTATCGATCTTCTCTTTGACTATATTCTTAATAATGTATATGCCAATCATAAGGGCTTCTTTGACTTTGGTAAAAGCACAGAAGAGGAAGGAAAGATTCTAAACACAACGCTTATTTTCCAAAAAGAAGGCTTTGGAGGACGAGGTGTATGCTATGACTGTTATGAGTGGGAAACAGATACTATCATAGAGTAATATAAAGATCCCGACCATACTCAACCTACTTCATTAAAGAATAAACATGATAAACTATCTCTCACTTCAAAAAATAACAGCATTACATGAATCAGAGATTACTACAGCTGTTAATCAGGTACTACGTTCTGGCTGGTATCTGCAGGGGGAGCATATAGCTTTATTTGAAAAGAATTATGCACAATACATTGGTACAAAGTACTGTGTAACATGTGGTAATGGGCTTGATGCACTCTGTCTTATCTTCCGTGCATATATAGAGTTAGGACTTCTCAAGAAGGTGATGAGGTTATAGTTCCTGCCAATACATATATAGCAACTATCCTTTCCATCACCGAAAACCACCTTACCCCTATCCTTGTAGAACCGGATATCAACACTTTAGAGATTGATGAGAAACAGATTGAACAAGCTATCACCTCTCGTACACGTGCCATTATGCTTGTGCACCTTTATGGAAGATGTGCTTATACGCCTTTCATTGGTGACATTTGCAAGCGTCATAACCTCTTGTTGCTTGAAGATAACGCACAAGCTCACGGCTGTCACTTTGGTAACAATCGTACAGGAAGCCTTGGTCACGCAGCTGCACATAGCTTTTATCCGGGCAAGAATCTTGGTGCCTTAGGTGATGCTGGAGCTGTGACAACCGATAATGAACAGTTGGCACAGACTATTCGTAGCCTTGCCAACTATGGATCTACACGCAAATATGAGTTTTCCTTCAAGGGAAAGAATAGCCGTATGGATGAAATTCAAGCTGCCGTTCTCAATGTAAAACTCCCCTATCTCGATAAAGAAAACCAACGTAGAAAGCAGATTGCTAAAGCATACTTAGAGGGCATTAACAACTCACAAATAAGATTGATAAAGGATAATGACAGAGATAATGTTTATCACATATTCCCTATTCTCTGTCCATCTCGTAATCGTTTGCAACAATATCTCAAAGATAATGGTATTGAAACGATGATACACTACCCCATTCCACCACATCAGCAAGAGGCTTACAAGGAATGGAACGAGCAACATTATCCTATTACAGAGTTCATCCATCACCAAGAACTCTCTCTCCCTTGCAATCCGACAATGACTGATGAAGAAGTTTATCAGATTATTGACAGCATCAATATGTATCAATAAAACTAAATCATAACGTATGAGAAAGATAACCTATATCACATCAACATTCGTTGCGCTAATGGCATTACAGGCGCAACCAATCAATGCTGACAATATTAATAAGGTATCAGCAAACCAACTCACCTGCCCTGCAGATGCAGTGACTTTCATCTCAAAACGCCCTAAAGAAACAGAAAGACTTTTCCGCTCAGAAGCTGTTGAGAAGGAAATACAGAATATTATAAAGAAGTTAACCAATAAACGTTTGGCATGGATGTTTGAGAATTGCTTCCCAAACACACTCGATACTACTGTTCACTATGGTGAGGAAGCTGATGGAACACCTGACACTTACGTTTATACTGGTGACATTCCTGCTATGTGGCTTCGCGATTCAGGCGCACAAGTGTGGCCATACGTACAATTAGCAGGAAAGGATAAGAAACTGAAGAAGATGTTAGCTGGTGTTATTAATCGCCAGTTTAAATGTATCAACATCGATCCATATGCTAATGCATTCAATCATAAGCCAGACCCAAATGGCCGTTGGATGACCGATGAAACGGATATGAAACCGGAGCTACACGAACGTAAGTTTGAGATTGACTCACTCTGTTACCCTATCCGCCTTGCATATGAATATTGGAAAGTAACAGGCGACACAAGTGTTTTTGGTCCAGAATGGGTTAAAGCAGTAGAGAACATTCTAAAGACTTTCCATGAGCAGCAGAAGAAAGACGGCAGAGGAACCTATAAGTTCTTACGTGTTACCGACCGCGCACTTGACACAATGAACAATGCAGGTTGGGGTGCACCTCTTAAGCCTGTAGGACTGATTGCTTCTGCCTTTCGCCCTTCAGACGATACGACGACTCTACAATTTCTTGTTCCATCAAACTTCATGGCAGTATCTTCTCTTCGCAAAGCAGCAGAGATTTTAACCAGGTAAATAAGAATACAGTTCTTGCTACTCAATGTACCGACCTTGCTAATGAGGTAAATGATGCTTTACAGAAGTATGCTGTATACGAACATCCTAAATATGGTAAGATATATGCTTATGAAGTAGATGGCTTTGGCAGCTACTTCTTAATGGATGATGCCAACGTACCAAGTCTGTTAGCTATGCCATATCTTGGTGATGTAAGCGTAGACGACCCAATCTATCAGAACACTCGCCGTTATGTATGGAGTGAGGATAATCCTTATTTCCATCGTGGCAAGGCTGGCGAGGGTATTGGTGGTCCACATATTGGTAACGATATGATATGGCCAATGTCTATCATGATGCGGGCTTTCACATCAAAAGATGATAAGGAAATTCGACAGTGCATTGAAATGTTAATGAATACTGATGCCGGAACAGGCTTTATCCACGAGAGTTTTTATAAGGATGATGCTAACAAATTTACACGTGAGTGGTTTGCATGGCAAAATACTTTATTTGGTGAACTCATCGTTAAGTTAGTAAACGATGGCAAACTTGGTTTGCTCAATAGTATAAAATAGACCAGTAAAGGCACAATTGTAGAGATATTTCAAAAGTTAGAAGATAAATCTTAATATTTACCTTATTTAACATTGTATATTTGGAAATATAACAAGATTTAGATATCTTTGCAACGTGTTTTTCATGGTATTAGATTATTAAGGTTAGAAGATTAGTTGTCGTGAGACAAGTAATCTTTCAGTCCCAGACCAACAGTCTGGGACTTTTTATTTTTAATATACTTTAATTTTATTGTCTTAACAAATCGAAATAACAAAGTCTTGAAAAACCTCATTAAGTATAGAAGATGATGCTTTTGTTAGCTTCTAAAAAAACGAAACATCATTTAGGAGTTGTAACAAAAAAACATACTTCATAGATAAAAACAAGATTTTTATAGTACGATAAAAGAGCCAGTTTTCTATTGTAGAACTGGCTCTTTTATTATGTTATCATATTCGTTTGGAAGAGAACATCAGATGGTTTAGTGTTACAATATTATCCTTCCCAAAAAACAATCAACGAAATATACCACTAAATCCAAGATAATCCTTTAATTCTCTGAATAACTTATTAGTTCTTTAATATTGATTGATTTCAACTCATTAAGATAAATCTCGCGTATACTTCCCACCCTATTATATACATCATGGTTCCAAGCTTTTTTAGGAGAGAAACCTAAAAGGGCAAAATCAGATGCTGGAGTAGACTCTAAACGAGCAATCATTTCACCTACAGTTATGTTATTTGTATCGTGCGTAGGCGTATAAGTTACTTCATCAGAAGTAGGTGAAAAGTTCTCCGAGATGAGATTGACCTCTTTTAATCTATAGAGAATATCCGTCATCACACGAATAGGAATATGCGTTTCAGACTTTATTTGTAATGCAGTCTGAGGCTTTTGGTCATTTGCAAAACGTTGACAGATATGGCTCAATACAGTCGCACACAGGATTAAAAGGTCATTATGACATATATCTTCTGTATCTATCAGACACTCATAGTACTCTAAATTTTGATTAAAATAACAGAGTTCTGCACAGAATAGACAGATATACCACGATGCAAGTATCCACAACATAAACAGCGGAAGTGCTGCAAACGAACCATAAATGGCATTATAACTTGTAAGGAAAATCTGTCCATGTATATAAACCGCTTGTAAGCAAAGCATAGCGATACTAGCTATCATCGAAGGAACAACTGTCTTCGTAATCTTAACCTTTCGCATTGGGCATGAAAACATAAAGCACAATGAACATAAGGGTAAGGATAGCCCATGGCACAAGATAACGAAGTGAAAAGCTCGCAATCGTTCCGAGAAAACGCAAACCATTTAGATTCTCTACAAAGCTATAGAAATAGATGCTAAGTCCTGAAAGAATGATAATACTAATAGGTACGAGAAACATTAAAAGCCGTATAATCTATGACTATCCTACTAAGAGGGCGACTATCTTTAACCTGCCATATATTATCAAAAAGTAGTCTCTACCGTTCTAATCAGAGAAAAACACTATAAAGCATTATCATCAGTCCTATTCCAATAAAGAGTCCTGTCTTAGCATGAACAAGGTAAGACTGCGTAAGCTTTAATAGCCAAGTAGCCGCTTCGGGTTGTGCAGACAACATTTCTCGAAATTGTTTTTCGAGAAACTGCCCAAAACCAAAGCCATTTGCAATAGCAAAAATCATAGATGCTATGGGCACGATTGCCATTATCGTAGAAAAACGAAAGTTGTGCCGTGGAAGCAGCATGATCGCGTACAAAAAAAGAATTTGACAGTCAGATAAAACTTGAAACTGTCTGATTAGCATATTTCTACGCTTTTGAACTATGCTCAGTTTTCATGAACATACCAACAGTTAAGAAGTACTTGATGCTCTTTATATCTATCTTCATTATGGTTCCTTATTTCAGAAAAAAGTAGGAGTTATTATGCAAACTTAATAAAAAAAAGCGAAATTAGCAACGATTACACCTATTTATAACATAACACTAATGACATTCATCTAAAAATAATAAGTCTACTTTTTAGTTACTTCTTCACATCATCTTGTAAAGTTAATAAATCCTCTTCTTGTAATAAAGAAATTCACATCTTTGTCTTATACCAGATTTACTTCACATCATTTTTAACATTTAAAAATTCAAAATGGGAAGTAAACATTCTAGACGTAGAAGATTCAGTGAGGACTTTATTCTCACTTTAGCTCGTGAGTATTACTCGTCCGATGTGTCAATTAATTTCATCTGTAGCAAGTACGACATTTGTAGTGCCAGCTTTTATCAATGGCAAAAAGAAGTATGCTTTAGATGAGAAAGCTATCTTTGTCGATGATATTATTACTAAAGTAAAATCTATGCGTAGTAAGAAAGATATGGAGAAAGCCCCTCTAACCCGTGAGGAAGAGCTTGAAGCACAAGTATCCAATTTGAAGAAAGCTTTGGAGTATTCTGAACTTCGCAATCAAAGGGTTGATGAAGGTCATAGAGATAAGCAGTAAGGAATACGGGGAGGATTTGTAAAAAGCTGGCGCTAAGCAGTAGACAGTCTTTCGAGTCAGCAACCTGGTTATCAATTGGGCTGCTGGGTGGACTGTTTGGCAAGACTCGTGAGGCTATTACTCTGTGAGTAAAGAGAAGAGAACGCCGTAAGCTTACTGAGAAAAATTGTCGTACGTGCCGTTATGGATGTTCGTGCAGATGCTCCTCGTATAGGTGCACGAAACTTTTGCACATGCTTATGGATATCTATCCTGGCTTAATGCTTGGGCGCGACAGGTTCTACCAGCTAATGCACAAGCATCACCTTATGCTCAAGCCACCCAGATGTCGCCACACCACGAACTCCAATCACAACTATTTCAAGTATAAGAACACGGCAAAGGAATGGTTCTCACACGTCCTGCACAGCTCTGGGTAACGCAGACATCACGTATATAGATACTGAGGATGGTGTGGTCTATCTTCACCTCATAACCGATGCGTTCACTCATGGAGATAATCGGATGGAAGCTTTCTGACAGTCTGCAGGCTGTCAATACGCTTGCTGCCCTTGACATGGCAATAGAACAGTCACAGGGTATGGATCTCTCGCTGATGACGCACCACTCTGATCGTGGGGTTCAATACTGCAGCAACGCCTACGTGGCAAGGGCTGGAGAGTATACACTGTGCATAAGCATGACTGAGGATTACAACCCCTACAGATAATGCAATCGCCGAAAGAGTGAACGGAATAATAAAGCAAGAGTGGCTCTACCACATGAAACGACCGAAGAACCTCGATGATACGATGCATCATTGCTGGTATCATAGACTCTACAACAATAAGAGACCCCTATGAGCAACGGCATGCTTACGCCAAGACAAATGAGAGAAAGGCACTGCAATGCGGCATAAGGGCTTCTGTGCTTTTTCATGGTATTAAATTTTGTAAGTTGAAGGAAAAATATTAACTTTGAACATGTGCTACACACGTTCGGACTTCATTGTCAAAAGTTTATGACTATGTAAAGCGAATCAGTAAAGTTTCATGGGGGTGTAAAGCTGTTCAGGAAGCAAGTAAAAATGTAAAACAATTCAGTAACAATAAACAAAAAGTGTGAAAGTAAATTTAGGCATAGTCAAATTGTAATTCAACACCTTACAATATAGCATAAGAAAAGGTGCTTGG
>BNJU01002688.1_pt1 | contig 51664 bp, 57 predicted proteins | sample 8539281 | NCBI WGS metagenome assembly BNJU01 (sample SAMD00202456, study PRJDB9452) | human saliva metagenome | isolation source: human saliva | place: Japan | reverse complement strand
CTACCACCATCCAAGCTAACATATGGAATTTAAACATGAATGGTACGCCTTCCATCAAGGATGGATCAGGCATAAAGGATAGTAAGCTACGGAACCAAGGACCGATAGATACGCGGTAATCAAAGAAACCAGATGCATTAAGCAATGTACCAGCCATACCGCTGAAAATGGCTAATGTTAAGAATAAGTATAACCATTTATCAAGGCCAGATGTGTTAACTTTCATAGCAGGCACAGTAAAGCGACGTTTCATCAAAAGCAAGAAGCCTAAGATGAAGATAATACCCGCTACAGCACCCATGTATAACGCACCTTGATGGTACATATGGTCATTAATACCGATTGCAGCAGTCCAAGTTTTAGGGATTAACACACCTACTACGTGACCACCGATAACGCAAAGCAAACCAAAGTGGAACAATGGATTGGCAATGCGCAATTGTTTTTTCTCTAAAAATTCACTCGATTTTGTAGTCCAGTTTCTTTCAAAGTAGAAGAAACGAACCAAAGTACCTACGATTAAGAAGGTGAAAGCGATGTAAGGCAAAGCGCCCCAAAGGAATAGATTCATCGTGCACCGTCCTCCAATCCATTTGCAACAGACAAGATAATATCAAACAAGAATGCATAAGGCAATTTAGCCTCAATGAAGCGTTCTCTAATGTATTCCAATTTTGGCTTACAATAGTCGTAAATTTCTTTTGCTTTTTCATCATCGATAACGGCACATAATTCAAGAAGTGCTGGAATATAGTCTGGCATTTCTTTTGGTAAATCATAGTCGTTTTCTAGGAAGAAAGCTTTAAATTTAACGAGTTCTTCTGCTTGTTCCCCAGTACCTTGTAATTCATAAGTCGACAAATACATAGTTGTATTTTGACTAAAATCAAAGGTACGAACATATTGGTCTTCAAATTCTTTTTTATTGGATTCCTCTACATAGTCGAAGAATTCTAATAAACCTTGGCGAAGTTGAGGATGCCCAACGGATTGGGCGTCCTCTCTCCATTCAGGTAGTTCGTTATACCATTGTTCATCAGGATAGCGTAGAAGAAATGACGCAATAAGAGCGATTTTCTGAGCATCCTTCATTATTGACATCCCCCTGTAGGGCAAGCAAATCCGCGATTATGTTGCATTTCTAGGCGACCTTCGCGAGATACTTTACGTCAGATGGAATAACAAAGCGATCATTGTATTTGGACAATGCCAACAATTTGTACATACCGTACATTTGATCCTCTGTTAAATCAACTTTGTGTTCAATAGGACCGTCACCTGTTTCACGACGACGCATATATTCACGCATGTCGAGAACACGTTGCAATGTACGAGCTAAGATTTCTGTATTACCTGCTGTAAACAAGTTAGCAAGGTATTGTACAGGTACGCGCATTTCATGTGCATCTGGCAAGTATACATCAGATGTTACACGTTGCAAGATTGGGCTGAGTGGTGGTACATACCAAACCATTGGCAATGTGCGATACTCAGGATGCAATGGCAATGCCACGCCCCACTCTTTTACAAGTTTGTATACAGGAGATTTTTGAGCTGCTTTAATCCATGCTTCGGAGATGCCTTCAGCACGAGCCGCTTTGATAACCTCTGGATCATGAGGGTCCAAAATCAAATCTAATGTATTTTCGTAAATATCTTGTTCATTTTTTGTAGCTGCCATAGCTTCTACTTTATCCATATCGTAGAATACAACGCCAACATAGCGCATACGGCCTACACAAGTTTCAGCACAGATTTGAGGCAAGCCATTTTCTAAGCGTGGGTAACAGAATACGCATTTTTCAGCTTTATTAGTTTCCCAGTTATAGAAGATTTTTTTGTATGGACAAGATGGAACACAATGTCTCCAACCGCGGCATACATCTTGAGATACGAGAACCACACCATCTTCGTCGCGTTTATAAATCGCGCCGGATGGACATGCAGCTACGCATGCAGGGTTCAAGCAGTGGTTACAAAGACGAGGCAAATAACGCATGAATACTTCTTCGTAATCAAATACGATATCTTCGCCCATCTTAGCCAAGTTCACATCGGAACGAGCGTGTTGACCACCTGCTAAATCATCATCCCAGTTAGGGCCCCAAGTAACTTCCATTTTTGTTTAGTCACTAGGGAACGAGGACGAGCAACTGGTTGGTTGTTTTTACGACCACCATGAATCAATGTTTCATAGTCATATGTCCAAGGTTCAAAATAATCTTTCAATTCTGGTTGTTCAGGATGGAAGAATAATTTCATCAAACGATTTGTTTTAGAACCTGTAGAAAGAGCTAATTTGCCAGAGTTATCTAATGTCCAGCCGCCTTTCCATTTTTCTTGGTCTTCCCAATGACGTGGATAACCTACGCCTGGGCGAGTTTCCACGTTATTGAAGTACATATATTCCGCGCCTTCGCGGTTCGTCCATGTATTTTTACAAGTGATAGAGCATGTATGACAACCCAAACACTTATCCAAATTTAGGACCATAGATACTTGAGCCTTAATCTTCAAGCCAATCTACCTCCTTCATTTTACGAGCCACAATTGTCATATCACGTTGGTTACCAGTTGGGCCATAGTAGTTAAAGCCATAGCTCAATTGGCCATAACCGCCGATCATGTGTGTCGGTTTCATGTGAATATGAGTTGGTGCATTATGCGTACCACCACGTTGTTTCTTAACCTTCGCACCAGGAACGTTAATGTGACGGTCTTGGGAATGGTGCATATAGGAAATACCGCGAGGAATACGTGGGGAAACTACAGCACGAGCTGCAACGATACCGTTTTTATTGAAAGCTTCTACCCAATCATTATCTTTAACGTCAATTTCTGCTGCATCGTCTTCGTTGAGCCAAATTGTTTGACCACCACGGAACAATGTCAACATTTGTTGGCTATCGAAAATACATACTATGTGTAGACCACTTATGATGTGGTGTTAAGTATTTCAATGTGATTTCAGGGATACCTTCTTGTTTGTAGTCACCTTGTACTGGTTTATAGGACAATACAGGTTTGTACAACGCCATAGCTTCACCGTAATCACGCATCATTTCATGGTCGCAATAGAAGGATTGACGACCTGTTACGGTACGGAATGGTACCTTATCTTCTGTAGATGTTGTAAATGGAGAGTAACGACGGTTTTTATCGTTCTTACCAGTACTTGTTACAGAGCTAATAATGAAGCGTGGTTGGCGAACCATGTCATCGAAAGTAATTTTTTCTTGTTCACGGCCTTTTGCGTTCTTTTCAAGACCAGAAAGACCTGTTTTTTCTTCCATTGCTTTCCAAGAGCGAACAGCCAATTTACCGTTTGTACAAGAGGACAATGTCAATACAACATTACAAGCTTCCTTACATTCGTAAATGCTAGGGCGACCATGAGAAATGAATTCTGGATTATCGATTGTACCATTTTGATCATATAATGTCTTATATTCATCAGATACATCCCAAGCCATGCCATGAGCACCCATTTTATTTTCAATATTAGGTCCCAATGCAATGTATTTTTCAAAGATTTTACTATAATCGCGTTTTACATGAACGAGGTTCGGCATTGTTTTACCAGGAATTGGTTCACATTCGCCTTTGCTCCAGTCGAGAACCTTACCTTCTGGTTGAGCCACTTCACCTGGGCTATCATGACCAAGAGGTAATGCTACGATATCTTCGTATTCTGTGAAGCCAGACTCTTTCGCTACGCGAGATACTGTTTCTGCAAGGGTACGGAATGTATCCCAGTCAGATTTAGTTTCCCATGCGCAATCAACAGCTGCTTGGAATACGTGTACATATGGATGCATATCTGTAGAAGACAAGTCTTCTTTTTCATACCATGTAGCCGCTGGGAATACGATATCAGAGTACAAGCCTGTAGAAGCCATACGGAAGTCGATATCGATTAAGAGATCAAGCTTACCAGCTTCATCTGCTTCGCGCCATTTGATTTCTTCTGGTTTTACTGGTGCATCATCATCTTCAAGAACACCATGTTTTGTACCAAGTAAATGTTTCAAGAAATATTCGTGGCCTTTAGAGGAAGAACCGATAAGGTTCGCACGCCATACAAACAAGTTGCGTGGATGGTTTTCTTTAGCCGCTGGATCTTCTACGCAGAATTGTAATTCTTTGTTTTTCAACGCTTGCGCCACATATTGGTTGATTTCTGCTTCTGTACCAGCACCCGCTGCACGAGCGTCGTTAATCAAGGCTTGGCTGCCTTTATTGAAAGTAGGGTAAGATGGCAACCAGCCTAAACGTGCAGCCAATACGTTGTAGTCACCAGGGTGACGGTAACGAGGCTTAGCTAATTTAGATACGCGGTCTGCCAAATCGATGCAATCAGAACGGTATTGTTCTGTAGCAAAGTAGAACCAAGATGTACCATTTTGCAAACGAGGAGCTTTACTCCAGTCGTTAGCTGTCATGATACCGCCCCAGCCTTCAACAGGACGAAGTTTCTTGACCTACGTAGTGAGCCCAGCCACCACCGTTAACACCTTCTGTACCACAGAACATGATGAGGTTCAAGATTGTACGGTAAATGATATCTGCATGGTACCAGTGGTTAATACCACCACCCATGATAATCATGGAGCGACCTTTAGTTTTTTCTGCATTATCTGCAAACTCACGAGCTGTGGCAATAGCGATATCTGCTTTTACACCAGTAATTTTTTCTTGCCATGTAGGTGTGTAAGGAGTGTCATCTGTATAAGATGTTGCCACTTCACCACCGATACCACGGTCGATACCATAGTTAGCAAGAATAAGGTCATATACAGTAGTTACTTTTACAGGACCATCTACAGTTTGTACTGTAATTGTAGGAATAGCACGTTCAATTACGCCTTCGTGCTCTTCATCGCCAAAGTATGGCAACTTAACAACAGTCACATCTTCACGTTGATCAAACACGGATAAGCGAGGATCGATTTTAGCCCCTGTATCGCGGTTTTCAAGGCGTAAATTCCATTTTTGTGGATTTGTGTGACGTTCGCCCATTGTACCATTAGGAATAACGATTTCATTTGTTGTTTCATCGATCAATACCATTTGGAAGTCAGCGCCTTCTTCTTGGCGACCTAAGTCCTTAGCATTCAAGAAGCGGCCTGGTTGAACTGTGCCGTTGATTTCTTCAACGCGTACAAGGAATGGCATATCTGTGAACTCTTTAGCATACTCTTTGAAGTATGGAGTTTCCTTGTCGATGTAGTATTCTTTTAAGATTACGTGGCCCATTGCCATAGCAAGAGCCGCATCAGTACCGGCTTTTACATTGAGCCAAGCATCGGAAGAAGTTGTAGATTCCGCATAGTCAGGGGATACGGATACTACTTTAGTACCTTTGTAACGAACCTCTGTTAAGAAGTGAGCATCTGGCGTACGAGTCAACGGTACGTTAGAACCCCAAGTCATGATGTAACCAGCATTGTACCAGTCACCAGATTCAGGTGTATCAGTTTGTTCACCCCAAACTTGAGGGCTAGAAGGTGGTAAATCGGCATACCAGTCATAGAAGGACAATGGTGTACCACCCATTAAGTTAAGGAAACGAGCACCTGCTGCATAGGACAACATGGACATCGCTGGAATTACAGAGAAGCCTGCGTTGCGGTCAGGGCCGTATGTTTTTGCAGTATATAATAAGGATGCGGCAGTAATTTCTGTCGCTTCATCCCATGTGGAGCGCACAAAGCCACCCATACCACGGGCAGATTTGTATTTCTTCGCTTTTTCAGGATCTTCTACGATAGATTTCCAAGCTTCGATTGGGTTCTTAGCATGTTTTTTAGCTTCTCTCCAAAGCTCAGCCAATTCACCGCGCACATATGGATATTTTTACGCGTAATGGGCTATAGAGATACCAAGAGAATGTTGCACCACGAGGGCATCCACGTGGTTCGTAATCCGGCATATCATCTGGTGTTTCAGGGTAATCAATCGCCTGATTTTCCCACGCTACAACACCATTCTTAACGTAGATATTCCAGCTACAAGAACCAGTACAGTTTACGCCATGCGTTGTGCGGACAACTTTATCGTAAGACCAACGGTCACGATAAAAAAATTTTTCCCACTCGCGACCGCCATCTTCAGTTATTTGATGGCCGCTTGGAGATACGTTCTTCTTCCGAAGAAACTTAAACTTTTGAGACAACAAGCTCATCTCGTGTCCTCCTTCAAAACTACAAAAAAATCCCTTGTGCTAGCTGAGCTAACACAAGGGAGAAAATACTGTTATTCGATATTACTAATATTAGGGTCTATATTATCAACCTCTAAATCAAGCAATCCGATTAAAGCATCAAAATCACAGATTACTAGATGGTGTTTATCATAGGCTACATAGCCCAACTTACGCAACTCACTTAGCATGCGATTTAAACTTTCTCTTGATGTGGCAGCAAATTCAGCTAGCTCTTGATTTGTTAAAGCGATATCGATAAAGATACCATCCTCGCGCTTCACACCATAACTATTGGCTAAGCGCAACAAGGTAGAATAAAATGCTCCCTTCTTGCCGTATAACAGCAAGTCTCGGTATTTTTGCCTGTTGACGCCGCATATGTAATGTATAGATTTTCATCATCGCAATAGCCAATGAATGATCTTTTGCAATAGCTGATTCTAACAAATCATAGCGAATGGAATAAACAGTGCAATCCTCCCGAGCGATGGCGTTGAACACGTATGTTTTTGTGTTCTCCTCATACAACGGAACCTCACCAATTACATTATTCGGTCCTACTAATCGTAGCGCAAAAAATGTGCCCACTAGATTCGAATTTCTTAATGCTCATTCTACCTTTTAACACTACGTAAAAGTGTTCTGCCTTGTCCCCCTCGTGGAAGAGAAAATCACCTTTTTTAAGATGGAGTTCCTCGCCCGGCAAAGCAAGTAATTGGTTAATTAAATTTTCATCCATACCTTCACCACTCCATTGTACTTTTAAAATAAAATCCATTAGTTATACTAATCTATTTATAGTAAAAGTACATGTATTATATACTTTTTTTGTATATATAAGATTATTATAACTTATTAATTTCAGAATATGTGTGTTTTTATGTCACATTCACAAAAAAATTTTTTACAATATATAATATATTTGTGATATAAGACATTGCAAATTTAGTTGATACAATAATTATAACTCAGTTCTCTAAGTAATTCGAATATTTTCTATAGAAATTCCATAGATTGCAATATTCATATACATTGACTGATAATTGTATCTTCCATGTCTTCATTGCATGTATAGTTTTTTTCAGTAAGGAGAAGTTCAAAATGAGCGAACTAAAAAAATGCCTCAAGTAGGGGCAAGCTGTAGCGAAATTGTGGCTAATTGGCAACCAGAAAAATCCAGAATTTTTGGGGAAAAGTTTGGTAAAAAAATCGCTAAACAAAACTTGGTTATATCCACAATTGCATTAACACTTTCATTCTGTGTATGGTATTTATGGGCAACCATTGCAGCACAGCTAAACGGTGCAGGCTTTAATTTCACTACAGATCAATTATTTACATTGGCTGCCTTGCCAGGTCTTGTTGGTGCTACATTACGTTTTGTATATACCTACATGCCAGCCTTAATCGGTGGTAAGAACTGGACATTTATTTCCACACTTATTTTATTAGTTCCTGTTGTATGGCTTGGCTTTGCCGTTCAAGATACAACAACTTCTTATATGACATTTATGATTTTAACTGCCCTTATCGGTTTAGCGGGCGCCAACTTCTCGTCCTCCATGGCGTACATTGGCAACTTCTTCCCTAAATCTGAAAAAGGTACAGCTCTTGGTATCAACGGCGGCGTTGGTAACCTTGGTATCTCCGTAATCTACTTCTTAGCTCCATTCGCTATGGGTTCCGCTGCATTAGGTAGCGTATTTGGTGTAACACCAGCTATCATCAAAGGTAATGCAGTATACCTTGCCAATGCGGCTTTCATGTGGATTGTACCACTTGTTGTTATCCTTGCACTTATGACACGTTTCATGGATAACTTACCACTAGAAAAACCAAATCCTAAAAATCTTGTACAAATCTTTGGGAACAAACACACTTGGGCACTTACATTGCTATACACATGTTCCTTCGGTGCCTTCTCTGGTTATGCGGCAGCACTCGGCCTACTAGTCGGCAAGGAATTCCCTGAAATTCCATTTGCATCCATTGCATTTGTTGGTCCCCTTGTTGCAGGTGCTCTTCGTCCTGTAGGCGGTTGGTTAGCCGATAAAATCAATAGTGGTACAAAAGTTACCTTTGTAAGCCTTCTCGGTCTATGTGCAACAACAGCACTAATTGCAGTTGGCGTAGATATGCACAACTTCCCATTCTTCTTTGCTATGTCCGTGTTGACATTCGTATGCTGTGGCTTCGCAACAGGTGCTACATTCCGTATGATTCCTCACGTATTCGGCAATCCATTGCTTTCCTCTTTAATTACAGGTTTCGTTGCTGCCGTAGCTGCATACGGTGCCTTCATTACACCTAAGATCTTCGGTTTCACATATACTACATTCGGTAGTATCTACCCAGCTTTCGTTGCATTACTTGTGTTCAACCTGGTAACAGTAGCTGTGTGCTACTGGTTCTATGTGCGTAAAAGCGCAAATATGAACGTATAATTTTCTGGAAACAGAAAATTTACGTTCACTCCACAGTACAACAAAATATAATTCACTTTTCTAAACTAAGTGATAAAAGAAACCCCGCATCTCTCCTCCATACGTATCAGGCCTGCGGCCTAGGGCCTTGACCTCGTAAGTCGGATCGATGCGGGGTTCTCTTTTATAAAAATATAGTTGTAAATAAGATGCTCAGATATAGTGAATTATATTTTACGCAGTGCAGTACGAACATCAAATTTTCTGTTCAAAATTATAGCATTCATTAAAAAGGAAATAAAAAATAGCCCTCCGTTACCATGCGTAATTAGCTAAACAGAAAGGCCATTTCCTAGATAATTAGTTTTTGAGATGCGCCTGACGTCCTACTCGTCTGACTATCTATTTATATTATAGAGTTAAAGATATATATCGTCAAATTAGAATAAAGGGACTGCCAAGCAGTCCCCTTTTTTATCCAAAGATTTCTTCTAGTAGTGCATCGTCGATGATAGTACCAACGTAGAAGTCGCTGAAGATGCCGTATTTTGCACTGGCTACTTCAAAGCGCATATCGTATACGATTTTTTTGAATTGGATGTCGTCATTACTGAAGATTGTAATGCCCCATTCCCAGTCATCTAGGCCACAGCCACCTGTTGTAAATTCGGATAAAACGTCTAGGTATGTTTTACCAAGTTCACCGTGAGATTTCATCAACATGCCTCGTTCTTGTGGTGGTAGCATGAACCAGTTGTCATCACCTTCACGTTTTTTGCTCATGTTATAGAAGCAGATGTATTTGTCACGAGGTACATGAGGGTATAATTTTTGGTTAACTTCTTCTGTATCGAGTTTAGCTTTAACATAAGCACTTACTTCTGTTACAGATGTATAGGAATATGTTTGAACTAATACGCTTGCAATCGCAAGGCAACGGAATTTGCGTTCTACTTGTGCCAAGTATTCAAGGGATGGACCAAGGATCCATAGGATTAAGTCCCCTTTTGCACCATTACAATCATAGAATGCATAGCTACCTTCTTTAGCTTGATGTTTAGCTTCAAGGTCTGCTAAAAATGCTTTTAATTCGTTGCATGCTTCTGCTTTTTCTTCAGCTGTAAAGCAGTTCCATGCACTGAAATCCATAGCAAAGACCATGTGTTGGCTATGCCAACCTTCTACTGTAGGGATTGCTTTTCCCATTGTGATCACTCCTATCTATAGTGATTATATTAAAAGGATATATATCTATTACTTTAAGAATCGAAAAGACTCCATATACTATTATAGCATATGGAGTCTTTTCTTATAATTATTTATTAATATTAACTTTTATTACTATCCACAATAGACTGTACTAATTCTTTCGCTTGCTTCACACCATCAGGAATACCGATGCCATCAAATGGTGTACCGATGAGGTGTAAATTTGGATAGTTTTCAGCTACATGTTCACGTACAGCCTTGATACCTGCACGATGCCCTACATTATATTGCGGCATGCAGTGAATGAGGCGATTGATGCGCACCCATTCAGGCTTAGCAGAGAAACGCATAATGTGTTGAATTTCTTCGACTGCTAATTCTGAAAGTTCTTCATCACTATATTGTTCTACCACATCATTGCCTGGCTTACCGATAAAGACGCGCAATACCACTTTATCATCAGGCGTTGTTTGCGGCCATTTTTGATTTAGAATGGTACACGCTGTAAGCGGTGTGTCTGTCTTACGAGTAATCAACAATCCAGATCCCTTTAAGTCGCCATCGAAAGTACTTTATCAAAGGCCATAATAGCAATAGCACAGCTTGATTGCTCCATAGAACGCAAGAAATCAAAACCCGGGTCATCCTTAAACCATTGTGTATATGTGGCAGGAGGTGTCGAGATAATCACATGATCCGCCATAGCAGGAGCTTTATCAAGAAGTACCTCTACAGCTGAATCTGTAGTAGACCCGCTAGCTCCACCCTTATTATCAGCATTAATAGAGTCAGTTTTAATGGAATTAGAATTAGATTGACAGCCACAAGCATCGTTTCCAGAGTTCACCACATCAATAGCATACATACCTTCAATATATCGAATATTAGAAACCAACTTACCTGTATACAAGTGCACATTACTAGGCATAGCATCAACAATAGCGGTAATCACGCTTTCAAGACCACCTGTTAACTGGCGGAACATACCAGATTGAGCAGCAGTCCCCTTACGACTTGCCATATCCGCTTGAGCCTTAGTGGACTTTGCTTCATGGCTTTCAAATTGACGGTCTGTCATGATGCCTTTACCAGCGCGTGGCACATCGCCTTCTGCTACGGCACCTTTGGCAGCCTTAGAGACGCCCGCCTTTGAGTGTCCCATCTTAGCCGCCATCATCCCTTTTACCATGTTCCCATATTTTTGTTCTACTTGAATAAAATGAGGGAATGTAGACAATAGGCTGATTTTATAAATATCACCACCATAGATACCAGCTAATAGTGGTTCGATAAGCTTATCCATCATTTCTTGACCTAAATGGTATTGAAAGAAATGACCAATAGACACATCACCATTTTCATCGAGCTTATAAGGCTTCTTGAAATAATCTAAGCCTGCACGCAGTTTACCAGACCAAGAAATGAGCGTTGCTTTCACAAAAGGCATCATTTCCGTAGGGATTCCCATGATAGAGCCCCCTGGGATTGGATGAATTGAGCCCTCATCATATACAAAGGCTTGCCCCGTCTCATTAGACACAAGGGTATCACCTAAACCTAAATCGTGTACTAGATCTGTCATTTCAGTTTTACGGCCCAAATAAGAATCTGGACCGAGTTCTACAACGAAATCATCAACCCGTTGTGTTTGTATTTCCCACCAAATCGTGGTGCTTGTTCGTAAAGAGTGATATTCCACTCTGGCTTAGCATGACCTAGATAATAAGCCGCTGTTAGCCCTGTTAGGCCACCGCCCACAATTGTTACGTTCACGAATGAATCCTTTCTACTATTGCACTCGCCATGGCTTGTAAGAATGTTTCATTACAATTCGGCATTTCTGCACGCATATATACAGCGCCGCCAGCATCAACGAGTTCTTTACACTCTACATCATTATCGTACAATACCTCTACATGATTGCTTACAAAGCCAAATGGCACAAAGGCTATATGTATCGCACCACTATGCAAAGATTGATTAATTGCTTCCGCTACGGTTGGCCCTAACCATTGTCCGTGAGGGGCTGCGCTCTGCCAAGCTACAGACCACTGTTCCAAATCGCAACGTTGAGCGATTTCTTTTGCACTTTCCTCTAAGGCCAAAGCATAAGAGTCTGCATTATGACTATTAATAAGAGGTATGCTATGAGCACTAAAAATAACAAATACATCTTTAGTGTCATTGATGCAGTCTGAAACTGCTTTCACCCAATACTCGATAAAGGAAGGTTGATCCCACCAAGCACGAATAACATCAAAGGTTACATCTTGAAAGTCACCAATTGCAGCCTGCACTTGCTTCTCATAAGCACCAGTACCAAGAGACGTAAAGAATGGGGCCGTTACGATAGCGATAATATGCTCTACACCTTGTTTGACTAATGTATCTACCGCATCAGCAATGGACGGCTTCATATGAAGATATCCGATGGCCGATGGTATGGATGGCAACAACGTAAGCAGTCTATTATATTGACGTTCTGCCATCGTTTGTAATTCTACGTTGGACCACTGACCAATGACATCATAACGATGGGTAAGATTTGCAACTTCAGCATCGGTCGGTACGCGACCATGACGAATACTCGTCATATATGGCACTAAATCATCCTTACTTGAAGGGCTACCATAGGATAAGAATAATAATCCTTTTTTCTCGATGTTCACTAGCTTACCCCTCTTGTGCCCATAATTCACGACTGCGTTCATGTACATAGTCTGTGAGCCAATGGAGCTTTTTAGGATCCGCCTCTGGGAATACACCATGGCCTAAGTTAAAGATATGACGGCCATAACGAACACCATCAAGTAAGATACGATCCACTTCGTGAGCTAATGTTTTTTCATCAGCGAATAAGTAGGCTGGATCGAGATTACCTTGTACCGTTTGTGTTACGCCTCGTTCATTAGCCATAACGATGGAGCTACGCCAATCAAGAGCGATTACATCCAATGGCAAATGAGACCAAATAGATACGAGATGATCGGTACCAACACCATTCATAGCCATAGGTAAATGAGGGTATCGATCTTTTACAGTCTTAATTATGCGTTCCATATGAGGATAAATACCTTGTTTATATTGGTCCGCATTCACAGCGCCTACCCAAGAGTCGAAGATTTGTAATGCATTCGCACCGGCTTCGGCTTGCATAGACAAATATTCAATGGACATATCTGCTAACTTTGTCATCAATGCATTCCACACATCTGGTGCACCTATAAGCATGCCACGGGTCTTATTATAATTCTTTGTTGGTCCCCCTTCGATAAGGTAAGACGCAATCGTAAATGGTGCGCCACAGAATCCAATGAGCGGAACGTCGAGCATACCGGATGTTAATAACCTAATCGTTTTCCCGATATAATCTACCTTTGTAGGATCAAAGGTATCTAATGTATCTACATCAGCCATGGAGCGAATCGGTGTGTTAAACACAGGTCCCACACCCGCCTTGAGCTCTACCTTTACATTCATCCCTACCATAGGGCTCATAATATCCTTATAAAGGATGGCTGCATCTACGCCGTATTCTTTTACAGGTAGCTCTGTAACACGAGCACATAACTCAGGCTCTTTAGTAATTTCAAAGAGCGTATATTTTTCTTTGATTTGCGATATTCCGCTTGGCTACGCCCAGCTTGGCGCATATACCACACAGGTGTTACACCAGGGTTCTTACCTTGGATCATATCTAAATATGCTGTATTCAAGTACTCAACCCCTTTCTTTCTAATCAATACTAACACACTATGATAACTAAAACAGTTACTTTAGTTACATCATTTGTAACGTTATCATTACTATTCCCTGTGAAAGCTATATACCTTCACAGGGGGTACATTTAATTGCGACTTAATCTATGGCAATCAATGCCTGTAACGGATTGAGCCATATCAAATACAGAGCGTTGGCATGTAAACAACCAGATTTGTTGGTTTTTGCCTATTTCTGCTAATAGTTCTAACGCACTACGTTGACGGTTTTCATCAAAGCGCACAAGAATATCGTCTAGGATAATTGGCAAGGATTCAACTTGGTAAGAGAATACCTTAGCTAATGCTAGACGCAATGCCAAGTATACTTGGTCGGCTAAGCCACTAGACCAGAACTTAAGTTCTAATCGTTCTCCATTGCCACTAACCAAGGCTACACCTTCGTTGATCCCGAGGATATCAAAGGTATAAATACCGCCAGTTAACCGTTCTATATAAGAAGATGCAAGCTCTAACATATGAGGCTGTTTTTCTTGCTCATAGGACTGTTGAGCCTTATCCATACAGTGGCTCATCAACACTTGGGTAGCCCAATCTTCGAGAGCAGATTCTAATTCATTTTGCAATGCTTCCCGTTCTTGAAGCATTTGGTGTTGCTCTTGGTCGGAACCTAGGGCACGCATAGATTCTACAATTTGACCACGACGTTCATACAAGATAGCCAACTTATCTTCAATGGATGCTATTTCTCGTTCAGAATGCGCCAATTCATCAAGCCAATTATCCTTATTGCCTTCACGCAAGCGGCGATAGAATAAATCTTTATTCTCCGCATCAGGAGCTAATAAATCTAACTGTACCTGACTTTGCTTGTAAATGGTTTGCCATTGCTTGTATTGGTCTTCATCGATAAGATGTTGACGATACTCGTTAGAGCTTTCCATGCCAGCCTTGTGCAATAGCTCTTGTTGACGAAGTAGCAATTCTTTTTCTTTGCGGTGCCAATTATCGTATTCATTGCGGAAGCTTTTACGTTGTGCTTCCTTTTGTTCCCATACAATTTTATTTTGTTGAAAGTTTTTATATTGGTTATAAATACGTTTTAACTCTGTAGGAGATACAGGAGCCTCAACACCAAGGTTATACCACAAGGTCATGGCTTGGTCTTCGATAACGCGTAAGCCTTCTTTGTGCTCTGCTAAGCGCTTTTCATAACCTTCAATAGTACGTAACTGTTCATGGTACTGATCGTACTCTTGTTTGAGACCGAAGAAATCATCTTCGTTAAGGCTCTTCGCCGCACCTTGAGGCAACCAATTCTGCCAAGCTGCAAGGGCTTCATCATAAATAGCTTGCAACGTATGACCTTCTTGGACCCAACGATCAAGATGCGCTGCGCCCTCTATGGATGGAATTGGACTCACCACAGGTGTTGTGGCTTCACAAGTGCCTCTAACTGATGTTCTACATCAGATTTACGAGATGACAAGATTTGTAACTCATAATTCAATTTAGATACATCAGAATTGCCGTTATGACGTCTCCATGTAGCATACCAGAACAATGCCATAGATAGGATTAATAGTACAAAGCCGCCAATCGTATAAAGTACAGACTCTAATACTAATAAGCCTGCTAATACGAGTAAAACGCCAATCACTGCAGCTACGCCACTAATGCGTTGTAACCACTTTGGCAAATTACTCGGTTGTGCATCAGGACCATAGCTATCCCGTTTTTCTGTAACTCGATCAATATCCATCAAGATAAGATCTAGTTCACGTTCGAGATGCTCTTTTTTCGCCAAATCCTCTTCACTGTAATTTGGCAAGGATGCTCCATCGAGATTGGCTGCTGGCAAATCATCAGAAGCCTCAGCAGGCTTGCGATCTTGCCAATGTAATAATTGATCTTTAGCAGTGCGCAAGCGACTTGCTAAGCGCTCTCCTTCGAACCAATTCACATCGTCAGCCATCGGCTCATCATCACGCCATGCAGAATGCATAGAACGAGAAAACTCTAATTGTTCTCGTACTTTAAAGATATACGCATCCCCTTCTTCACACTCCCGGCGCAATTGTTCCCACTTGGCACCTTGTTGGATAAGGTCTTCAATATCTTGACCATACGTACCAATGGACTATCCGGGCTAAAGTTAGCTGGCATCAAGGCCGCTTCCTTTTCTTGCCACAACTGCATATTGTCTCGAGCTCGTTTGATTTCCTCATCGATACGAAGGAACTCATCACGACTCAAGGCAAGCTCGCTATTGTACTGTTGCATATGCATACGCGCTTCTTCGCTACGGCGATACGTATCCCATGCGCGCAATACGACGTCTATACCATCGCGGTATTCCTTCCACTCTTGCAACTGACCTTGTAATTCTGCCTCAGTCTGTTCCGTGCTGTGAAAGGCTTTTTGCAATTCTACATATTGCGCTTCATGCTCGGCTAAATGACTTAACTTTTGACGATTTTCCTTAAGCTCATCCATCAACACATTGATGCGGCGTTTACCATTGGAGGAAGCTACTAATAGATCAGTAGCGCCTTTTTCCACATCTTTTACAACCGAGCCTAAATGCTCGCCCCCTTCAGCACCGAAGAAACGAGACCGAACCTCTACCTCTTGTAGAACATCGAAACCTTGTAAATCATCAAGGGTCAATGCAAAAATTCGATTATATGTCTTTTTGTCGATACCATGCCACCAGTGTTGAGCTGGCTCTTCATGAATGGCTGGATTTCCAGGACTGTAAAGTCTAGTTGTTTACCCTTACGACCAATGTAGTAGCTTTCACCATTACGCTCTACATCAAGGGCACCCGTCATAGGTCCATAAGCCTTATGAGTTCCACCAAATAGAAGTGTGCGCATCCCTTCAAGCAAAGAGGTTTTGCCACTTTCATTAGGTCCATACATGAGCTGAACACCATGATTCCCCGTAGTGAAAGACCAGTTGCGATACGGGCCAAATTCATCAAATCGTATGCGTTTAATGTTCATCGTTAGCCCCCATCAATACAGTAACACCTTCAATTTCACAGCGCTTCAAGGCGCGAAGCAATAATTCATCACTTAACAACTCGGTATATACACCTAAGCGTTTAAACTCAGGTCGTTCTGCCAAAATTTGACGTACCGTCTGTACCGCATTGCCATCAACCATATCATCATAGGCGCGTAAATAATCCCCTACTACATCGGATAACAATCTACGTTCAGCCAAATTAATACTAGGTCGCGTATTACACATCATGCGATAAGGCATAACAAATATAGACTTGCTTTTCTCTTCACTTTGGGACTCTTGCAACCATAATTTGCGCACACCTTCTTGTGTACATAAACGATGCAATGGACCTGTGCCTACGAGAACGATGGAAAGCAAGATATTTTTCTTATACTGTTTACGCAAGTTTTCTTTTTTATGGCGTAAAATTTCTAAGAATTCTGCTTCAGTTTTCATGCCTGCAATATCAATTTTGATTTCTTCAAAACGGATTGCACTTGTTTCAATAAATCGAGGTTCGCAATGACCATTATGGGATACAGAGACGAGATAGCACCCCTTAGGGCCTATTTCTTTGCGGTGTAAACCTTGGGGATTACCGGAATAAACAACAAGAGGTTCCTCGCTAAGAACTTGAGATTTGTGAATATGTCCTAACGCCCAATAATCCATAGCCGCCTCTGCAGATCAGTTAAACTACACGGGCCGGTCACATTATGGTTTTCAGAGCCTGCACTAGAACCTACCGTCCCATGCATGACAGCCAGAGAAAATTCATCACGTTCAAAGGCGCGGTATTGGCGCGCATAATTGTCGCTTTCATTACCATGGCCACAGCTAATGCCGTAAACGCCACCAATTTCTATATTGTTAACAATTAATGGGAAACGTTGTACTTGTTCACTAGAGAATACATGCACATTGTCAGGCATTTGCAGTTGTGCCTTCCAGCTTTCAGCAGGGTCATGATTACCTTGCACCATATATACTGCAATGCGATGTTCTGCCAAACGATACATGGCGCGCACAAATCGCACCTGTGCCTCTAAATTATGATCTTCGCTATTATAAATATCACCAGCTATGACAACGGCATGAACATGCTCATCAATAGCAGTGTCAATAATTGTATCAAAAGCTACATAGGTAGCTTCGCTCACGGCGCGATCAACGGCGCGGCTAATACCTGTAGCATATTGAAAGGGTGCCCCTAAATGCAGGTCACCACAGTGTATAAATCGAAATGGCTGCATCTATATCCACTCCTTGTATTAGTACTTTTATTATAGTTATATATAGTAATTACAATATTTTATTATACTACAAAACCGTAAAGATTACTTAAAAATAACTATCAATCAATCTATCAAAATAGATACTAAAATATAGTATCTCCCATTAGATTTAAACTATACGCCTTACCTGTATTAAAAATGGTCTAAAACCTACTGCGACATTTTTGTTAACTTAAAAATACATTAAGTTGACAATTTATACACGAACGTTTACAATCAAATTGTCAATATTTTATGTTTTTATTAAGTTAACAATTAGGAGGCTATTATGGCTTTGCCTACAGATCAACAACCATCCCAGGTGGGAACATACGAAAAATTCTTACCATAGCTAATCGTATTATGCATGGTGGTGAAATTACTAAAGAAGAAGCAATCGAGTTAATTCATACATCTGATGATGATACGATGATTCTACTTGCTATGGCCGATAAAATTCGCCAGCATTTCAATGACAACTCCGTGGATGTATGCGCCATTGTAAATGCACGATCTGGCAAATGTCCTGAAAACTGTAAATTCTGTGCCCAATCTGCCCATCACGAAACAGGTGTCCAAGTATATCCATTCATGGATGATGAAAGCATCCTCGATGCGGCGCGCAAAGCTAAAGAAGCAGGCGCTATTCGTTTTTCTATCGTAACGAGTGGTCGTAATACTAATAACCCAAACGAATTTAACCAAATCATTCGCGTATTAGACCGTATTAAAAACGAAGTAGGTCTCGAAATTTGCTGTTCTCTTGGTTTGTTAACTTACGAACAAGCTCTCAAATTAAAAGAAGTGGGTGTAACTCGATACCACTCCAATATCGAAACAGCGCCTAGTCACTTCCCAGATATTTGTACAACCCATTCCTACGAAGATAAAATGTCTACTATCGATAATGCTCAAAAAGCAGGTATTCGAGTTTGCTCTGGCGGCATCCTTGGGCTTAATGAAACATTAGAACAACGCGTAGAGATGGCATTCGAGCTTAAACGTTTGCATATTGACTCTGTACCACTCAACATTTTAAACCCTGTTAAAGGTACACCATTTGAAAGTAATAAAGCATTACGTCCTCTAGATATTTTACGTACCTTCGCTGTGTTCCGTTTCATCTTGCCAAACGCATTGATTCGTACAGCTGGTGGTCGTGAAGTAAACCTTCGTGACTTACAAGCTTATGCTTTAAAAGGTGGCCTTAACGGCATCATGGTTGGTGGCTACTTAACAACTGGTGGTCGATCTCCACAAGACGATCTCCAAATGATTCAAGACTTGGAGCTAAGTCGCAATTCTGCCCAAGTTTAAATTTTCGTATATACCATTCTCATTTGAGGATGTTGTATATAAAAAATATTCCTAAGATTTATAAATTTTTTTACATATAAAAAAAGAACCATCTAGTTTGCTGTGCTAGATGGTTCTTTTATTCCATAATAAATTATAAATGGCTTGACCATTTGTATTGCCTTCAATAGGTTCTGGGTTTTCATTATACTCTACATTTTCATAAGGTGTACCGTCTGCCATGTACGCATCTACCTTTAACGTTTCCATGGTACGATTATATCTACTTATATACACTTTATATCGCAATTCGTCGCCACCCAGTTCATTGACCCGCAGCCACAAAAGCGCATCATAATCACTTTTTTGAACACTGTCATTGTCAATAAATAATTGGTTTCCTGACGCATCTGGTCCAACATAATACCAGTCCGTTGCGTTAGCGGTCCCCCCTATACTGAGTAGCCACAAAAGGGACAATATGGTTAATATTTTCCTCATATGACTGCTCCTCTCATGCCTTAGAGCTGTATACTTTATAAAAACTTTAATAGCCATTAAACCTTTATAAAATATACAACTTCTCCTTTATATATAATACCAAAATTGCCCCTATATTTATCAACAATAATTAAACTTAATTATTATCTTTTTAGAATTTCAAGAAATTAAAAGAAATTTCTTAAAAAAACTTCATTTTTAACTCATTTATTGTTCTTATAATGACAATGTCAAATGATAAATAGAGGTAACAATTCCTGGTTACCATACGTGTATTTATCTCCCGACAAGTATTACTAACCCCAAACCTACTACTTGTTTAAATACATGGTTCATTTGATATTAATACTAACACTCCCCTTACATGAAAAAAGGACTCCAGTTGGAGTCCTTTTTTCGTTGTATAAAGCTTTAATGAATCTCAAAATATAAGCATGTATAAATTCTATCTACTTTGTAATCCACGATAAACTAGTTCAAAAATAGTTTTCTGAGCTTCTAACCACTCATCGCTCTGAGACCACTTATATTGTTTATTAACAGCATATAGACCGTGTACTAAAAATACAAAAACAGATACCCCAACATCAAACGAAACGCCAAGAGATTCTGCCATAACGAGCCCTTGTCGATCTTTTTCACGTCCTATAATGCGTTGTAATACATATTCTGAAATTTGTTCATCTAAAAATAAAGGTAAATACTTTTTATGTCGTATAATACGCTGACATAATGGCAATCTATCAAAAATAGAATCGTATGCTTCTCTCAACGAAATAGAATTAGAAGCAACTGATAAGGCTTTAGCTATAATTTGTAAATTATTATTATCTACCATTCCTGGCTTCGAATAAGCGATTGCATCATCCACTAAATCATCAACAATTTCCATGATATTACTATAGTGTAAATAAAAAGTGGAGCGAGTTATACCCGAAGCTTTACACACCGATGTTACTGTTACAGACTCAAAGGAATTGTTTGCTAACCAACTAAGCAAGCCTTCTTTTAACAACATACGTGTCATTTCTTTTCGAGTTATCATATAACCTCCAACATAGACACTTTTATACAATGTGTCTATTAATAAACATAGTGTTAATTATTGTTGAGACTAGTATACCAAAAACAAGATACACTAGTTCTAGAGATTACAAATGATAATCTATTCAATTAAATCGACAATAATTTAATTAAGGAGATAACTATGACACAATATACACACATTCGAAATGCTACAGGAAAACTAACAATAAAAAATACAACATTCCTTATTGATCCATTTTTAGCACCAAAGGATACTTATCCTGGCTTTGAAGGAACATTTAACTATCAACAAAGAATGCCTATGGTTGATTTACCTCTATCAATGGACAATCTATTAAGCAATGTAACTGCAGTGGTAGTTACACACACACATCTTGACCATTGGGATGAAACGGCAATTAATGCTATTCCAAAATCACTTCCTATTTTTGTACAAAATACAGCGGACAAAGAACTTATTACTTCACAAGGCTTTAATGATGTACGCATCATTTTTGAAAGTCTGGAGTTTAATGGTATCACATTAAGAAAAACAGGTGGTTCCCACGGCACGGTAGAAATGTATGCAAATCCAGTTCTCGCACCATTAGCAGGCGATGCGATGGGCGTTATTTTTGAAGCAGCAGACGAACCAACTGTGTACCTTGTAGGCGATACAGTTTGGACAAGTGATGTAGAGAAGGCCCTCCTTCGCTTCGATCCTAACGTTATTATTATGAATACAGGATATGCTCAAGTTTTAGGCTTTGAAGATAGTATTATTATGGGCACAAAAGATATTGGCCGCATGGTGGTACGCAAACCAGAGGCTAAAATCATTGCGGTTCACATGGATACAGTTAATCATACTGCAACAAGTCGTAAGGATGTGCGCAAATTTATCAAAGGCAACAACATTGAAAGCCATGTAGCAGTGCCTGAAGATGGTGAAACCATCACACTTTAATAGGTCTAAAACAATTAGTACATTATACTACGGCTAATACAAGACTAGTAAAAAATCTATCCACAAACAAAAAAACACCCTCTTAATTCTAATAGTCATAATAACTATAAGATCTATAGAGGGTGTTTTTATACGTAACTACAAATTATAATCTATCAAAGGATAAACTATTTTACTTCAGCCCAACCTAAAGCAGCACGTTTAGCATCGATATCAGCTAAGATTTTTTCAGCTACTTTAGCAGGATCAGTATTTACATACATAACAGAACCTAAGATGTCCTTAGTGTCTTCTTTAAGCCATTTTGTAACAGCATCAGAGCCTTGTGTAGGTGGCTCAACGCAGTGGTAAGAGTTGATACCCATCAAGCGGAAGCCAAGGGATGCATCGATACCTTTTTCGTTAGACCATTCAGGGCTAGACATTGCAAATGGCATTTGTGGCAAGTTAAGACCTAATTCACCTGCAATACCAGCAAAGATACCGGAAGAACGAGCATTATCTACACATTCGCCAACATGCCATACTGGTGGTTGATCATCGCCCAAGAACTCTTGCAATGCAGGGCTACATTTCTTAATAGCATCTGTATTACAGTAACCAAGTTTCATCAATGGGAAGGATGCACAACCATTTGTTAAGATGATACAGCCGTTTTTGATAAGTGTATCAACGATATCTACAGTTGCTTTTTCGTAGATAACGCGAGGGTTGGAACAACCTACTACGTTTACGATACCACGAACTTTACCAGATTTTAAAGCCTCTGCCAATGGTTTGAAGGAACCATAATGTTTAACAGTGGATTCTGGAGAGGAAACCAACTTCAGCAGTGATTTCGTATGGCGGAATGAATACAGGCATACCTTTACGCAATTCATGAGCTTCAAGAGCGCGATCCAAGATTTTGCGAGCCAATGCTTTTGTTTCAGACAAGTTAGTGTGATGGTGATCGTAACCGATGTGTTCTGCACCTGGTAAACGAGCTGCATCAGATGTAGTAATAACTTTTGTGTTGAAGCAACGTGCTACGTCCATGATAGCAGGGTAAACGTCTTGAACGTCAGCTACCCAGCAATCAAGAGCGCCTGTACCAAGTACAAGTTCCGCACCGATAGCATTACACAATGGAATAACGTTTTCATAACGGTACATACTGGACAAACCAGAGCAGCAGATACCGTAGAATTGGATACCTTTAGCACCGATAGCTTTTGCTTTTTCTAAGTACTCTTCAGAGGCACCAATTGTACAAATTTGTGATACTAATGTTGGCAAGTGACCATGAACAGCGATGTTAACATAACCTTTTTTCAATGCACCGATGTTAACTTTGGATGTACGACGACCACCTTGTCCGAACAATGCATCTGTTGCGATGTCCGCTGCTACTACGCCTGTGAATGTGAAAGCAAGACCACAACGCAAGAATTGTTTCATGTTGCTTTCCCAATCGCCATCTGTACCTACACATGTACGATGGTATGCATCAAAGGCTTCATTGTACGCAGAAATAGGTAAGATATCAAGGTTTTTCCAAACTTCACGGCGCTCAGCTGGAGCTAACGCTGTAATTGTTTTATATTCGCCAGGCAATGCACGGCTCAAATCTTCTAATAGAACATCTGCCAAGTCATTAGCCACTTCTTTTAAGGAACGACCTTCTTCAGGGATGTTGAAAGCTTTACATACTGTGCGAATTTTTTCTTCCCCTAAAATTGGAATATCCAATTGATCGTTAGCAGCAGCTTTCAAGAAATCAAGATTTCTCGAGCATGCGCACCATGTTGTGTTAAGCCACCTGCAGCAGCACGTGTCATATTACGAGCTACGATAAGGTCAGCATCAGCACCGCAGACACCACGAGGGCTCTTAGGTGTAATTTTACATGGACCCATGAAGCAAACACGACAACATACGCCAGCAATACCAAAAGTACATTGTGGTTGTTGTTTATCGAAACGGTCAAATACTGTATCGCAACCAATTTGCTCCATGCGAAGAATCATTTCGCGTACCGCAGGATCTGGTGTTTGTTCGATAACATCTTGTTTTGTAGGCCAAGTTTTACGATACTCAGCAACGGCTTTCATGTAATCGTTTACGCCATGTTCATGAGGTACCCCTGGTTCATGAGTGTGTGGCACCCATTTATCCGTTGGCAACGCTTTACCATGACTATGGTCATGGTCATGATGATGATCATGGTCGTGATCGTGATGGTGACCGCCACAATGGCAGTGGTCATGGTCATGGTGATGATGGTCATGATCATGATGGTGATGATGTTCGCCATGGCTGTGGTCATGGGTGTTTTTGTTTTCCACATCTTTATTCATAATAAACCTCCTAGGGGCCTACGTAGGCCAACTAACAATAATAAGAAAAACATATTCTACTTTTTATTTTTATTTTTTTAAATCCACCACACTTGTGGGTTTTTAAATCCTATCTCCTAAATATGTTTTAACCTTATTTAAGTATATTTTTCTGAAAGGACATTTGTCAATTATTTTTTTGAGAATTTTTTTGACTCATTTGCTTCAAAAGAACATTGTAATTGCTATATTTATCAAATTCGATATTTTCAGTTTTCTTTTCACAAATCAAAAGAGATTAATTCCTGTGAACTTAGGGAATTAACCTCTTTTATCTATAGAATACTATATTTATATATTGTTTTATATGAATTATTATTTGCAAACAGTACTTAATACTCTAACATTCCATCTGTATAATTTATAAGAATTGTTGCATAACTTGAGCCACTTCAGGCAAATGGAATCGCTTTGCTCTATCTGATCTCGCTACAAGAACTAATTGACGGAAACATAGTTTCGATGCTAAAGGATAGAATTTAACTTTATCATCATCGCCCTTACTATTTAATGTACTTGGCAAGAAAGTAATACCATAATCATCTTCTACCAGGGATCTACAAGTGTCAAGATTTTCAGAGCCAATAACCGCTTTAGGCACAAAGGATTCAGCCTGACATAGACGATTTACCAAGGTTCGCAACTTAAGGCCTTCTCTTATGAGAATAAAAGGAAAAGACCCAAATGGTGCTATCTCATGTATTCCATTCGGTGTCATGAGCGAGTCAGCAATAGCTATAGCTTTTTTATTCTCTACACTAACAGCTAATAAAATTTGCTCATCTAACACAGGATAACTTTCAAGGGCCTGAGAGTAGATTGGTGTTGGGAATAGACCTACATCAACCAATCCATCACAAATTTGTTGCTCCAAAAAATGGGACTCCCCTTCTACTACGTGAAATTCCCAGGATGGCTCAATTTGTTGAAAGCTCTTTAATGTTTTTCCCAACATATGGTGACCATAGAATTGAGATAATCCAATACGCACATGATAAGCCGCATCAGACCCTTGATTAATGATCGACTGCGTTAAGCCTCTACCTTTCCTACTAAAGGCATACCCTCTTTAGCAATTTGTAAGGCTGCAGCGGTTGGTACAACCTTTGTCCGATCTCGAGCAAATAAAGGTACACCTAATTCAGCCTCAATGCGACGAATACTTTGACTCAATGCGGGTTGAGAGATATATAGTTTTTTAGATGCCTTTGAAAATGATGCCATCTCAACGATGGTACTTATATATTTAATATCCTTTATATCCATAAAAACACCTTATAACAAAACATTATTGATTTATCATAAGTATATATTACCACAAAAGAAAGAGCCCTCCACAAGGAGGGCCTTTTATTTGAGCAGTTAGACAATCTCAATATTATATTGAGAATTTAATAAATTTTGAGATTACATTAGAGTTTTTAATACATCCAATACTTCTTGTGGCAATTCGTTTTTATGACCAATAAGTTTTTCTACATAGTCATAGCGGAACTCAAACGCTTTGTGTAATTGGTGATGGTATTCACGCACTTGGAATGGTGGTTCAAAACCAGGAACCTCAACATAAGAGAGGTTTTCATATTTATAGAATGGTTTGAAGTCCAATGTACCTTCTACCAAACGTTCCAATAAATCAAGAGTTACCTCTTTAGGAATTTTGTTTTCCAAGAAGAAACCTGTGTTCATGATATAACATTGTACGCCACATTCAGAGAATAATTTTTTGTAGCTTTCATAGTCACGAACCAATGGATATGTACGGAATGGATTTGCATACGGTTCGATAACAAGTGCATTTGGATCAACGTGAGCATCCAGCTTTTCAGCAGTAGAACGACGTGTCGCCAGTGTTGCGCCCATTGTAGATGCCAAAACAGGATCATTAATTTTAAGGATTGGTGGCAAAGTTTTATCCTTCATAAGCCATACAATGGCATTAACTGGTTGATCTACGTAGTTTACACGATTATCTGTCCAGAATTGAGATTTAATAGCGCGACCATTATTATTACGCACATCTTCTGCCAACACAACCTTACGGCCATCCTCATCCATAGTTACGCCAACATTTTGTAGCGTTAACAAGAATTCATTAGCAGGATGTTCCACAGGATAGTCTTGCATTTTGTCGAAATATGTAGGTTCAAGAGCAATAGAACTCAAGTCATTAGTATTGATGATATACGCATCGTCATGCAAGATAGAAATATCATAACGACCATCATGCTTTTCATGAGTTAATGTAGATTTACCAGAACCGGACAAGCCAAATACACCGATTGTATAGCTTTTACCATTATCAAGATTGTAACGTTTCATACCGCCATGGCATGCTACATAGTCGAATCGGTTCGCCAAGGACCACGCCAATGTAAGGGTACCTTTTTATGCTCACCAAAGTAGCGCATACCTAGAATCATAGCGCAGTTATGAGCTGGGTCAAAAATAGCAAGCCCACCTGGATGACCTGGCACCACATAGTCAGGATCAGAATAGATATAAATATCGCCTTCAGGAATTTCTACACTCTCATTGTAGAATTCTTTTACTGCTGCATCAAAGAACTTGAAGTTCATGATCCAAGAATACAAGATAGATGCATGGTCTTTTGGAATCATCAAATGCGCACGAGCAGTAAATTTTTTATCAAGACCTACGATAGTATCAGCAGAAATCCATTCTTTACCACGGCTATCATACACTGCATCACGTGCAATATTAGCAAGTTCCACTTCGTCAATGCCTTCATCGCCAATAATGCGACGAGCTTTTGCATAACGGCCTGTAGTTTTACCATCGTTTGTAACAAGTACCTTTGCATCAGCTGGCAAACCTTGCTCGCATGGTTTATATACAGGCATATCGAGGACGATAACACCAGGTTCTTCAGTGGCCAATTGGTACGCTTGTGCCACAGATGTAATAGGCGTTACATTGTTTCCATAAAATGCAGTTTCAATAGTACTGCGCATCTTAGAAAATAATGGGTTTGTTTTAATTTCACTTTGCTTCCAAACGCGTCTTGTCGACATAGTATCCAGATCCTCACCTTTAATATATACGTAATTTCTCTTGTAAAAAGTAGTTTAAGATAAGAAAAATACTGCCTCGGCAAATACTTTCATTATGTTTTTATTGTACCCTTTTCAGACAAATTTGTATACACAAAACAGATGAATTATAAGAAATTAATGCATGCTTATCTGGAATTAGTGCAACATATTTATTTTCTAGCTTTATTAATGAAAGCATCGATTTTACCAATCAAATCATCTACATCAAAATCACCACGCTCTGCGATCATCTTTATAGTAGCCACCTTAGCCATAACCTTTACCATCGGAGTTTTCAATTTCTCAAACTTAGGGTTCAAAGAAATTAAATAATCTACCACTTCAGGGCTTTGCTTAATCAAGTTAGATAGCGTAGTCTTCGCATCGATATGGAATCTTCCATCTGCATCGGTAGTAAGTGGTTCTTCATCAACCTCTTCTGCGGCCTCTTGAGCTAGGGATTTATCATTACTATTATTATCTGTATTTCCTACAAAATCAGTCTTATCCCATGTCAACAAGGTACGAGAGCCTTCAAGTTCACGAATATGAGTACAATCTTGCATCATTTCTAAGACACCGCGGAATTTACCATTTTCATCACGTACCGCTGTATAGATAACGTAGATAAACAATCCCGGTTTATTGATCCAGAATTCAGCTTGGTTTTGCTCACCAGAACGAAATTTCTCTACGATCTCTTCTACAACATGAACAGACTTAGCAGGATGACAATTCTTCACTTCACGACCAATAACATTGGCACTGCGCGGGAATATACGATGTGGCGTATCACTATAAAACTTAACGAGTTCATTTTCATCAACATAAGACAAATCTACTGGAAGATGACGGAACAGCAAATTGATTTGCTCTAAGGTTAATTTGCCTGTCGCCACATCGAGGACTGTATCCTTGCCAACTTGTGCTCCACCTACAGGACCTACATACTTAGATAATAAGCCTGCCAAATCATTTAGAAACTCATTAGATACTGCACTATTTTGACTAGCAGCATTTCCATTTAATGAGGCTGCGGAATCGTTAATACCTGGCACGACATATAAACCTGGTGCGTTAATAATAGCATAACCGATTTCATGGTCATTTTTGCTCATGCGCACAAACTCTTCATCGCTTAATAATTTAAAGGATGTTGGCAATAAAACCTCTAACTCTTTAGAATTCAAATCGCGCAACTTTGCCAATGTTTCCGGCACGGATGCTAAGAACTCTTCGTATTTATCTTCCCGAAGTAATGCATAAGATGCAGAGATAGCATCGCGTACGCCATCATCAAAGGTCCACATAATCCGCGTTGGACGATCAAACCCATGATTTTCTAACATTGGATATAATTGATTTTGTTTACGAGATAGATGGATACGCCATTGTGCTAAGGAATCAAACACGCCAGCCAAGGATTTTTAATAAACTTATCTTGCTTTAACAATTCATCCGCTTCAAGAGCTACCTTTTCAACTGCATTAATTTCTTCTAAATAAGCCCACAATGGATGATTCTCTGGGTACTCATTTTCGGCACGCACTAATACACCGTCAAATAAATTCAACAAATCATCCATCTTGTCTAGTATTTCTTCATCCTTATAGACACCTTTCAAACTTTGCTCTGCATAAGCAAATTCATCAGGCGTACAAGTGCCTAACTTTTCTTTTAAAATACGGTTACCCTCTTCCAATGATAATCTACCGTCTAAATAATCCTCTTTAATAGATACAATAATTCTGTACCGTTCGTTATTAATGTCTAGCTTTTGCTGTAATGGATTCATATGCTTATACCTCCATGGGTCAAAGACTATTAGTATATACAATATATTATTACTATATTAAATATACATTTATTGTACTTATTTTGAAAGTAATTTTCAGTTGCTGTGGATACATTTCTCAAGATAATTGAGCTACAAAATACTTTCACCCCATATAATTAAACCCTTAAGTACTTTCACCAGCACATAAAAGGCACCCATACAATGTATGAGTGCCTTCTATTAATTTCTAAAATCAATATATTCAGTTTTAGAAGATGCTACTGGATTACCATCGGAATCTGTAGCAGGGGTAAAACGCCATGTAGAAATTTTTTCAACAAGAGCTTCATCAAGGGCCGTAACGCCACTAGATTTTACGACCTCTATATCCCCTACAGAACCATCTTCATTAATGGTAAAACGCACATCTGCACTATGAATCGAATCGCCATAACCAGCAATATTAATTTGATCTTACAGATGGAGTAGATATGGCTACAGGCAATTGGAATGGAGCTGCCAACACAGAGACTACCATACTAGTTACAAACAATGCGCATAACACAGTACAACGCAACACTTTTTTCATCACAATCTCCTTATTTAGCTGTTACAGCTTGTTTAGGTAGAGTAATTGTCATTCCAATAATAGATTCATGAGCCTTTTGATCTACACCAATAGCAGGTGTAAACTTCCATTGTAAAATAGCTTTTTTCACCGCTTCGTCAACTGGAGCATAACCAGAAGAACGTTCCACGAATACATTTTTAACATTCCCTTTTTTTATCAATCAAAAAGCGTACGCGCATAGTAGGTGCTACGGTAGCTGTTTGAGGAACCTCAGGTAACTCAGGTTTTACAATTTCCACTTCGCGAGGAGATTCTAAGAACTTAGCTGCATCAGCTGTATAATTACCCAATACGCCAAAAGATGCAACAAGTAAAGCCGCCGCAGTGAATCTGAATAATTTATTCATAATAAGCCTCCTAAAATAATTATTTTGAGTCTATGAATAATATCATACTAAATAAAGATGAATATTTAAAGAACATTTTCTTATTGATAAAATTTCTCATTTATGATATATTAAACACAAGATAACTGTTCGGACTTACATATCAGGTTGATATGACAAAAAATTACACAAAGGAGGTTCATCATGAGACGTAGAAAGCGTATTCAAATGAAGGTCATGATGGTACTTGGTATCGTTGCCCTCGTTGGGCCTAACCATCTACAAGCACTTATTCCCTAAATTATTTTGACCTTAGCAGAAGACCGTATAACTGCCACTAGCCGCTACGTTAGTAGCGGCTATTTTTCCGCTTAAATAAGGGTAATTAACAAGATAACTAAAGTTTTTAACGCTGTACCTATAAAAGGAGGTTTATTATGAAATTTAATCGAATCTTACTAATCGTCGTATCATTAGCACTTATGTTGTTCGCATTAGCAGGCTGTGGAAAAGATGCAGCCCAAGACAGCCAGAAAAAATTAAATGTTGTAGCTACTACTACAATGTTAACAGATTTAGTAAAAGAAATTGGCGGTGATCATGTATCCGTCCAAGGACTCATGGGCCCTGGCGTAGACCCTCACCTCTATCAAGCAAGCGCTGGCGATGTAACAACTATGTCTAAAGCAGATGTTGTGGTGTACAACGGCATTCACTTAGAAGGTAAAATGGGTTCCATTTTCGACAATTTAACAAAACAAAATAAAGCTACCATCCGCGTATCCGACGCTATTGATCCAGCTACTCTACTCGACTTTGACGAAGAAGATGGCGTGAAAACTAAAGACCCTCATATTTGGTTCGATGTAGCTAACTGGAAACTTGCTGCCAAAGCTGTATACGAAGGTCTTGCAAAAGCAGATCCAGCTCACAAAGAGGATTTCAAAAAACGCTATGATGCATACCTCACTAAATTAGATGAAACAGATGCATACATCAAAACTCAAGCAGAATCTATTCCTAAAGAATCTCGCGTCCTCGTAACAGCACATGATGCCTTCCAATACTTCGCTCGCGCGTATGGCTTTGAAGTAAAAGGTTTACAAGGCGTTAGTACTGCTACAGAAGCAGGCACACAAGATGTGAATGAACTTGTGCAATTCATCGTAGATCACAAAATTAAAGCGATCTTCGTAGAATCTTCTGTACCGCACAAAACAATTGAAGCCGTTCAAGAAGCAGCTAAGGCTAAAGGCTGGAACGTTGCTATCGGTGGCGAATTATACTCCGACTCCCTCGGTTCTGAAGGCACTGAAGGCGGCACATATATCGGCATGGTAAAAGCCAATATCGACACCATCGCTAAAGCACTTAAATAACAAATAACGTTTCAAAACAAGGACGACATACAGTGTACGTCATATGTAAGTACAAGTACTACTAGCAATATCAGCTAGTAGCACTATTGATAAAAGGAGGTCTCTATGGAATGGGCCGTTGAAGTTGAAGATATGACCGTAGCCTACACGACAAAACCCGTACTATGGGACGTAGATATGAAGGTACCTATCGGTTCCTTAGCGGCTATCGTCGGCCCTAATGGAGCCGGTAAATCTACATTATTAAAGGCCATGTTAGGCCTATTAACAGTTATCTCAGGTAGTGTTAAGTTTTATATCGACCACCACCTTGCGATGGACAAAAAGGATTACAAGAAAATCGCCTATGTACCTCAAAGCGGTAGCGTAGACTGGGACTTTCCTACTACCGTATTAGACGTCGTACTTATGGGCCGCTATGGTCATCTAGGTTGGTTCAAACGACCAAGTAAAAAGGATAAGGAGCTGGCCCTCTCCATGATTGAAAAAATGGGCATGAGCGACTATGTGAATAGGCAAATTCGTCAACTTTCAGGGGGCCAACAACAGCGTGTATTCCTTGCAAGAGCCCTCGTACAAGAGGCAGATATTTACCTCATGGACGAGCCTTTCAAGGGCGTCGATAAAACGACGGAGCATGCCATTATTTCCCTATTACAAGAAATGAAAGCGCGCGGCAAAACGGTGATCGTCGTACACCACGATTTAAATACGGTACCTCAATATTTCGACTGGGTAACGATGGTCAACAAGCAAACTGTTGCCTATGGTCCCGTAGCAGAGACCTTTACTGATGAGGCCATCGAGCGCACCTACGGCAAGGGGAGGATTGTATGACCATACTCCAATCCTATACGACACAGATGGTATTGCTCGGCACGGCTCTCTTGGGCCTTGCCAGTGGTATTGCAGGGCACCTTCGCAGTACTGCGCAAGGAAAGCCTCATCGGTGACGGTCTCTCCCACGCGGCACTGCCTGGTGTAGTCATCGCATTCTTGCTGACCGGTATAAAAGACATTGAGGTACTCATTATAGGTGCCGCCCTGTCCTCTATCACTGCAGCGTGGCTCATTACCATCACCGTTGAAAACAGTAAAATCAAATTTGATGGTGCTCTGGCTACTATACTATCTGCTTTCTTTGGTCTTGGTATGGTTCTACTCACCTACCTTCAAAGTCTAAACAATGCAGGTCAGGCGGGGCTTTCAAAATTTATATTTGGACAGGCCGCCACCATATTAGCCCGCGATGTGTACATTACATCGGCGGCAGCGCTCATCATTATCGTTTTAACAGCCTTATTTTTGGAAAGGAGCTAAAAGCTCATTTCCTTTGACGTAGAATACGCTAAAACATTGCAAATTCCCGTCACCTTTTACACTCATTTTATATCGTTCACTATCGATCATGACCATCATCATCGGCATTCAATCAGTAGGTGCTATCTTGATTAGCTCCCTACTCATTGCACCGGCCGTAGGGGCCCGTCAGTGGACGAACAAGCTAGGGTACCATGTGTATACTAGCAGGATGTTTTCGGCATGGTATCTGCTATGGGCGGTACCATTTGGAGTACAACAGTACAAAAACTGCCTACAGGTCCTGCGATTATCGTCATTCTGTCGGTTATCGTACTGTTGAGCCTCATATTTTGCACCTAATAGAGGCATCTTGTGGCAATATCGTAGAAATAAACAATCAAAACAAGCTTTTATTATCAGAAACCGCAAAGGATAAGTCCCTGCCGATTTACAACAAAAAGATATATAGAGCTGAGGGTGGACAGCCTCGTATAGGAGGTGCCCCATGACAGTACATACAGAGATTTTTACTCATCGCCATTGCGGTCTCCATTGCGTGCGCTATCCCTGGTGTATTCCTCGTGTTGCGCCGCATGTCCATGATGGCCGATGCCATTACGCACACTGTATTCCTCGGCATCGTGCTCGCCTTTCTTTCGTAACAGAAGACTTAAACTCGCCCTTGCTTTCTAGTAGGGGCAACACGTAGTCGGCGTAGGAACGGTATGGCTTACAGAAATGATTCATAACACGGGGCCTCGTCAACGAAGACGCGTCCATTGGTATCATCTTCCCCTTCTATTCTCCATCGCCATCATCCTCGTCAGTCTCTATAGCGGCAACGCACACCTTGACGTAGATACGGCACTTCTAGGGGAGATCGCGTTCGCCCCATTCGACAGATGGATTATAAACGCCACCGACTTAGGGTCCTGTATCTCTATGGATTTCCCTAGGGGTAGCGGTCATCAACCTCCTATTAGTTATGCTCTTCTACAAGGGAATTGCAGCTATCTACCTTCGATCCCACTATTAGCAGGGGCTCTTCGGCTTCATGCCGGCCCTCATCCACTACGTGCTGATGACCATGGTATCCCCTTACCGTGGTGGCTTCATTCCAAGCAGTAGGCGCCATTCTCGTTATCGGCCTCATGATTGGACCTGCGGTTATCGCTTATTTATGGACGGACTCTGTGAAAAGCCATGCTCACTAGCAGTATCATCATCGGCATTATCTGTGCTGTCATCGGTACAGAAGTCGCTTTCACCCTAGACGTATCCATTGCAGGCGCTATCGCAACAACGATCGGTCTCGCCTTATTAATTGCCGTTATTGGCACGCCAAAGACAGGCTATATTGCAACCTATCTTCGCCAACGCCACTTGCGTCGTCACTATCGAGAAACAATGATGCTCTGCCACATCTATACCCATATGAACACACCTGTGGCGGCCATTGAAAATGGTATCGGCACCATTCACGAACACTTGAACTGGAAGCCAGACTATACACACCAAGCCGCATCACACCTTAAGAAACAAGGCCTATTGTATGTAACAAATGGATACTATATGCTGACCGATAAAGGTGTGGCGCAAGTAAAAGAAATTATTTAATCAACCATATGGATTTTGGTATACACAATAATAGGCAAATCTGTATGTCTAATTACATTAATGGTAGAAACTTAATATTTTTCCCAACAAAAAGAAGCTGAAATCAATGCTGCACAGCAAAGATTTCAGCTTCTTTTATATGGGACCTATTATATTCAGTTTTATTGTAAAACCATAAATAGTTAATCTCTACTCATTTCTAAGCACCTAAAATACAATTCGCATTTGGTACCATTTAGCACCGCCGTGATCAGACTCAGACTCACCTTCATTTAGAAAACCAAACTTGGCATAATAAGGTATCTTTTCTTCCTTACAGGTTAAAATGACACCCTTTCGGTTTTCCTCTCTGGCCAATTCTATAAAAGCCTCTATCAACTGACCACCTACACCACGATTGCGGTATCCTGGCATTGTATTTAGACCAAATATCATCTGCCATGCACCATGGGGATTATGCAGCGAAGCATCGGCGAACATCTCATCCGTCAAGACTTCATCATCCGTTACAAAACCATCGATAAAACCAATATGTGTATCGCCATCAAAGGCAATTAAAAACTGACCTGCGTAATGGTCTAGTCGCTCCTTAAAAGCCTCACGAGGCGCCGCCTCAGCAGGAGGAAAACAAGTCGCTTCTATATGTGTCACCAAATCTAAATCAGCGGTTGTCGCTTTTCGTATTAAAATATCCATATCCTTCTCCATCGTATCTACATATCCGTTTTAGTATATACCGTTTACATAACAAAGGCTACACGTAACGCTATGTACGTATAGCCTTTTATTAACAATGTGACCACTTACTTTCTATACAGATTATCCGACCAATTATCCTTTGTATATTTAGGTACGTTCCGATACTGCATCGGTAAGGAATCTTCTTTAATTTTAAATCCATGCTTCTCGTAAAATGGAGCATTCTTACTTTCACCAATCATAACATTAATGTACAAGTAAGACTTGTAAGCCGCTTTCACCATTTCTAACAAATGACCAGCAATACCACGGCCATGATACTCAGGATGAACCAATACATAATTGATGAAGCACACCAACTCGCTATCGTCCATGACACGAATAAGACCAACTAAATGATCGCCTTCCCACGCAGAAATCACGCGGGATGAATTCATAAGAGCCTTATGTAATCGCTCTGGATATTTACCTACTACCCAACGAACAGATAGAAATAAATCTGCCACTTGCTGAGGCGTAAAATTTCGTTCTTCTGTATACGTAATCGCCATAAAAGCTCCTTCTAAAGATTATAGAACCATCAATAGATATAATACTCTACAATTATTTTCTCCCATGTGGTTTATGTTGAAAAATTTCTTTACAATCCCTTCACCAACAATAGTGCTGCCTTCCATGATAAGGAACTCTGTACCCGCTTGCAGGGCCGAATAATCTACAGTTTCATAAACTGGCAACGCATTAGCTCCTATTTGTTTATCAAAGGTAACATCTTCACCATCAATAAAGTTTACACCTAACAGCTGAGCAGAGCCCTTTATAACAAGATGAGGACAATACTTTCCATTATTCAAATTCGGTGGAGTTCTCCTCTTCTTGCTGAAGAAAGTAACTGTGCAACTAATAGTAAAATCTAAATCGCTCATATTAGCCCTCATCAACTACATATACCATATCACCTGTAAAGTATATGTTCATTATACAATGTACAGGACTCCCTTCGGTATATAACCACCCTTGGAATACTGCTCGGCCCCAGTTATAAGTCTCTGTAATGACCTCGAACTCACTTTCACTATAATCCTGCTGATACTGAGGTAATTCAATTCTTTTACCTGTGAAAGTATCTAATATTGTACTATTAAAGACGAGAATTTCTAAATCATCAACATCACAGTTCTCAAATACAATCTTGGCCTTATGAGTTTCTTCAGTACCGTTTTCATAGGAGAAAATATAATCAAATGTAAGGATCAAATTATCATCTGCGTATTCTATTTTCTGTACCCTTGCATCATGGAGAGAGTATTTTGGGTACTCGCCAAAAAATCTTGTCGTTTTCATAGGGCCTCGTTATGTAGCTAATAAATACCAAAGGTTAAAGGTCAATTAATATAAACCTAATTTATTAATCAATATCATATTTCGTTCTTATAGAACTCTCAAGAAAGCTTACACCAGCCTTTTTCATTAATCTCCATTCATTAGACAAACTCCTCCAAGTTAAAGCTTCATAACAAAAAACCTAACTTTTGCATAAATCCTCCTACTTTCTATATTATCAATACGCTATCATCCAGACTAAAACTTCAAAATACTCTTCTTAATATCACTTCATCACCTTTTCAAGTAAAGTCTTATAGCTATCAACAATATCGTAAACTACCTCGTCGTTACTGATGGTCTTAAAATGTTCTCTTGCACAGTGAATCTTTGATTTTTCAATTAAACGAAGCTGCATTGAATTCATAGAACCCTTTGTCTCTGCAACAAAGTATATGTGCTTAACAGCTCCTTCATAGAATGCAATTGCCCAGTCAGGATTGTAATGTCCCACCGGAGTTGAAATATAAAATCCGTTGGGTAATTTTACGTACACAGCTACGTTTGTGTTTATATCCAGTTCAGTTGCAAATGCCTGCTCGTTGGATGAATCATAAACAATATGGTCATACAGATGCTTCTTTGCCTTCATTGCATTTACACCTAGACGTCCTTTAATAGTTGGATCAGTAAATACATCTATCCCATATTTATCATCCAAAACATCATATGTAATGTGTTCGATGATGGCAGTTGCCTTTTCATCATTGATAAGGCCTGCTACCTTAATAATGAATTCTTCTGGATTGTTTTTAAACTGATTAAAAGTTGTAGGCTGAATTCCTTGAAGAATCTGTATAACCGCTTTTCTAGTAAGTCCGGTCTCTTCAACAAGTTTTCCAATCAAATCATATTTAACATTAGAACTTGCAGCAATGACACTACCGTAGCTTGAGGACTCTTCCTTAACGAAAGACACACCGCTAGTAAGCTCCTCTTTTGATTTAATCTGTTCCATTGATCCGGTTTCAACCTTAAAGTAAATTTTTGAAACAATGAGCTTTTTATCAAGAGAGTTAATTGATTTTCTTATCAACTCATCCGTATCAAAATCTACCACGTATACAGACTTGGAGTTAATCTTATTCCACAATGCTTTGAATTCGGGCATAACCAGTTTATCTTCATCAACTTCCAATTCAATATTATTTTTACGTGCATCTTCAATTCCAACTGAACGACTATCATAGATAGAATCAATAATCTCGATTACTGATGCAGCAGAATCAGCTACTTCTTCAGCAACCTTTATTTCGCCATTCGCCTTGTCCTCATAATATTTATCTGTAAGCAAGCCTTTCTTATCTATGTAGCCATTCACGATAAGATCATATTGGATAGCATGAGCTGTATCCGAGTCAATAACCTGTTCATTACCTTTATCATCCTTAATTACCTTATCAATAAAGAGTTCTGCAGTAACTGCCTTTGGTCTGTCGGCAACTGCATCAGCAATTTCATTCTGAAGTCCCCTGGCGAAGCTATCATAGCTTTCACTAGCGATGACGGTAAGAACATTTACATTGTGAACATCGGCTCCAAGTACATTCGTATCCATACGTTCACCATCTTGGTTAACACAAAGGCGAAGTCCACGGCCTACTTCCTGACGCTTACGTACAGCGCTACTACTCTGCTTCAGTGTGCAAATCTGAAATACATTTGGGTTATCCCAACCTTCACGAAGTGCGGAATGAGAAAATATAAATCTAACCGGAGACTTCTTTGGATCTCTATCAAGAAGAAGCTCTTTGTTTTTCATAATAAGGTCATAGGCATCAACGTCATTTGACATCTTTTCCTTGGTATTTTCCCGCTTTTCATTGGCTTTACTATCAATTAGTTTTCCTTTTGTATCGATAGAAAAGTAACCAGCATGAGTTTTTTCTGCTAGAATTTCAGAAAGATATTTTATATATTCATCTTCCCCCATTCCTATTTGAAGATGCTCTACGACATCTCTATATTCTTCTTCAAACATATCAGCATAAGAACCATTCATAGGCTGACCAGCTGCATCATACTGTTTGTACTTTTGCAACTTCATCAATAAAGAACAGAGAAAGAACTTTAATACCCTTGTGGAACAATTCTCTTTCTCTCTGAATATGAGAAAGAATTGTTTCTCTAATCTGGATGCGGCGAAGTTGGTCTTCACTCACTTTACCAATAACTTCACCAGCAAACAGTTTAATACCATTGATAAATTCAACCGAGTCATCACGTCCATCAATTCTGGAAACAACGAATCCCTGCTTGTACTCTTCCATCTGTCCGGAATTGTCATAAAGGTTATATCCTTCAGAAACAGTACGAGTAATCTTTCTGATTCCAGTTGCACCTTTGAAATCAAACTGGATTGTAGCTGTAGGTGCGGCCTTTGAAAGATTAATACTTTCTAAATAAATATAGCTTTCAGTAGCGGTACTACCTGATTCGAGTGATTCCCTTAACAGCAATCTTCTTAACAAGACGCTTGTTATAGGCTTCCATAGCATCTAAACGGTAAATCATATTATAAATACTATCTGACTTATGAGTCGCAGAATAACGAAGTGTCATCAAAGGATTAAACTGCTTTAAATTCTCCTTTGTCTGCTTACCTTCTACAGACTGTGGTTCATCAATAATCATGATAGGATTTGTTTTTGCAATAATATCAATAGGACGACGAGAACGGAACTCATCGAGTTTCATATAGATACGTCTCGCATCTTTTCCACGAGCATTAAATGCCTGAGCGTTGATAATCATTACATTAATAGAGGAATCCGACGCAAAACGGTCAATTTCAGTAAGCTGAGTGGAATTGTAAATAAAGAAGCGAATCTTCTTACCATACTCTTCTGCAAAATGCTCCTGAGTTACCTGAAATGACTTATATACACCTTCACGGATAGCTATGCTAGGTACAACAACAATGAACTTACTCCATCCATAAGCATGGTTAAGCTCATACATAGTTTTGATGTATGTATATGTTTTACCAACGCCGGTCTCCATTTCGATAGTCAGATTAAACCTTCCTTCAAGCTTTATAGAAGGCTTAATCTGATTTGCTCTCTGTATTGTTTGAATATGTTCCAGAATCAATCTATCGTTTAATTCAGGTACAATTTTTTGATTACTCCAACCAGTGAAATCATCTTCTTCAGTCAATGACTGCTGGTAATTACCTGAACCTCTATCCATCATATAAGATGGCCTTAAATAAGGCTGCCCATCAAATACATCAACTACAGCTTTGGCAGCATCTGCTTGGAATTTCTGATGCTTAAATCGTAGCTTCATAGCAGGACCTCCTTAAATAACCTTTACTCTTGTATCCGGTGCCAGCATTTTAAAAATTTCACCGACATTAATCTTTGCCGAGCTCCCATTGAAACTGCTATCTCGGAAAACAGCTCGAAGCGGCTGGCGTTTAGCGATTTCCTTGATAACTGTATCCGGAATGTTTTCGTCAAAGCAGGCAATCAGATCACCGTCATTGTAGGTGTGGACGGTGCAGCCGCCGATTTCCTCGGATGTGTACGGCATAGAGAGAGGCAGACCCCATTCCAACAGACATCCAAACAGCAGGTCGAGGTCGGTGCGATCTTCCTTGATGTTGGATTCCAGCATAGCAAGCATACCCTGGTCATAATCGGCAGGGGCATAGTAGACATCTTTCATGTTGCTGTCATCCAACTTGAAAATGCGAAAACCACCATCAAAGGAGTTAGTAGACAAGGACGATGTAGATATCAACTTCTGTGCAGCAGCCTTAATTCGTGCTTTGCCAATATCACATATTGTATTGAACCCTGCTTTATATGCTTCACCTGTTTTATCGCACTCTTCTTCAATTTGTATCAATACAAATTTACGATGCCCTGAGTCTTCATTGTTCTGCTCCATCACTGCCTGGGCAGTTGTAGCGGAACCAGAAAAGAAGTCAAAAATTATATCATTTCTATCGGTAAAAGTCTGAATCAGATATTTTAGAAGTTGAACAGGTTTAACTGTATCAAAACCATGCTGTTTCCCGATTAATGAGCCTAATTCTGTTTTTCCATTTTCAGCAGTACCACTCAAATCTGAGTCTATATAGGTATATATTGGATATAGAGGCTCCGACTCTTCGTGAGAATACTTTTTCTCCATCGGAATACCATCATCAGTTATATACATATGATTGGTATCATAAAGCCTGTCAATTGTTTCTTTACCTGCTTTCCAACGGAAATCCTCATTGGGAGTGAAACCATGGGACTCAAATCTCATAGTTTCTCTTCTAAAAGTTCCTCTGTTTGACGTCAAAATAGTTGTTGTACGGAATTTTCCGTATTCGTCAGTGTGTGGATATGTTCTTTCTTTTGCAGGAACTACATTGTACATTTGAGTGTCTGGATTCGCTCTTGAATACACCAAAATATACTCAGCGACTTTTTGAGGTCTAAATCTTGCATTACCTGCATTGGTTGGCTTTGCTCTTGATTTCCAGACAAAACAACACACTTGATTGCTTGCTCCAAAAATTTCATCCATAATAGCCTGTAGGTTTTTTAACTCGCGGTCTCCTATGGAAACCAGAATAACACCATCATCTGATAGAAGTGTTCGTGCAAGCAAAAGTCTTTGATACATCATAGAACACCACTTTGAATGAAATCTTGGATCGCTGGCATTATTTTCAGCGAAAATGTTATTTCCATTTTCATCAATTCGTCCAGATAATTCATCATATTTCCCTTTGTCCATTGCATAATTGTCGGGATAGACAAAGCTATCAGCCCCCGTGTTATAAGGTGGGTCGATATATATCATCTTCACCTTGCCCAGATAGCTTTCCTGCAACAGTTTGAGAACTTCCAGGTTGTCGCCTTCGATGTAGAGGTTTTCGGTAGTGTCCCAATTCACACTATCCTCTTTGCACGGGCGCAGAGTCTTGCGGATAGGCTTGTTGGCTTCCACGATGGCAGCTTTCTTGCCAACCCATGTAAATTCGTAGGCTTCGTCACCCTCCACTACATCGCCGGAAAGCATCTGGCGGAGCAGGTCAAAGTTGATGGCTTTCTTCATCTTGCCATCTTCACCCTTAGTTTCAGTGATGCAGTTGGGGAACAAGGCACCTATCTTCTCAATATTCTGAGCAGTCATATCGACTGATTCCATTCTCATTTTATCCATTACATTGCCTCCAATTCTTTCTTGAGCTTCTTCAGCTCTGTGTTCATTTGCATCTGTTTATTCAGCTGTTTTTCTTTACGGATTTGGCCTGTAAGGTTGTTATCTGTTTCTGCAATTGCTGCTTCTGTTCATCACGAGCAACAGACTCTTTCAGGCTTTCACCAGCAGATTCTGTTTTCAACTTGTCACCAGCAATCTGACGGACGAAGTTTTCATAAACTGCATCAACACTCAAGCCTTCCAACTTTAATGGAAGTTCATCTTCTACAAGCCATTCTGTGTGATAATATCCGTTTACTTTATAGGCTTTATTACCAGATGTAGCAGCTTCTTTGTATCCAATCCACGCCTGATATTTTCCTTGGTATTCCAGCAAGAACAGAATGTGATACGGTATTTCTTTATCAATCTGTCTAAGCAGGCTATCATCCAGTACCGGACTGCTCAATCGAACTTCAAATACCTCCAGCTCGGTTACATCGGTTCCGCCAGCAAGGTTCGTTGTGGATGCTGCTATTTTATTTCTCCAATAGATAATTTTTACCTGCTCCACAAATACCTTTTTAAGTACAGGTGAGATATCCATGTTTTCATAGAATTTGCTTTGGAATTCGTTTATTAAATTCCGTAGTTTTTGGTAATCCTATCATCGTTCGCCCTTCGTTCATTTAACAACCAAGAAGCAGACAAGTTCAAAGTCATCTAGTCCTGAAACTGCAGACATCAATGCTGATGTGCCTCCGGCTGAGAATAGGCTATCAATATCACTTTCTTCCTTACAGTTAATAATAGAATTGATTGCTTCACTAAGAAGTTCTGACATTTCAGTCATATTCCTACCATCATCTGTTTCTTCGTTGAATCGTTGGCATAAATCCTTAATCGGTTCCTTTTTGCCACGACAAAGAAGTCGAATGTCATCCAGCATCTTCTTTGGATTTAAGTAGTCACAGATAACTTTACCATCCATTCCGATGTAAACCATATAGAAGGGATGAATTCTGTTCTGGTTATCAATATTTACACTGTTGTTTATATTTTTAAGAATGAATACAACACCTTCCGGTAACTCATCAGTTACTGGAACAACAGCATGCATTCCTTTTGGCTTCTTATCTAAGTCACCATGATTTTTTACATATTCAAGAAGGTCTAATCTGAACTCATTCAACCCTAGATCCATGATAGAAATACCACTGGACATATCTTCAATATCAACAACTTCTTCTTGAAGTCGTTTAAGCTGCTGCTTACGATATTCAAGATCGCCTTTTTCCTCTGGATTAATTAGGTCATCATCACCGGTAGAAGTCATTACAGAAATCTTCATTCTTGTTTCTACTCGGCCCTTCAGGTTGATGTATTCATCCAAATCCATATCCGGCCAGAAGTTTACAAGCTGAATCTGCGAGTTTCTACTACCAATACGGTCTACTCGACCGAAACGCTGAATGATACGCACAGGGTTCCAGTGAATATCATAATTTACAAGATAGTCGCAATCCTGAAGGTTCTGACCTTCTGAAATACAGTCTGTAGCAATAAGAATATCAATCTCAGTATTGCTTCCCGGCATCAATACATCTCTACCTTTTGAAACAGGTGAGAAGCAAGTAAGAACATTATTCAACGTTGCTCTAAATCCCTTAATAGTTGTTTTTCCATCAATAGAACCAGTAATAACCGCTGTATCAAGTCCATATTTATCTTTAATGTATGCACTAACGTTGTCATAAAGGTATTCTGCAGTATCAGAAAAAGCTGAAAAGATTAATACTTTCTTGTTGCCCGGATTGATTGGATTCTCTATTTTCTCAGATACCAATTTCAATAATTCCTGAAGCTTACTGTCGTGTTCCGGTGTAATATCTGCAACCATTAATGTCAGCAGTTCAAGAACATCTGCATCTGCCTTTAATTCTGTACGCCATGACTTATAGTCCATATCAGCCAGTTCTATTTTTACTTTCTTACCGACTGTGAAGTATTCTGTATTACCATCATCCATATCAAACTCTAAATCTGATGCTTCGTACATGTCAATATCAGCAGCGCCATACTTTTCAAAATTATCAATAGCTTCAATTGTGCTTTCGATTAATGCCTTAATTCTCTTAAGTGTAAGTTGGAATGAATTAACTGAGCTTTCCAGACGCTTTAAGAGGTTAATGCTCATCAATCTTCTAATACCTTCTTCACGACCGGTCTGTGTAAGATTATCTCCCTTATTATGTGTAAGGTCGATATATTTCTGTATCTTGCTTGGGAAGATATAGTTTGAAGGTGTATAAATACATAATGACAAAAAGCATTAACTGCTCATATATCTGATTGTAATTAATAGCTGAATTCAGGTCTGTTAGCTGAAGACGTCGTGAAATCGGCTTCTTTCTCTCAGGGAACTTTCCAATTTCAGTAGTATCATAATATTTCTCGATGTGCTTTCTTGAACGAGCAATCGTTACACTATCGAGTAATTCAAAGAAATCAAAAATCAAGTGTTCTAAGAAGTGTCTCTGTTGTCCTTGCTTCTGGCTCCAGCTTACTCCATGTATTGAAAGCTCTCTGGGCCTGCTTGAAGATTTCTTCTATTGTTTTTGTTGTATTCAGCTGCTTATTCATGTTTTCTGAATTGCCTTCATAGGCAATAGCAAGCTGATTCTTTAAGTCAACAAATCTATTATTTACCGGAGTTGCAGATAGCATTAAAACTTTAGTCTTAACACCAGCTCTGATGATTTTATCCATTAACTTCACATATCGGTTTTCATGAGTATTTGCATGAGTTCCTGCACCGTTACGGAAATTATGAGATTCATCAATTACAACAAGGTCATAATTCCCCCAGTTCAATCTGTCCAAATCCAGTCCATTTGAGAAACCGTGTGTTCTTGATAAATCGGTGTGGAATAAAACATCGTAGTTTAACCTGTCGGTAGCTATCGGATTATTTACATAGTTATCTTTATAGGTGTTCCAGTTTTCTGCCAACTTCTTAGGGCAGAGAACAAGAACACTTTTATTTCTATTTTCGTAATACTTCATTACAGCAAGTGCAGTGAAAGTTTTACCAAGACCAACACTATCGGCAAGAATACAACCGTTGTAACGTTCCAGTTTATTTATGATTGCTAACACAGCATCTTTTTGGAAATCATATAACATGTTCCAAATTTTACTTTCTTTAAACCCTGTAGCTTCATTTGGTAATTCATCTTCTGAAATATCATCTAAGAATTCACTAAAAACATGATATAAAGTCATAAAGTATATAAATTCCGGCGAATTTTCATTGTAGGCAGTTGTAATGTTTTCAATAACTACATCCGTTACATCTTGTAATTTATCGTGGTCTTTCCACAGTGTTTCAAAAAAAGCTGCATATATGAATCGGAAAAAAAGGTGCTTCAAAAACGATTAACCATGTTATAGCTGTTATTACCACGTTCACAGCCAATATCAACAGTAGTAAAGCCATTTATTGGCATGTAGGCAATCTGTTGCTGTATATTTTCTACAGTTACAAAGCCTCCCATGTTCTCTCCAGTAGTATTTGATTTAAATGTAGCTTTTCTTCTGATCCAATCAGCACACTCTTTCGCGATTGCCTTCTGCGTCATTTCGTTTCTTAGCTTCAATTCGAACTCAGTACCGTAAAGACTGCTCTCACGATTCAATCTTGGAATATAGAACTCACGCTTCTGCTTTTCTGTTTTTTCTGTAACAAAGGTTGGAGAAGTGAAAATAAAACAACATTCATCCACTGATTCCAGTTGCTTTTTTAATTCTTTATAGGCATACATAGAAAAGCAAGCTGCAGCAATTGAAACCTTGCAGCCCTTGCTAATAGTAGATGCCATATCGTCACGTAATATCTCCGTAACGTTATCAAACACTTTCACTTCCATTAGTTTATCCTCTCTATGTCTATATCCCTTGCTTCTATTTTTCATCCTCTTCAAATTCCATAATATCGTCTAGTGTGCAGTTTAAGGCTCTACAAATCTTGCCCAAAACTTCCACAGTAACATTTTCATTCTTGTTAAGCTTGTTAATAGTATATGTACTAACCCCAGCAATTTGAGCTAACTCTTTCTTTTTCATGTCCCTATCCAATAAAATATGCCATAGTTTTTTATAATTAGCTTTCATTTATTTCCTCACTTTCTATGAGTCCCGAAACCTTTTTTATATTATAGTATATTCACGTAGTTAAATATAGCGTTCTCTCTATTTATTTTATATTTTCAAATATATATGATTATAACAAATCATAACCACCCGTAGAACGGGTGGTTTGCTCTGACCCTATAAGGGTCTTTCTCTAGTGGTGGCCCTCTAAAGAGGGCATTGAATGATCTGACAACCACTCTATTACCACTGGCTGCCCCCTACTCGGGGGCTTTTATATTGCCTATTTTACTGGCTCACCCGTAAACGGGTCGGTGTATTCTTTAAAGTTTAATGTATCTTGCGCTATATCCTCTTGTAGTTGATTGCGAATATACTCTTTTATCGCTCCTTCATATCGTCCTACCGTATCCACATAATATCCTCTACACCAGAAATGTCTATTTCCATACTTATATTTTAAATTTGCGTGTTTATCGAATATCATGAGGCTACTTTTGCTTTTTAAATATCCCATAAAACTCGATACGCTTAAATGTGGTGGTATCGTTACTAGCATATGAATATGATCCGGACAGCATTCCGCTTCTATAAGCTCTACATTTTTCCTCTTACATAAATCTCGTAAGATTTTACCTACATCAGCTTTTATCCGACCATAAATTATTTGTCTTCTATACTTTGGAGCAAAAACAATATGATATTTACATCTCCATTTACTATGTGATAAGCTTTTTACGTCATTCATTGACATTGAACCTCCTATGTTGAAATGTTGTGGTTGCCAGACCAACTTCATTCTATCACTAGGAGGTTCTTTCCTTTTCTCTAAGAATTTTTTATCGACCCCCAGTTTAACTGGGGGTTTAGTCATGCCTATTCGGCGTACAAACAAAATGGATGCCCCCTGTAAAATACAGGGAAGCATCCATGTGTATAGGCTAGTAAATAATATGTGTCCAGGAAAATGGGTACATATCATTCTACCATATGTCATGTTCAATTTAATTTGCGTCGATGTCTTAAATATTTTTTAAGTTTCTATCCAAACATTTTCCTTCTTCTTAGATGTGAACTCTGATTATTCTACTAATTCTAAACGTACATAGCTTTTATTAAAAAAGACACTAGCTGAGATCTGCCAATTTCTTTCATCCCCTCCAATAATTATCAATATCGGTTCAGGACATTTTAAATCATTATTCCTGGATAGGGTAAACATTTGTTTTAAATCAATATCACTGGGGTCAGCCGAAGCATTCGGATGATAATGCCATTCCCCTAAATAATATAAACCTTGATTCCATACTGAATCTAAAAGCTCTTTTAATCCGCTTGAGCTCCTACGAAAATTATATTTTGAGTGTTGAGAGTTTTTAGGTGCTGGTGTTATCTGTAAAATATCTGCTATCATTTGATTATGTGAGTAGTTTCCTATTAACACACCTCCCGTTTCATAAGGATTGGATTCATTACAATAACCAATCATTTGTTTATATATTTCTTTTCCCAAATATATATTATATGTTTGACTCTTATCTTTAAAGATCATTAATTATCTATCTTCCTTTTTTTCTACCAATATATACCCCTCAAAGATCCCATTATTTTCTTTTTGTTCATAAACAACTGAAAGAGTCTTCTCTGGTTTAAAAACAATATAATTTTCGATTGCCTTTACTGCTGTAGAAGCTGCAAGCCAGATATCATCACTTCTTCCAGGAAATGTAGGATGCCAACAACCAATTCCATTCCTTGGTAAGTTGTAATCATCAAATAATTCTCTTTCTTTTTGTATATATGGTGAAATCAATTCATAAAACGAATCAAAACTAAAAGAATTGCCACTCATTAGCGCTATATATAAATGCTTTGCTCCCAAACCTACAGATACAGAGGTTATGATATGGCTTTTTGTAAAAACAACTTTTTCAAAAATATCAAGAACATTATGTTCTCCTGTGCAGTCAATAATTATATCGTATTTATCTAGATCAATATTTGTTTTATATTCTTCATCAATTGTAAGGATATCTTTAATTACTTCAACGTTTGCATGTGGATTTAAGGAATTAAGATAATCGCTCAATGATTGTTCTTTAAGTTCTCCAATATTACTTATATTAAGAACATGACGTGACAAATTCCCGATTTCAAATATGTCAGAGTCTGCAATAGTAAGGTTGTATAGTCCTGCACGTACAAGTATTTCTGCTACTGATGCGCCGATACAACCTGCTCCAAGAAGCAATATCTTTTTTCTAAGTAAAAGGTCGTTCAATTTCCCTCTCTGCAATATTTCTTGTTGATTCCAGTTTTCCGAAATAATCCATTCCAATTTCATCTTTCGTGTTAAAACGTCTCTTTTATCACGAAACCACCACCCTTTGTGATTAGTTCGGAATCCATTTGCTGTCTTTTCACCATATGATAAAACTGGTAAATACATAGCCATCCAAAAAATACTTTCAGTCTCACCTCCAAAAACTCTCGGAATTGGAAAGCCAAGTAGTAGTAAATGATGTTTCCCGTCCCTAATCTTTGACACAACCTGTTCCAATATATTCATAACATCAATCTGTTGACTATTACAAACAGTTATTAACTCATCCAAAGTTTCTGGAGCTTGCCATTCATTAATTACTGGAAGATGCTCCAAAAGTATCCACGGAGCATTAATTGACGGGGATATATTCGTTTTAGAAAGATAGCTCCCCCATTTTGTATAGTGCACTATATTGCCATTTAATGATTTAAAATTTTTTACATAATACACAGATGGCTTGTTTTTGTAAACATCTAATTCTGCGATTCCATATCTACAATCAGTACTTTGCCATTGCATAAAAGTAACACAGTCTTCAGAAAAAACAAATTGCATTTTAGACACATAAGCCAAACTAAACTCAGGCAATTCAAACAGCTCATTATCTAATACTAATTTATTTTGTGCTGCTAACTCAAGCCAAATTATTGCCCTACTTATATGGTATAGCAATCGTTCATCAACACTATAAGTCTCTCTTTGAAAACCAGATATTGTGTTTATCTCCAAACACAATGCTCCTTTTCTCCACAGACCATTCTTTTCCAATTCTGAGTTATTAGCTTGATGATATAATGTCACATTAATACTATTTTTCTACATCAGGATATATCTTAATTTTTACCCTTTGGATATTTATCTTCTGCTATAACATACCACTGGGAGAATTGAGGAAAATAAAATGTTTCATATTTAATTGATATGCCAAAATGTAAAAACCAAACTTTTAATTCATTATCAAAAATTCCAATCATCTAATATTATAACCTGTGATAACGAATCCAAAAGCTCTTCGAGCCTGTTTTTAATTTATCAGGAATCTGTATTCTTTCCATTTATGCGAATCTTCCTTCTGGAATAGCTATTGACTTTTCAGTACGAGTTGAAAAACCTGTTGAAGAATTAGATTTTGTAGGTTCTGGAGCAGGGGGGAATTCAGTACCAAATAACTCTCTCCATTTGCAAACACTATCATATAATTTTTCACAATCAAAAGCTTCACGAGCAATTTTAGCAGCACCGCAAACTGTATCATAAAAATCAGCGTATTCGTCGTTTGTAATTCTTGCAAAAACATCATGTTCAGGTACACCTCTATCAGCCAAGAAAGGTTTAATAGGATATTGAGAAACAATATTCTCAAGAGTTAAAACAATACCCTCCGCTACACTGGTTATACCATCCGGACAGCAGTCACCAATAAAATGCTCAAATGGATAGCTCTTTGGATGTTTTATATCTGGACACTGTATCTTACGCCACCATTTTAATGCCTTAACAACATTTATATAGTGTGTATTACAGTTTTTGTTTTTTTCTCAATTGTCCATCGAATTTGCTCAAGTGGATGTGTTTTTATCCCATTCTTCAGCTTCACGATCGAGGAATTAGAAGTGGATCAGATTTCCATTGCAATTCGCTATCCGATTTACAAAATATATTATAGGTACTTTCAACCAAAACATTATCTAACGATTTTGTGAGCAAATTTTGCTGAAATTCTTCAATTGTATATTCAGAAATAATAGCTTTATCTTGCAATATTCCTATTTCACTTTGGCTTGGGGCGGAGGTAGGTACAATATCCAAGTCGACATAACTTAAACTTATACCTATTGACCTACCTTGAATTCTATACTTATCTTTGTAGTGTTTCTCTAAAAAAGGTACAAATATATTTAATGCTTTTTCTGGCGTATATTCTTCAGAGTCTAACTTTGTTACAACAATAACATCAACATCTGATTTATTTCCATTTTTAGGTTTGACAGCTGTAGAACGACGATAGCTCCCCTGCAAAAAAGTGCTAACAATAATATTCGATAATACTTCGTCTTCTTTCAATCTATTTCTTAACGTTGTATGTCCTGTCTTTAAGTCATTCACTTGATTTTCAGATAAACGAATATTAGATAAAAAGTCTTTAAAATATGACGGCACAATAGACATAAATACTTCTCCTTTACTTTATGAAACTTATTGATTTTGAATATGAGCAAGAGCCTCGTTGTTCATAATCATATTCATACAAAACGCATTTACCAAATCCACGTGAGTTTTGTCCTAAAAAAAACATAAATGCACTTGGCGCAGAAGCAAAAATATGTAGCGTTGCTCGTCGTTCTTCAATAGACCTTTCTGCTATAGCACTACAAACAGAATTAGCAAGATCCGCTGCATGGTTTCCATCTTCTATTGAAAAAGTTTGTGGCACTCAACTTTGTTAGGCGTACAATTTATGATACGTCTAACTGATAGATTTTTTTCTTTAATATATCTAACCACATCATTATAAATAGGGTGAGTAACATTTAGTATTAATACAGAATCCAGTTGAGATTCATCAAATATTTCATGTGAAATATCCCAATTTGAATTATTTCGTTGAGACGATAGTTTTACATCCCATAATTCAATGCCATTTGTTGCTGACTTTTTGCATTGGAAATACATTAATACCAGATTTGCTATCGAGAACTCTACCCGCAGCAAAAAGCTAAAGATATATGTGTATCTAAATATATTTTATAGGCATCCTTATTATTTGTATTTGTAAGCAAAAAAACTTCTTCATCACTTCATAAATATCATTATTCCAGTCATATTTACTTTTTTTAGATTACGCTCTTCAAACATCTCTATGAAGGACAAACATTTCGTAGTATCCTCCAACATCACTGTTCCACGAGTAAAGCTTTGAATACTAATTGATATTCTTTTAGGAGAATACTTATCAGCAACCATAAAAATACGTTTTTCCAAATTTTCATCAAATGTCTTTCTATCAATACCCTTACCATGTGTTGAAGAAATCATTTGATCATTCACAGTAGCTGAAGCAATGAAGCTGATTTGGTCAAAAGTCATTGTGTGATTTTTTTAGACGAAATATATTTGTGCAATGAATCTCTAACTATTTGTTCCATTATTTCTATATCAAAAGGGAGCCGTTTAAAAATCTATTTTAATACCCTTTATGATATCTGTATTAAATCCTTTTAATGAATTTTCTGCTTTTTGATCCAATTTATTATCTTGAAATTTATCTATTGAATTAATAAATATAACAGCATTATCATCACATTGGCCGATTAGAAACAACTCAAATTCAATTGAACCCACATCATCACCAATAAGATCTTCTAGCCATGTACTTAGCGAATTCCTAGTAAAGGTATTTATTGTCGATTTTACTTGAATACTCTTGAAAAATCCTATTCTCTTTTTTCCAATGCAATATCAACCTTATCCTTTACAGAATCAAATTCAATATAAATTTTATCCCAATTCTTTTGACACAGTGCTTCAAGAACGGATGCAAATGCTTGATACAAAAAACCTCTTGAAGCCTCTTTTCCTCCCATACTATACTCCTCTTTTCATATTTTTTTCGCCTAACTTTAACATAAAAAAAGATCGAAAAAATTTTTATTCAATTGTTATAACACCAAATAACTAAATTACAATTTATTACTCACTTCTTTACAAAAAGCCTCCCACCAAAATGATGGGAGGCTTTTATGCACTCTTTAAATCCAAAAAAACTCTCCCTTCAAACCTATTCTTTTACCTTTCAGTTAAAGTTAGTATTACTCAAAAAGTTTAGTTAATGAATTTAAAAATCAATATTTCTTA
>BNJU01001906.1_pt1 | contig 51694 bp, 72 predicted proteins | sample 8539281 | NCBI WGS metagenome assembly BNJU01 (sample SAMD00202456, study PRJDB9452) | human saliva metagenome | isolation source: human saliva | place: Japan | reverse complement strand
GGAATCGCTGATAAAATGAGGTCTGCCAGATTGGCGTAGATTTTTGTCCGATTGAGGCAGCAAACCGGACGCATAGCGAGGGCTGTGTGGAGGATTTGTCGACACAGAACAGGGCGAAAAAGATACGCTGAATACTGATAAAATGAAGTCCGTCGAATTGGTGCAGATTTTTGTCCTGTCAAGGAGACAAACCGGACGCATAGCAGAGGCTATGTGGAGGATTTTGGTCCGACACAGACAGGGCGAAAAAAGATGTGCTAAGACGGCGGTGCTGAGTTTATCAGTACTTCCCTAGATAACTGTGCCGAATTTATCAGTGCTTCCTTTAAGTCTTGATTCTGCCGCTGTTTGTGGTATAATAGGGGTACGCAGAAATGACGTACATCCATCTGCACAGAAAAAGCCCCGCAATTGCCGTTGCGGGGGCTCTCTTACTAATGTTCTGTCTTGATTCTGTGCCTAGTTTTGCTATAATGCAGATAGGCTAAGCGTGACGAGAATAGCCCATAGCAGACGAAAGCCACGGAGAATGGGACTCTCCGTGGCTTTCTTGCCGTTTCTGCTATCCTCTCCCCGTGTAAAAAATTCGCTTGCATTTTCCTCCCGCACGGGTTATAATAGCCCCTGTCAGTCATGGGGACGTAGCTCAGCTGGGAGAGCACCAGGTTCGCAATCTGGGGGGTCGAGAGTTCAATCCTCTTCGTCTCCACCATCTTTCGATCACAAGAGGCATCCACGCGGATGTCTCCTTTTTGTATAAGGAGTAAAAATATGTTCCATCCAATGCGCCGCAAACGCCAAGAGCTCACAAAGGAAATGACCGAGGAAATCCTGCACCGCAATACAGCTGGCGTTCTCGCCCTCGCGGGTGATGAGGAGTTCCCGTACGCCGTCCCCATCAGCTACGTCTACGACGGCACGCACATCTACTTTCACAGCGGTGACGGGACACAAGGTCGATGCCCTGCGTCAAAAATCCGAACGTCTCCTTCGCCGTCATTGACCGCGACGAGATCATCCCCGAAAAATACACCACGGCATATCGCAGTGTCGTCGCATTCAGCCGCATCCGCTTCATCGAGGGACGACGCGGAAAAACGGGCGACTGCGCGCAAGCTCGCCCTCAAATATGCTCCGCACAATACGGAGGCAGCATACACGCGAAATCGACGACGCATGGAAAAGGTTTCACATGCTCGAAATGACCATCGTCCATATCACGGGCAAGCAGGGCAAAAGAGCTCGTCGGAAAAGAATAACGAACAGCAAAAAGAGCAGCCGCATGACGACTGCTCTTTTCTATGCGAAAAACTTTACCCTCAACATTCAGCACGATCAGCTTTTTCCTCCGTCAGCTCGCGGATGGCATAGGCGGGACCCTCGCGGCCGATGCCGCTGTCCTTGACGCCGCCGTAGGGCATGTTGTCCATGCGGAAGGTCGCGCCGTCACCGATGATGACGCCGCCGACCTCGAGGTTCTCGGCGCAGTAGTTCGCGACGGCGAGCGAGCGCGTAAAGACGCCCGCCTGCAGTCCATAGCGCGTGTCGTTCGCCATGCGTACGGCCTCCTCGATCGTGTCGTAGGGGATGATGCTGAACAGGGCGCAAAACGTCTCCTCGGAGACGACCTTCATCGCGGGGGTGACGTCCGTGAGCACGGTCGGCGCATAGAACGCACCGCGCCGTATGCCGCCCGTGAGGATGCGCGCACCTGCCGCCTCTGCCTCGCGCACCCACGCCTCGATGCGCTCCGCCTCGCGCTCTGCGATCATCGGGCCGATCTGCGTGTGTACGTCCATGAGGTCGCCGCTGCGGAAGTTCTCCGCCGCCGTGACTGCCGCGCGGCAAAACTCCTCATAGATACTGCGTGCAACATAGACGCGCTGGCAGGAGATGCAGACCTGTCCCGCGTTCACGAACGCATGCCGCGCACAGTGCTCCGCGACCCACGCCACGTCGTCAACATCCTCGTGAACGATGTTCGCCGAGTTCGAGCCAAGCTCGAGCGAGATGCGGCGGAATCCGACGGCCTCGTGGAGTGCCTTGCCGACGGGACGCTCCCCGTAAAGGAAAAACATACGAGATGCGTTCGTCCGCCGTGAGGAGATCGCCGATTTTGCCGCCCGCGCCGTAGACGAGGTTGAGACAGCCGGCGGGCAGCCCCGCCTCGACGAATACGTCGCAGAGGAGCGACGCCGTGAGCGGCGTGGCGGAGGCGGGTTTGTAGACGACCGTGTTGCCCGCCGCGAGTGCCGGGCCCGATCTTGTGTGCGGCGAGATTGACGGGGGAAGTTGAACGGCGTGATGGCACAGACCACGCCGAGCGGGGCGACGGATGGTGAACGCCATCCGATTCCCGCAGCCGGGCGCCCCGCGAGCGGTACCGTCTGCCCGCGCAGGCGCTTTGCCTCCTCGGCCGAGAGGATGAGCGTCTGATAGGAGCGGTCGATCTCACCGCGTGCGTCGCGGATGGGCTTCACCTGCCTCAGCCGAGAGCGCCTCGGCGAACTCCTCGCGCCGCTCGCGCATGAGATTTGCCGCACGCATGATGATCTCGTAGCGTTCGTACGGGCTGAGCTCCACCGTGTGGAAGGCGCGCTCCGCCGCGTCAACCGCCGCGCGCACCTCCTTTTCCCCTGCCGTACAGATCTCCGCAATCACCTCGCCGGTCGCCTTGTGATAGACGGGGGAGCGTCCCCGCCCCCGTAACGCGCACCGTCAATAAGCATCTCGATCGTTTTTCATCGCTGCATCCTCCTTGTCGTCTTATCTTTCTATCAATTATAGACGCCTGAGAAAGTCGCAAGTCCATTATTAGAGCCCCTCAATAGATTCGCACAACTTTTCATTGACAGTATAGATAAAATTCTATATTCTAAGGATAAGTTTCATTCTCACTTAGTGCATTGTTACTTAAAAACAAGAAAGGACGTCTCCTTGCACCCCAAAGAACTGCTTTAGCACCATTGACGCTCTCCTTCTGCTTGCTCTCGTCGCTGTCTGCGCCATCTCGGCGGGCAGTGTTGCCGTGCCGCTCCACGATACGATCGACATTATTGTGGCCAAAACTCATGGGAGCACGCCTGCTGCTGATCCCGCCATGACGGATATCATCTGGACGCTGCGCGTGCCGCGTCTTACTCGCGATGACGGCGGGGGCTGGTCTCGCGCTTGCGGGGGTCGTCATGCAGGCGAGTGTTCAAAATCCGCTCGCCGAGCCGTTCATCCTCGGCATTGCCTCGGGTGCGTCCGTCGGGGCGACGCTCGCTATCCTCATTGGCTCAGCGGCGATCCCATTCGGTGTGCCGGGCTGCGCCTTCCTCGGTGCGATTCTCGCAACGCTCGCCGTGCTCATGCTGGCGGGCATTCATCGACGCGTCTCAACGGTAAGCTCGTGCTCGCAGGCGCAGCGATCAGTGCCCTCTGCGTGGCGGCGACGAATTTCATCGTCTACATGGCCGCCGATGCGGAGGGCATGCAGTCTGCCGCCTTCTGGACGATGGGCAGTCTCGCCGACGCGAAATGGCATCAGTCTCTTCCTGCCCGTCCTCATCGTCACTGCACTCGCGGTCTACTTTCTCTCCCAACTGCGCACGCTCGATGTGCTCCTGCTCGGTGAGGAACTGGCGGTAACGCTCGGCATCGACGCGAGCGCAAAACGGCGTCTTTATATGGGGCTTCTCGCGCTGCTGACGGGCGTTCTCGTCGCGACGTGCGGCATCATCGGCTTTGTCGGGCTTGTCGTCCCGCATCTCGTGCGCTCCTTTACGGGAGCATCCCACCGTCGCCTGCTCCCTGCCGCCCTGCTGTTCGGTGCGCTCTTTCTCGTCGTCGCCGACCTTCTTGCACGCACCCTGCTGCCGGCAGGGCGACCCTGCCCATCGGCATCATTACGGCACTCATCGGCGCCCCTCTCTTTGTAGAAGCTCCTCTTCAGCAGCGGCGGGAATTTTCGGGAGGATCACGATGAAAAATATCCACATCGAGCATCTTCATTTCCATATCGGTGAGAAGACTATCCTGCACGACATCACCGCCGATCTCCTGCCGACCGCTTCGTTGCCCTCCTCGGCCCAAACGGCTGCGGCAAGTCCACCCTGCTCAAGCATCTCTATCGCGTTCACCGCATACAGGAAGGACAGATCTTGATGGACGGCACGCCCATCGCGGAGATTCCGCTGCGTGCGGCACACGGGAGATCGGTGTCATGGGGCCAGTTCCACAGTGTTGACTTCGACTTCACTGTCGAGGAGATCGCACTCATGGGACGCGCCCCCTATAAGGAGAGCTTCGAGGAGGACACGGCGGCAGACCGTGCGCTCGTCCATGCGGCACTTGAGCGCGTCGGCATGGCGGATGCGGCGCAGCGCAGTTTCAACGAGCTCTCGGGCGGTGAACAGCAGCGCGTCATGCTCGCACGCTGTCTCGTACAGGAGCCCCAGCTGCTCATCCTTGACGAGCCGACGAATCATCTCGACATCAAGTACCAGCTGCATATCCTCAATCTGGTCAAAGGTCTCGGCATCGGCGTCGTCGCCGCGCTCCACGATCTCAACCTTGCGGCGATGTATGCCGATCTCCTCGTCGTCATGAAGGCGGGGCGGATTAAGCGCATCGGAGTGCCGCGAGACATCATCACAGGAAATGCTCGCGCACATCTACAGCGTGCGCGCAAACATTGAGCTATGATGCGGCGGGGCTGCCGCTCGTCGACTACCGCACGGAGCAGACGCTATGAGCGGGCTGCAGGCAAGGGGACAGAACGCTCCGCCGCCTCTCCCGTATGCTGCGTCTCCTCCCCTGATTGCCTGCAGCGTCCTCGTTCTCTCGCTCGCAGCGACCGATGGACGCGGCACAGGTGCGCGGGAGATATCCGCCGCAGACGGTATTTCCTGTACCACGGCGGACAGCGATGGGCGAACGACGACGTTCATCCTCCCCCATCCGCCGGAGCGCGTGCTCATCTCCTATCCCGGCGCGACAGAACTGCTCATCGACCTCGGGCTACAGGATCGCATCATCGGCACCGTCGCCCCCTATGGTACGGAGCCGCCCGCCTACGCAGAGGAGTACGCGGCGCTGCCGATTCTCGCGGCGCCCTATGTACCGAGCCGTGAGGAGGTCGTAGCGCTCCGCCCCGACCTCCTCATCGGGTGGTCGCACCACTTCACCCCGGAGGCGCTGGGCGACGTGTACGCCCTATATCGATCGCGGCGTCGGCGCGTACATCGTCCCCGCCACGGTGCGCAGGGGACATCCGACGCTGGAGGAGACGGTCTATCCGTTCATCGCAGATATGGGGCATATCTTCGGCGTGGAGGGTCGTGCGACGGCATATACGAATGGCCTAAAGGAGCGTGTCGCTGCCGTAGAGATGCGGACACAGGCACACGGGCGGCGATATACCGCCATGATTTTGCAGGCGCACGGCAGCAGTCTCTACCGGTATGTACGGTCCTGCCTACATCGTGATGACATCGCACGCAAGGCAGGCGCCGACAACATCGTCGACCGTCAGATGCGCGCCGTCGGTCCCGAGCGCGTCCTGGGCTTTGCCCCCGATGTGATCATTTATGTCAATCCGAAGAACGGTCCCCCAGAGGAGGCGCGTGTGGAGCTGCGTGCCGATCCGAACCTCCAGCACATGAAGGCAGTGCGCGAGAACCGCATCGTCATTGTCAATTTTTCCGATGTCAACAATGGAAACGGGCGCTGCATCACCGCGCTTGAAGATATAGAGGCAGGGCTGGACGCCCTCAGGGATGAATCAGAAAGGATAAAAAGATGAGGAAATCTATACTCAGCGGACTCGTCGCGGGTGCGCTCACCGTCGGCATGAGCTACGCTGCTCCCGTCCACGCCGAGGAGGCGGCAGACGGAGGTACGCAGGCCTACCAGACCGAGGCCATCGTTGTCACAGCGGGCCGCAGCGAGACCGCCATCAGCGACGTGCCGGCAGATGTCACGCTGATCTCAAGACAGCAGATCGAGCGCGGCAACTACAAGAGTATCTCCGATGCACTAAAGGGCGCGAACATCAACGTCGTGCAGAAGGGGTTTGCCGCCTACCCGATCATCAACGGCGACTCGCGCGTTCTCGTCATGGTCGACGGCAAGAAGGTCAACTGGGATCATCTCATGGTCGGTGGGGACACGAACGCCGTTGACGTGGATCAGATCGCCATCGGCGACGTGGAGCGCATCGAGATCGTACGCGGGCCGAACTCCTCGCTCTACGGTGAGCGCGCCGTCTCGGGCGTCATCAACATCATCACAAAGCGTCCGACGGCGGAAAGCCCTCCGGCTCCATCAATCTACAGCTTGGCTCGTGGGGCGAAAAGCGCGCAGGGGTGAACGTCAGCGGTGGCGACGGGAAGAACAGCATCAAGGTCGGTGTTTTCGCACGAGCGCCGCAGAGACTTTCAGTATAAAACGCCTACGGCGAAAAGCGTACCTTCGAGAACAGTGACATCAAGCGCACGGACTACAACGTCGGTTTTGACCGCATCATCGGCACTGACCGCCTGCGCCTCGAGTTCAGCTCGTCATGAGGCGATAGACGGCATACGGCGTATTTCTCGAAGATCCCGCGAACAGGTGCATCAAACGTATCGGGGACGTCAACAGGTCGTTGATACAGGGCTACGCGATCACCTATATGTTTCGGCTCTCGAGAAGAGGGCGAGGGAACCTTCCTGCGCTACTATCGCAACAGAGTACATCGGATGTCGGATTTACTGCTCCCATCGATCACCACCTGCGCCGCAACGCCTTGAGGGCAGAAACTATGGATGCTCGGCGACAACAACATGCTCATCGGCGGCTTCCTCTGGGCGCAGGAGAAAAATCCACGAGATCAGCGGCAACGGTGCGATGGACGCATCTGCTGTCACAAAAGGCGCTCTTTCCTCGATGATGACTGGCAGCTCGGGCGCGGATACTGCGCTAAAGCTCGGCTCGCGTCTCGAGCATCACAGCGACTTTCGGCACGGATGTCACTCGCACATCAGCCTGAATAAGAAGTTCGACCGCAAAACGCACGCCTATATCTCCTTCGGTCAGGCGGTCAACAATCCATCGCTCAAGATGCGCTATGCAAGAACGCCCTTCTGGATTGGGAATCCTGATCTCAAACAGGAGCGCTCGCATACCTTTACCATCGGTGCGGATGGTCAGATCACGCGCAAGTGGAGCGTCTCGGGCAGCATCTACTGGAGCAAGGTGAAGGATGCGCTGCGCTGGGTGAACGCAGATCCGATCACCAGCAATCCCGGCTCGCTACGTAGAACATCCAGAACGAGGATCGCCGCGGGCTCGAGCTCAGCACGCGCTACCGCGCCGATGATCGCTGGACCGTCCGTGCGGCATACAGCTATGCCCATGTCGACTCCACCGACCCCGCCAAGGACTTTCTTCGGACGAATACACGCCCGAATGGCTACAACCTCGGGCTCTCCTACACGCAGGGGAAATGGGATGCCGACCTCGACCTCAACTATGTGACGGGGACGCAGCACGGTGCACTATACTGACTCTCGCTATCTGACGCTCGACCTCGGCGTGAACTATCATATCACGAAGGAGTTTCAAGGTCTACCTGAGGGCATCAACCTCACCGATGAATCGCTATGAGATCCATCGGGGTCACCCACTCGTCTATTTGGACAAGCATGGGCGCTTATGCGGCAGCCGAGCCGCCACTTCATCCTCGGCGGAACGTACAACTCTGATTTTCCCATCGCACACAAAAACGGAGCTGTTGCACGAACGCCCTCTATCGGCTCGCTATGTCGCCACTTCCCCCGCTCTGGCGGGGAAGCTAAGATACTACAATCCTAGCCTCCCCGTGCAACACGGGAGGGGACCGCGTAAGCGGTGGAAGAGGGCGCTTGTAGCGATACTGCTGACAATGACTAGGGGCTGTTACACGAAGCTAGAAAACTTGTGCAACAGCCCCGTTTTGATGCTTTCCTGTAACGAATCTACGTGCTATAATGAATCCAACGACTGGTGAAATGTCGGTTTACTCCCTTTGGTGGGGGTGATGTGCGTGACGCTTTTTGAAAAACTATCGCTTCTGATTGCGGCGGCAACGCTCGTAGGAACGGCGTGTCTCATCGTGGAGATGCGCCGTTTTTGATTCTGCTGCATGAGCGCATTGCATTTCGCCCGTGCTTTCGGTAGAATGAGGGCAAGGGTGCAGGAAAAATAACACACACATAGAAGTGTATCAGAGGAGGATTTTATGTCCATCAAAAGATTCTCATGTCAGCCGTATGCACGGTTTTCCTTCTGGTATCGACAGCATCGGCAGAAAACAAAGAGAACACAGAGCCCTGGACAGCACCGCTGGAGGCGGCAATACTTGAAGGGTTCGGCACACGATTCACAATATTACTGCCGCCGATCGAAGCCTATCGCATTGGCGTATTTTTCGCCGTCCCCGGTGACGGGTTTGGATTTATCGGGAAACACATTCCCCGCCTCAGACAGCACAAGAGAAATCTACCTTGGCATCACAAGCGAGAATTTCCCAGCATCGTCTGCGCATAAAACTGCCGCCGACCGTCTCAATGAAAAATGTGGACCGCTTTATTGCCAATATGCCTATGCTCAAATCAAAATCTCTCATATCTCCCAAGATATATCCCTGTCACAGGACGGACACCCTGCACGACTGATTCGAATCGCACATGAAAACGAAGCCATTCGACGCGACCTTCTCTTTGTTGCTGCCGACAACAGGGAGTGGCGCATTGACATCCTCTATTATATCCAGGAACCACAACAGCGTACACGTATCGATACGATATTCTCCTCCATAAAAATTGATCGTTCAAATGCAACAGAGCCCGTGATCCTCTTCGACGGATTCCAGCCGACAAAATCTTTCGAGGAATAATTCGCCCATCACCCCCGCGCACATCGGATGAAAAAGCCGCCATGCACTTTGAAGATTTCATCCCATCAAGGATTTTGAACCATAATCCTGCAAAATAAAAGGAGGCCTCCCATGGACAAGATCGCAAGACTCAAAGAAATCTTGGAGAGCAGCCGTCGTGCGGTCTTCTTCGGCAGGGGCAGGGCATGTCCACGGAGTCGGGGATCCCCGACTTTCGCAGTGCGGGCGGAATATACAGTGAGACGCTGCATCAGGAGTTCAGTCCTGAGCAGATGGCATCACACAGCTTTCTCATGGCGCACCCGGCTGAGTTCTTCGACTTCTATCGGCGGCGCTTCGTCTATCTCGATGCTGTGCCGAACGCGGGGCACTACGCCCTCGCGGAGCTCGAGCGGCGCGGACATCTCGCGGCGATAGTAACACAGAACATCGACGGCCTCCATCAGGCGGCAGGCTCGCGGACGGTCTACGAGCTGCACGGCTCGATCCGCCGCGCACACTGCACGGACTGCGGCGCACATCGCGCTCGACTACATCATGGAGCACCGCCCATTCCCTACTGCTCCTGCGGCGGCATCGTCCGCCCCGACGTCGTGCTCTATGAGGAAAGTCTCGATCCCGCAACGATCGAGGGCGCCGTCGCAGCGATCCGCGCGGCGGACACACTCATCATCGGCGGCACGTCGCTCATTGTCTACCCTGCGGCGGGACTGATCGACTACTTCCGCGGCGATCATCTCGTGCTCATCAACAAGAGCGAGACGCGTGCCGACCGCCGCGCCGCACTCATCATCCGCACGCCCATCGGCGAAGCGCTGCACGCGGCACTGCCAGTGGAAAAATAATATCCACGTCCTCGCACTGCCCTAGGGGAGCACTGTGATCAGCGATTTCCTAGCACAATGTCCCCTTACCTCAAAGCAAATGGGTATGTCTCGGGAAGCCCCGGCGCCAGTTCCCGCATCGCGTTCCTGCAGGTGCTCCTCCGCCTGCGACGTATCGGATGGCTCTTCATCCAAAAATCCTCCCACTGCGCCATCAAATCAGCCAGCTGAAAAATCCCAAAAATCAATCGCCAGCTCCGTCAGCGGGATCTCCCACGCCCCGTGGTCAAAGAAATACATCGTCCCACGGCGAAGGTGCATCAGCCAAAAGATCCCCCTGCCCATCATCGGCAATCGCAAGATACTCCTCCGCGAGGGCAGGGAACTCCATATAGAGCTCCTGCCCGGCATCGGCGAAGAACGACACCTCCGCCGAGATCGACACGCCCAGCAGACGCGGAAGGACATCACGCACACAGACCGCATCGTCCCCACAGCGTGACGGCTTCTCCTGCATCGTAGGCGGCAGGGGCGTCGGCGCGTGCCCCACCGAGTGAGAATCGCCTGCGGCGCACGGATAACAAACTGCTCCATAGATAACCTCCCGTTATTCCATCGCCACGGTTCCTGATGCAGAGACAACCTATTATAACATGAAGAATACGGATAAATTCGGCATAGGCATCTTGCCGTATCTCAAGGAATCGCTGATAAAACATGCCAGATTGGCGTAGATTTTTCACCGAAGTGCGGGAAAAAGATGTACCAATCTGACAGACTTCATTTTATCAGGGATTCCTATATTTCTGATTACTAGATAGACAGAAAAAAAGAACCGTACGTGCGGTTCGCGTCGGCTCTTTCTTCAAAGACCAAAAATCTCTAGGGAGAGACCGGCGGATCCAATCACCAGTCGCCCTTTTGTATTCTCATTATATCGATTCACCAAAAATTGTCAAGCAAGGAGGTTCACGATGCCGGAGATCGAAACGCTCGAGAGATCCTCCGTGCCAGCCGTCGTGCGGTCTCTTCGGCGTGGCGGGTATGTCCACGGAGTCAGGGAATCCCCGACTTTCGCAGTGCGGGCGGGATATACAGCGAGACGCTGCATCAGGAGTTCAGTCCCGAGCAGATGGCGTCGCACAGCTTTCTCGCGGCGCATCCCGCTGAGTTCTTTAGGAATCACTGATAAAATGAGGTCTGCCAGATTGGCGTAGATTTTTCGTCCGAACGAGGTGGAAAACCGGACGCAGAGTGGTGCTCTGGAGGATTTTCCGCCGAGTGCGAGCAAAAAGATGCGTCAAGATGGTTGTACCAGGGAATTTATCAGTGCTTCCTTTACTTCTATCGGCGGCACTGCCCGAACCACGCTGATCCGCTCCGCACACAGCAATAGAGACACAAAGCGAGGTGCTCCCATGTCCATCAAAAAAATTTCTTGCAGCAATCGTCTGCGCCCTTCTCCTCGCTGCGGCAACTGTCTCGGCACAGGAAACGGCAGAGACTAACCCGTGGACAAGCTCTCTGCAGACAACGACTACTGGAGGGGTTCGGCGCACGCCTCACCATCGATCTGCCGCCGCTGGAATACTGCCAGCTGGGACGTTTTTCGACGAAATCGGAGGGAAACGATTTTGGATTTTGTCGGAAACACCTTCTCATCAGGGAGATGCCCGTGATGCCCTCTACATCGGAATCTCCCTGGAAGAAAAATGCCGCCTTTGCTAAGGACGGCGATACGATAAATCAGCTCTCCGACTATGCGCACCATTTTGTTTCCACCATCTCCGCGTCCAATTCCGCCCCCGCATCATCCGTGAATATTTGCTCTCACGGGACAACCATCCTGCATGGATGATCAGCCTCTCCTATAACGGTGGTGCCATGCGGCGTGACTTTCTTTATCGCCGACGTGGGGAGGATCTGGCGCATCAGTACATTCTGTTATGCCCTTGACGCACAGCAGGAAAGGCGCATCGACGCGATACTGACCTCTGTCAAACTCAGCTCTGCCGAGGTGACAGAGCCTCGCGTTCACATGGACGGCATACAGCCCATCGAGTTCACAAAGAGAGCTGCCGAGAACGGCGATGTATCTTCCCCCGCGCTCAGCACGACAACATTCCGCGACCGCGGCAGCGCCCTCGTAATGCAGCTGCCAACCTCTGGGGTGCCGTTTTCCGTCGACACCTCGCGCACGGAAGGCACATTCTTTACCAGCAACCGATTCTCACACGATGACACGCCTCTTGCCCTGTCCGCCGTGCTGATCCATACGCCCGATACGGACGCAGAGCAAACGAACGGATCTGGAGGAGCGCCTGAACGAACAAACGACGCTGCTGATCCAAGGCATCCTGACCTCCTCACAGGGAAGCGAGAAAAAGATCCTCCGCGATGAAGTCCAATCCCAAAACGGCCGCCCTGCACGTCGGCTGACCGTGCAGGCGCACTATCATGGTCAAAACATCATCACCGAGATCCTGCTCATCCGCGGCAAGACAGATACATGGATCGCCGAGCTGACCTTTTATGCAGAGGACACTGTACTGGCGGAGCTTGTTCCCGTTCTCTTATCCTCCATAAAAATCGGTGCATAGGAACCTGCCAAGGGCATTCAGACAGCCGCCCTTGCCGCATTTTTTTCCATGCTTCGACAGAAATTCTCCACACAGCCCTTGCTGTGCGTCCTTTTTCCACCTCATTCGGACGAAAACGTCCGCGCCGACCAGCCGACACCATTTCAGCCGCGTTTCGTTAGAGAAAGGAATTTGCAAATGTTCCGACGAATGATGCCACTATGTCTTACGTCCCTATGTCTTTTTACCTGCGCACCAGTGCATGCGGAAATCCAGTCATACGCCAGTACAGAGTCAACATCGGAGGAAGTGCGTCATCTCCTGAACCGACCACCCCCATATGTCCGTCAAAATTGGCGAATTCCACGACCGCGGCTCTGTCCTAACGATGGACATCCCTCGACAGATACACCGTTCGTCCGACAGCATCTTCGCAGCGGCGACACCGTCTTTATCAACAATCAATTCGCGAACTACTACAAAACGCCTCTGGCGTTGGCCATAGTACTCTCCCACTTCTTTTCCTACGCCAGACGCCGCCTCAAAACGGCAGACCAACGCTTGGACGAAATAGCTGCTGGATTTTTCGACACCATTATGACATCTGCAAAGCTGCATGAGAAGGAACTACAGCGCAATGAATCCCTGCTGCAAAAACGGTTCTCCGGCACGACGACTAACGATACGATCATTAGCAAACGGACGGGAAATCATCACAGACGCCCCTGTTTCTTTCCTTCAAAGACGACATATGGAGCATCCAGCTGATGTACGACAGCAGTAATCCGATTGTTCCCTACCACGCAGCCAGCCTTCTGGACAGCGCGCCGTGATCCGCACGGACGCAGAGGAATGATCCTCGCGCCCGACTGCATAGAGAGCTTACCTCGTGCACCGCCCCGCCGCACATTCTGGAGCAATATCCGCCCATGATAGCACGAGCGCGAGGGTGCCGCGCCCGTCATGCGCTCGCCGAGGTAACGGCGGAGACGACGAGCGAGGACGGCACGGCGTGAGGCGAGATTCGCGACGGCGGCAGAGTTCGTTGCCTGCTGGAGCGCCATCGCCCACCAGAGACAGCCACGGCGTCGATGAAGATCCCGAGCCAGAGGAGGCCGCCCCACTGCATCCACGAGGCGTGACCCATCCTCCATGATGAGCATTACGGGCAGGGGAGCACAGTGCCGTCACGCCCCACGCCGACCATCATCACGGTCTGGTCGAGGTTTCGCCGCTTGTTCAGCACGCAGAACAGGGCTGCAGGACCGCCGCAAGGACACAGGCGATCATCCCATGACAGCAGTCCTCGCCGCGTGCCCCTCCCGCCGAGCGTGAGCACCACGACACCCGAGAACGAGAGGAGGAGGGCGGCGGCGGTGCGAACGGTGATCCGCTCCCGAGAAGGAGTGCGCAAAAGGGACGATCATCATCGGCCAGAGGAAATTGAGGATGCATGCCTCCTGCGAGCTCAGCAGTGCGAAAGCCCGTAGTAGTAGAGCCCCGAGTGAAAGGAATATCCCGAGAAAAGCCCAGCCCCGCCATCGGCGCATAGCCGCGCACGTCATAGGCACGGAAACACGCGCCCGCCGCCGCGCACGAGCTGCGGCTGACGATGAGAAAGAGCGCGCCAGCGAGACTGCTCACAAAAAGTGCCTCGTACGTCGGTATTTCCGTGAAGACTCTTCACCAGTGCCGCCGTCGTCGACCACATGAGAACCGCACTGATCGCATAGAAATAGACACGTCCTGCATCGTCACTGCTCCTTCACGTACAAGATGATTCCTTCCTATTTCTTCCCCGCCTCCATATTCCTTCTAGAAGGCAAAAATCTTTTAATCATTCTCACGCATCAGGGATACAGGCCTCGATCTCTCGGAAGCCTCTGCGATCTCAAATGGAGCTGATTATGGGACTTGAACCTACGACCTGCTCATTACGAATGAGCTGTCTCTACCAACTGAGCTAAATCAGCATACCGCCTCACAGGCGATGGTGGAATTATACCCGAGCCGCGTGCTCCTGTCAACCCCGCAGGAAAAATTTTTTCACTGTGGGAATCATCTGCGGCTAATCCCCGTTTCACTTCACTTTGAGATTATTTGAACAATACGAGGTAGTTTATGGACAGCATCTCGGGCATCTCACGCCCATCAAGGAGTGAACTGCATGATCGGACATATTCTGCGCGCCCTCTGCTGCGCGCTGTTTCTCCCTCACCGTAGCGAGTACGGCACTCGCCGCCCCGCAGACCATCGAGGCGGAGGGCGTCTACACCGTCGGTGACAACGACTCGCCAAAGATTGCCCGTGACGCCGCACGGCAGGAGGCGATGCGCTCCGCGACAGAGCAGGCGGGCGTCTACGTCGAGAGCTATACGGAGACGCAGAACCTCACCTCACCAAGGACGAGGTGCGCATGGTCGCAGGCACGGTGCTGCGCGTCCCTGCACGAGGACGTAACGCCCGAGCTTGTCGGCGACGTGTGGCGTTACCGCGTGCATCTCGTCTGTGAGGTGGACACGTCAAAGGTCGATCTCGCCGCCCTCGCCCAGAACAAGGCGGAGCTGGCACGCTCCAGAAGGAACGCGACGAGCTGAAAGCGCCAGAAACGACGAGCTCCTCGCACGCTACGAGCAGGCACGCGGCACGGAGAAGGCGGAGATCGGCGCACAGCTCGAGGAGAGCTACAGCTCGGCCGCATCTTTGACGACGCGACCGCCATGATCCAGCGCGGTGACGAGCAGCACGCCATCGCCGACCTCTCCTCCTCATCGAGGATCCCGCCGTCACGGGAAATGCGCGCGTATGCGTTCTACCTGCGCGGGCGCGCCTACTACGAGCTCCGCAGCGACCGTCTGCACTCAATGACTTCGACGCGGCCGACCGCACGCCGCATACGAACACGCCCTATCCCATTTGGCAGCTGCACGGCTACCGCGGGCAGATCTACTTTGACATGGGACGCTACGACGATGCGGCCGCAGAGCTGCGCACGGCGGGACGCCTCCGACAAAGACAGACGACGAGCTCTGGATGAAACTGCGCCGTGCCGAGCACAAGGCGGAGCAGGAGGCACGTCACGCCGAGCGCGGTGACGGCGGCGCGCGGGAGCGGTATCGACTGGACGCGCGTCATTACCGAGGTCATCTCGCGGCGCGATGCAGCAGGGACGCTCGACAGAGTAACACCGACAGCGATCTTCCTGACAGAGACTTTCATCTATCATATACTTTTTATAATGAAGGTTTTATGTAAAGGAGGATTCCCATGCTGCCCACGTATTTTGCGGCGCGTATGCGCTGCCCTCGCCCTCTGCATCGTGCTCACCGTGCCGGCCATACTGCTCACGGGCTGCGGCGGACGCAGCGCGAATCCCCCGTCCCGACGCCCAGCAAATGCCTGCACGCAGTATGGAGGAGCGCAGACGTCACTCGGCCCAGTACATGGAGGCAACGACCGCCTACAACAGCACGATGCTCCCCTGAGCCCTCGCCGTCTCCACCACCGTCAGCGACCTGCGGCAGGGGAAGCACCTGACGAGTATCATCCTCCCACTGCTCTCAAAAGCTCCGCCGTGAGCTCGACGCCGCGCACGCTGCCCCGGCGGCACGGGCGTTCACCCCGACGTCGATGCGGCGACAGAGGAACCGCGCAGCACGCTGGAGGAGCTCGCCCCGCTCGCCGACCAAATGGAGAACTACTACGCCGCCGGGGCGTACACGACGGACGAGCTCACGCACAGGCGGACGAAATGACGGCACGGTTTCTCCCTGCTCTATGACCGATTCGTCTCAGCCTACGACCGGCTGGATGCCATCGTCACCGACCACTACAAGGAGATGCGGCTCGCCCAGATCGACGCGATGCACAGCGACGGCAGAGAACGCCGCCACCTTCCTCGAGCTGCGCACGAAGGCACGCGAGCTCGTCCGCATGCTGCGCAGCGGTGAACACGATCCGAAGCCACCGAGGCGAAAAATCCGTGAGATCAACACCCTCATCGAGAAACTCCCCGCCGGCACCGGCTACCCGTGACCCACAAGAACGGCATCAACAGCCTTGTCGCGGCCGTTCGCGCGTATAATGCGGGACCTCCCGACCCGAACAAACTCGGCAACGTCGTCGAGGAGTTCAATCGTCTCGCCGCCACGGGCAACAACGTCGACGTCAACGCGCTCGACGCGAAAAATAGCACCCGAAAAGCAAGGCAGATCACTCCGCATACCGTTTGACAGAAATTCTCACCTGCGTTATACTTCATTGCGATTATTTAGCCTATATTCAGATGCTTTCAGCAAGGAGGATTTTCATGACCCATCCATCGATTCGGCGTGCCCTCTCCATCCTCACCGCGCAGCCTGCTCGCCGCCCCTGCCGTACTCCCTCACTGGGCTGCGGCAGCAGCAATAGCGACAGCGCCGCATCACAGCAGACCACGGCAAGCAACGCGCCGTCGCGCGAGGCGGCGCTCAACCCCTACCCGAGGCAACGAACGACTACAACCACAACATCGTCACCTTTGACTTTTCCATCGCCCCTGTCCTCGACAGCCTCCGCAAGGGAGAGCACAAGGAGTACATCTCCTGCCGAATTTTGAAAATCTGAAAACCGCCCTTGAGGCGGCACGTTCCGACCCGAAAGTCGCAGGTGTCACTCCCGACATCGATGCAGCGGCAGATGACCTGCTCGCCGTCCTGAAGGATCTCGAGCCGCTCGCCACAAAGCTGAAGAGCTACTACTCCGCCAAGACCCATATGACCGACAACTACGCGCAGTCGGACGAAATGGTCGCACAGTTCTTCCCGCTCTATGACAAATTCGACGCTGCCTACGACAAATTCGACGCCGTCGTCACCGACCGCTACAGTGAACTCCGCCTCGCCCAGATCGATGCACTGCGCAGCGAGGGCAAGGAGAACGCAGCCGCCTTCCTCGAGCTGAACGGCAAGACACGAGAGCTCGTCGAGATGATCAGCGGCGAGCAGGTCGACAAGAACGCCGCCGAGGCGAAAATCGGCGAGATCAGTGCCCTCCTCGAAAAACTCCCTCCGGCACCGGCTTCTCCTCCTACAAGAGCCAGGTCAACAGCTTTCATCGGTCAGGTGCGTGAGTACACCTCCGGAAGCCCCTGACCCGAAGAAGTTCAACAACGTCATCGAGGAGTTTAACCGCCTCCTCCACCAGCAGCAACGTCGACATCAACGAACTCGACGGAAAGAAGAAATAAAGGAAACACTCGAACACGGATCCCCGCAGAGCACTCTGCGGGGATTTTTCAACAGGAGACGAGGAACGCCACCATGACAAAATCAGCAGACCAAGAGTACATAACAACCGCCATCGGCAAGAAGTACCGCGTGGAGAAATCATCGGACTTTGAGTACGTAACCACCGCCATCGGCGAGGAATGCTTCTCTTCGGCGTGGACGTATTTGCTCACGAATGGACGGACACGCGCAAATGCATCCGTGTCCATGACCCACTCTACGGGCAGCTCCCTACACCATGAACGTATACGAAATCACCGTGGACGGCACCGTACACCGCTTCGCCGCCGGCGAATTCTCCAACAACGTGTGGGGCTTCTGGCTGCCAACGAACCGCGCCCGCCCGGACGGACACGACAGCGCACGCATCCCGCCGGATGAGAGCAACGCGCCGCACACAAAGGGGCAGGAGAAACGATCGTCATGCGAGATAAACATGATATACGACCCAGCAAATACGCACCAGCAAAAAAGCACCTACCATAACAGCAGGTGCCGATATTCCGTTTTGTGATGGGTCGCCCTGTCCCCTCATTTCAGGACGGGGACAAGAGCACGCATACGCAGACATACAAGGCCTCCACAATGAATGCCTCCCATCACGCGCAAGAGCGATCATCAAAGAAAAACGGCCGTCCCGCACAACTCGCGAGAGGCTCCACTATTGTTGGCGGTCACAGCCATTAGCGTATTACTGCAAAAACGAGTAGGGAAAGTGGAGCTGACCCTTGCTCATCCATTCTTTGACATGCTCAGAATAACATAATTCGAACATCCGAGCAACAACATATTCCTCTCAACATAGACGGATGCGTATCTTTCCCGCACCGAATTGCACAATCAAGTACCACGATGGGAGCATTCACGCCATCCATCTTCTCGCTGATTCCTACACCATACGCCAATCCGCCCTTGTATCACATCTGAATTTGATATACTAAACGTATCGAGTGTGGGGAACCACCACTAGAAAATGGAGGAAAAGCATGCAAGCTGTAATCAGTTGTCGCTATCAGGCGCATCTGGATGCAAAGAAGCGCCTGACATTGCGTGGTGCAAAATATGACTATTATGAAGTTCAGGAATCGATAACGGCATCATTCTTTTAGAGCCGCGCGAATTGATACGACCAGCTGAAATGTCGAAACTCACACTACAGATGATGGATGAATCGATTCGCAATCTGGAAATGCAGGAAAAGTCTCTGCACCGATTGATCCCTCTGAATCTTGATATTGCAATCGTAGCGAAGCACTGATAAACTCAGCACGCCATCTTAGCGCATCTGCCTGCTTTTGTCGGCAAACTCTCCACATAGCCTCCGCCATGCGTCCGATTTGCTCTCAATCGGACGATCTACGCCAATCTGACGTACTTCATTTTCATCAGCGATTCCTTAATATGATGCGAAACGAACTTTATCCTATGATAAAATCTGCATTTTACCTCGCACAGGCTCATGATAAACACCTCTGCACGTTGGTCGTACAGAGGTGTTTTGCGTTTTTATGCGATTCATCGTCTCGCCGCCCGAGGGCTATTGTTTTGCGTTCGCCCTCGCACGTAGGCAAGCACCTGCGCAGCGTAGTAGTAAAAGCTATAGAAGAGATCTGCGGGGAAAACATCATCGTCCTCCCAGCGCAGTTCGTCCTCCTCCTCGTCGTAGACCTCCGACCAGAGGTATTCTTCGCGCAGCATGATCGGAGAAGTGCGGCAGGGGCGCGGCGTGCCCATCTCCTCCCCATGCGGACACATTCTGCGATCAGCTGGAAGTGGTTCGAGGAGGCGCTCTGCAATCATGCGAGCGATTTCACTGTCCGCTCGCGCAGCACGTGCGCGCCGAAAGATCCGCACGAGAAAGATCATAGCAAACGGTGTGGCTGCCAGAATGTCCCCTGATGCTCCGTATTGATCTCCAGCTCGTAGAGGGCATCCTTCACCGCCGCAAGGTCGTCCATCGCCTCCAGCACGGCAAAGTACCGAGGAACTCCGTCGCGCGCCCATAGGGCGTCGTCAGTCGGTGCCACGGCACATCATTCACGGTCAGCGTCGCAATATAGCGTTCATTTTCCGTCATTCGAGGCCTCGATCATGCCGCCGCTTCTGGTGCAAGGCGGTTCCCCACCACACTGCCGCAGCGGACAGCCATGCACCATCCCTCAAAAAACTCGGATACAGCCCGTCCCAGACGACGCGGCGGTAGTTCGTGCGGTCGGTGTCGCCCTCGGTGGAGATGCAGAGGATGCGGGAGTCCTTCGTGAGGCCGATGGCGTCGCGCAGGTAGTCGAGGCTCGCGTTCTGCATGAGCTCGGCGACGAGCCCCGTGGTGACGGCACCGCTCTCGCCCGAGACGACGCGCAGGTCGTCATCCAGCGGGTTGCCGAGGATGCGCATGCCCTTTCGCCGCGACCCACTCGGGGACGGAGACGAAGTGATCGGCGTAGTCCCGCAGGATGTCCCATGCGAGGGATTCGGCTCGCCGCACGAGAGCCCCGCCATGATGGAACTAATCTCCCCGTCACGATGTGCGATTCCCCGTCGTTCGCCGCCGCCGTCCGATAGATGCAGTCGGCGCGGTTCGGCTCGACGATGGTGATGACGGGACGCTCCGCCCCCATAGTGCGGCAAAGTATCCCGTGATCGCGCCCGGCAGTGACCCGACGCCTGCCTGCAAAAAGATATGTCGGCATCTCAGCGTACTGCTCCATCGCCTCATGGGCAAGCGTCGAGTAGCCCTGCATGATCCAGCGCGGCCGCTCCGTATAGCCGCCAAACGCCGTGTCCTGCACGAGCACCCAGCCCTTTTCCTGCGCCATCTGCGAGGCATAGCGCACGGTATCGTCATAGTTGTAGGTGGTGAACGACGCCTCCGCGCCGAGCCCGCGGATGTTTGCCAGACGCTCCGGGCGAGCCGCCCTTCGGCATAAAAGACATGCGCAAAAATCCCGAACAGCTTCGCCGCCCACGCAATACCGCGCCCGTGGTTGCCGTCCGTCGCCGTGACGAGGGTGACGCCGCGCAGCCGCTCGCGGTTCTCTGCGCGCGCAGGCGCTCATAGGTCATCTCTCCTCAGGGATGCCCAGATACTGCGCGAGATAGCGCGCGACGGCGTAGCTCGTGCCGAGCCCCTTGAACGCGTTCTAGCCCGAACCGCTTGTCTCATCCTTCACGGCGACCCGCGCCAGCCTCGAGCGACCGTGCGAGATGCCTGAGGTCGGCGAGCGGCGTCGGCTCGCACGTCGGCAGCGTCCGATGAAACGCTCTGACACGCGCCGCCGCTCTGCGCTGTAGGGCGTGATATCTGCCCGCGGCGCTGCATCATGCGTGAGATGTGCCGCCTTGATTGACCTGTTCATACGATTTGCTCCTCCATCCGTTGAAATAGTTCTGTGTTTTTCCTTATTATATCATATTTTACCCGCGCGATGATACAGAATCGTGCTCGTCATATTTTTATTCTCTATATTTAGAATATTTTCACTGACCTTTTCATCTCATGCCTATAATGAGAAAGGTTATTATTTATGTGAAATTGATGCAGCAAACGTCACGGACACCATCCACGATGGGAAACACAGACGGGCGGTGCCGATTCGCATGATCCGAAAAGGAGGATTTTCCGATGAAGAAAACTCTGGTGTCCGCACTCGCGGCGGCTCTCGTCGTGGGAGCGGCAGGAACGACGTTTGCGGCGGCGAATCCGTTCAGCGATGTGCCGCGCGACCACTGGGCGTACGACGCTGTGACGCAGCTCGCCAATGACGGCGTGGTTGAGGCTACGGCGACGGGACGTTCCGCGGCGACCGCAACATCACGCGCTACGAGATGGCGCAGATGGTCGCCAAGGCGATGGCAAAGGGCGACCTGTCCGCCTCCGACCGCGCACTCGTTGACCGCCTCGCCGCCGAGTTCGCCGATGAGCTGAACAACCTCGGCGTGCGCGTGTCGAACCTCGAAAAGCACGCAGATATGGTGAAGTGGAACGGAAAAACTTGAGTATACGTACACAAGTGAGCGTTTTGAAATCTCGCGCGCGTGATGAGAGCGAAAAGAGCAAAGAAACGCAACACCGACAATCTGCTCTTCCGCCTTGAGCCGACGGCAGAGGTCAACGACCACTGGTCGGTGCACGCACGTCTGGATGCAAATACGACATGAGCAAGATGCCGTATGGGATACCGCAGGGACGACGGCAAGCTCGGATGACAAAGTGACGCTCCAGCGCGCATGGGCAGAGGGCGACTATGATAATTTCAATGTCGCTTCGGTAAATTGAGCTGTTTCTCGGCAGAGGCGTATGCCGCTCGGTGCACCTCATCCTCGACCGTGAGTTCTCGGGCGCGGAGGTAACATTTGGCAAGGATCTGCGCGTCAAAGCGCAGGCGGGGCGCATGAGCAGTGACGAGTTCCAGTATGACAAGGCGGCAAACTATCAGGGCGTAGAGCTCCAGTACAACGGACGCCTGACGGCAGGGCTTTGGCTACTACCGCTTCAATGCGAAAAGACTCCACGCGATGCTCAAGAACAACAAGAACATGATGCAGGTTTTTCGGTGAACTCAGCCTATCGCTTCGACAAGAACAACTTCCTCGGCTGCGTACGCATACAGCAAGGATTTCCAGTGGGACAAATAGCCCGACAAATCCTATCAGATCGCATACGAGTACAAGGGCGCAGAGCCTGAGGATCGCGGCTCGTGGGGCGCATACGTCGCTTATCGCCAGATCGCAGGTGCCTCGCTGAGCCGACGACGGACGGCGCGATGGGGGACAAGAGCGTCGAGATCGGCAGACTACACGCTGTTGCTGAACGTCGTGCCTCCGCGAAGTACTTTCCGCGGCAAGGATCTCTACGCGCGCTATCTTGGCTCGACAAGGACAGGTATCGAAGCTCTTCGGCCGCGTCGAGTTCTTCTTTCTAAACAATTTTCCATCTCGGTCAACTTCCTTCTATATACAAAAGCCTCTCCCAACCTCACGGGGAGGCTTTTCGCACGCCTTCGACCCGTGCCCACCTCTGCGCTATAACGATAGAAAGGAGATGAAATGGCGATCCCGCCCCTGCACGAAACAATTCGCCGCGCTCCTCCTCGCCGCCGTCCTCCTCCCGCCGCAGGGGACGCTTCTGCACCGAGTCGCACAGAGGGCATATGACATTGTCATGACAGACGATGCGAAACAGCCTCTACATGCGCGAGAAGATGCAGGCGTTCTATCGCGGCACGGCGGAGACGGCTCCGCTCACGCTCCCCGCGGATGGACGGCGGAGCACGAGGCGCTCGGCGGCGTTCCCTGTTGACCGCCATACGCCCGCCCGCGCCGCGCATCCGCGCGTCCTGCTGCAGCTGCACGGCGGCGGCCATATCATGCGGCTCGGCGACGTGCATCGGGCGCTCGCCCTGCGGCTGGGTGCGTGATGGACGCCGCGGCGGTTCTACTGCGTGACCACCGCATTGCGCCCGCCCATCTCTACCCCGCCGCGCTGGAGGATGCCGTCCGCGTCTACAGAGTCCCTGCTCGCACGCGGTACGCGCGCGAGGATATCGTCCTCGTCGGAGACTCGGCGGCGGCAACCTCGCGCTCGCGCTTGCTCCTTGATCTGCGGGCGCACGATCTCCCACAGCCCGGCGTGATCGCGCTCGCCTCGCCGTGGGCAACGATGGAACACTGCGCGGGCATCGTCACGCACGACGAATGCCGATGCCGACTGCGTTCTCGGCAGGGAACGCCGCCCTACCCACTGCTCAAACCGGCGACTACAGCGGCGGTGCAGTCGCGCGCAGTGATCCGCGCCTCGCCGCTCTATGCCGATCTCAGGGGCTGCCGCCCTGCTCATCCAGACGGGCGGCAGCGAGGTGTTCCGCACGGAGGACGAGGGAGCCTGCGGCGTGTGGCGGCGTGGGCGTCCCCGTGACGCTCACCGTCTACCCCGGGATGCCGCATGACTTTGCCCTGATCTTCCCTGAGCTCGCGGACAGCAGCGCGTCTTTGCAGGAGATCGCGGATTTTGTTGAGAAATATATGAAGGAAGAACGCCCCCGTTCGCTCCTGCGCGGCGAAGGTGATGCTGTGCCAGAAAGTGATGTGCCCCATGAATAAAGCGGATTTTGTCGCGCAGATTTCTGCCGCCGTGGAGGAGTTTCTCCGCGCACATCCCCGGGAGATTTTACGCGCTGGCGTTTGACTGCACTACAGCGTATGCGGAGTTTCTTGTCGGGATGAACACAGAGGAGGCGTTTCCAAAAGACGCTGATGGAATACCAAGAGGATGGCGCGAGCGATCGCGACGGATGCGTCTGCCGTCGCGAACCTGCGCTACAACCCCGGCGACTGGACGTATACGGATATCGCAGAGGCAGAACTGTTCGACGAGGATGAACTCATCGCGCGCTATCAGGACAACATGGAGAAGCAATGCGCCGATATGCGCCGGCTGTGCGAGGAGATTTTAGTGATTTCGCCAAACAGATACGTTCCGAAGCATACCGAAAACAGCGGATTTTGTTCCATACCGCATCGACCACGATGAGGATCCTGCCGATGATGCTGGCGCGATGCCGCTGAAGCGAGGGACGCTGCCCGCATCCGTACGCAAATATCGCGCCAAAAAGACCGAGGCTGTTATCCCTTGACAGTAATTATATAATGGAGATAATACTTATCATAGGAAGGGGATCGAATGCAAAAGGAACGTTTTAATATCACAGGCATGACCTGTTCGGCGTGCTCGGCGCGGGTCGAGCGCACGGTGGCGAAAATGGCAGGAACGGCGGATGTCTCCGTCAACTCTCCTCACAAATAGTATGAGTCTCGCCCATGACGAGAATAAACATGAGCCCCGCCGCCATCATCGCGGCGGTGGAGGAGGCGGGCTACGGTGCGAGCGTCAAGGGCACATCCGTTGCGCAGAAGGCGCAGGCCGCCGCCCCTGCCGCTGCGCAGGCAGGAAACGCGGAGGACGATGCGGCGGGCAAGGCCATCCGGGCGATGCGCACGCGGCCCTCATCTCCATCCTCTTCTCGTGCCGACGGTCGCGATCTCGATGAGCCATACATTCGCGGCGTGGGGCATCCCCCAGCGCCCGCCTTTACGGATATCTTCTGGGGCGCGGAGAATGCACCGACCTTTGCGCTCGTACAATTTCTGCTTATTTTGCCGATCGCGTGGCGTCAACCGTATACTATGTCAACGGTTTCGCAACTCTCCTGCACGGGGCGCCGAACATGGACAGCCTCGTCGGCATCGGCTCGATGGCGTCTGCCCTTTCGGCGCATTTGCGATGCTGCGCATGAGCTACAGTCTGGGGCACGGCGACCTCGCCCTCACTGCGGAGTACGGTACGAATCTCTACTTTGAGTCGGCGGGCATGATCGTCACCCTCATCACGGTCGGGAAGTATCTGAGGCGCGCGCCAAGGGCAGACGACGGACGCTCTGCGCGCGCTGATGAAGCTCGCGCCGCAGGAGGCGACCGTCCTCCTCGATGGGGTGGAGCTGACCGTCCCTCGTCAGTGCCCTCGCCGCGGGTGATACGCTCGTCGTACGTCCCGGCGCACGCATCCCTGTCGACGGCACGGTCACGGAGGGCACGACGAGCGTCGATGAGTCCGCCGTCACGGGGGAGTCGATGCCCGTCAGCAAGACGGCAGGGGACACGGTCACCTCGGGCACGCAGAACATCGAGGGACGATTCGATCTCACCGCGACGCGCGTCGGCGAGGATACGACCATCCGCCAGCTCATCCGTCTCGTGGACGAGGCGGGCGGGTCAAAGGCGCCGATCGCACGTCTGGCGGATCGCGTTGCGGGGGTATTCGTCCCCGTGGTCATCGCCATCGCGCTCATCGCGGGCGGCGTCCGGTCTGCGATGGTGCGAGCCTTGAGTTCGCGTTCTCCATCACGATCTCCATTCTCGTCATCTCCCTCGCCCGTGCGCTCAGCTCGCGACCCCGTCGCGATCATGGTCGGTACAGGACGCGGGCGGCGCACGGCATTCTCATCAAGTCGGGCACGGCACTCGAGACGGCGGGCGGCATCGACACTGTCCTCATGGACAAGACGGGACGCTCACCGAGGGGCGTCCGCAGCTCACGAGCATCCGCCCCTGTCGGCATCACCGCGGACGAGCTGACGGCGTCGCCGCTGCTCCTTGAGACGGGCAGCGAGCACCCCATCGCGGCGGCGATCACGACATACGCGGCGGCGCAGGGGCAGAGCATCCCCACCGCAACGGACTTTCACGCCGTATTCGGCAAGGGCGTGCGCGCCCGCGTGGACGGTGCGGACTGCGCGGCGGGCACATACGGCGCTCCTCGCGGAGCTCGGCATCGCCCCGCCGCCCGCCATCGAGACGGTATGCGCCGAGATGGCGTGGCGCGGCGAGACGGCACTCATCGTCCGTGCGGGACAGATCGTCGGGCTCCTCGGCGTCCGCGACGCAGAAAAGCCGACGAGCGCGGCGGCGATCGCCCAGATGAAGGCGATGGGGCTCACCCCCGTCATGCTCACGGGCGACGACGCACGCACGGCGCGTACGATTGCCAACCAGCTCGGTATCACGGAGGTGATCGCCGGTGTCCCGCCAAAGGATAAGCAGGAGCATGTCAAGAGGTTGTAATCCGAGGGACACCGTGTCGCCATGATCGGTGACGGTGAATGATGCGCCCGCCCTCGTGCAGGCGGATCTCGGCATCGCCATCGGCGCGGGCACGGATGTCGCCATCGAGAGTGCGGACGCCGTCCTCGTGCGGAGCGACCTCGATGCGGTCAGTGCGATCCGCCCTGTCGCGCAGTGTCATGCGCAACATCAAGGAGAACCTCTTCTGGGCGTTCTTCTACAACGTGATCGGCATCCCGCTCGCGGCGGGCGTGCTCTACCCCGCGTTCGGCATCAAGCCTCGCCCAGATCGGGCGGCGGCGATGAGCCTGTCGAGCATCTGCGTCGTGCTGAATGCCCTGCGCCTGCGCTTTTTCTCCATCACGAAGGAGACGGCAGAGCGCACGGAGGCACCCCCGCCGCACCGAGTATCGCCCCCATCGACAGCGACTGGCGCGCCGGACGCACCGTCCCCATCCATCACCAAAGCTGCGGCAGAATCTGCCGCCGACAGAAAGGAAGCAACTACCATGGAAAAGACCATTCACGTCAAGGGCATGACCTGCCCGCACTGCGTCAAGCACGTCACGAAGGCGCTCAGCGGCATGGACGGCGTCACGGACGTTGCCGTCAGCCTTGAGGCGGGCACAGCAACCTTTAAGACGAGCCGCGACATCCCCTGACAGCGAGTACGCAGCCGTCCTCGACGACGCGGGCTACGAACTGGGCTGATCGCCAGAGGATATACAGAAAACGGTCATGCGAAGATACCCTGCACGACCGTTTATTTTATGATGTTTTTGGGGAGGCACTGATAAAATAGGCTCTTGAATACTGCACCCGATAGCGGCTCATGCGCCAAATTCCCTGCCTCAATGCGGCATCTACTTCATCCGGCGACATTCCCGCCCCGTCTCCAGTGACGCCATGCTCTTTGCAAGTGCCGCATCCAGAGCGGCACGGCTCATGCTGCTCCATGGCAACGGGACGATGCGCCGACGTTTCATTGTTCCATCGATTCTGCTGGCGGATTCAACGCCATCGCATGTGACATCGCCTACACATCCTTTCCTAACGGAGCACGGATCCATTTTGCACCGTCATATTCGCGTCTCTCTCGCACTTCAGCGAAAAATATATATCCTCCGAGGGCGATTCGATCAAGTTTCCCTTATTTCCTCCATTGTACCAGTTCTCCTCTCCTCTTGACAATCATTTCTCTTGGTGCCCTGACATTTACAAATGGCGTGATTTATCTTACAACAAGAGAACTGCAAAATGACAGTCATGGGCAAGGTGATCGGATTGATGGAGCAGGGACATCGGCGCGTCACGGCGCGCAGTTTTTCTCGCGGGAGTGCATGACGGCGTGCCGATTGCACTCCGGCTATTTCGTCGTGGCGTTTACGCTCGGATTCTCGCCAAGACGGCGGGGCTGACGCCGTGGCAGGGCTTTCTCACGAGTTTTGTCAATCTCGCGTCGGCGGGCGAGTACGCAGGTTTTACGGTGATTGCGGCGCAGGCGCCCTATCTTGAGATCGCGGTGCTGACCTCGTCGCGAATGCGCGCTACTTCCTCATGTCGGCAGCGCTCACGCAGCGGTTTGCCCTGATACCTCCTCCTCCACCGCCTCGCCGTGAGTTTCGGTGTGTCCGATGAGATCTTCGGCATCACGGTGATGCGCGGCGGCATGGTCAATCCCTCACTATAACCATGGCGCCATGGCGATCTCCGTCCCCGCGTGGGCGGTCGGCACGTCGGCGGGCATCCTCGCAGGCGGTATTCTGCCGGCGGCAGCACTCTCCGCGCTCTCGGTCGCGCCTATGGTGATGTTCGTCTGCGATCCTCCCGCCCGCAAAGAAGAGCCGTCCCATCGCGGGATGGCTCGGTGAGCCGCGCTCGCTCGCAGCAAACGTACGCCCCCATCACGTGAGCTCGGGCGGCACGCGCACGATCATCCTGACGCCCTCATCGCGGGCGTCGGTGCGTGCTGTTCCCATCACGGAGCAGAAGGAGGATGCCGATGCGTGACGTAGCGGATCTACATCGCGGTCGCGAGCATCGTGACCTCGCCATCCGCCTCATCCCACCGCTCGTCCTGCGCAGTGAGATCAAGAGCCGTTTCATCCGCTCGTTCCTGTTCTACGTCCCCACGTGACGCTCGCCGTCATGACCTTCCCCGCCATCGTACTCGCGACGCGCACCCTCTCGCGGGCGGCGCGGCGTTCGTCTTGCCCTCTTTCGCGCGTGGAACGGCGCGAGTCTCTTTTCGCTGTGCGGCGGGGGCGAGCATCATGGTCTTTGTGGTCGAGGGCTTGCGATTGATTTTAGAAAGCCCTGATGCTGCGGCGCGACCATCTCAGGGAGGTCGGAGCCCGCTTCGATGAGGAAATTTTATAAAATTTTATTTATCTAAGAAATCGTTGATAAAATGCTAGGAAGCTGTATCAGGAGAAAGGAGGCGAGGGATGTCCATCGAGTTTGACTGCTGGTCCGGCATCACATCGGCGGTGTACGCTACATCATCGCGGAAAAAGACTGCTACCGCAGCAGAAGGGGAGCGACACATGGACGAGCATACGGCTCACCCCAGAGGAGGACAAGCGACAGCGAGGCGCGCGTGGCTGAGCATCAGCGAGGACGGCGCGAGTGCACGTCTCCACCCCGTCGCGCGCGTCGTGCCGGCGAAGTCCTACCGTCTGATCGACGCGGGGATCGAGGTCGTCACGAGCGCACTCGGCGACACAGAGGCCTCGTACGGCGATTGTGCGGCCTCACGAGCAGTACGAGATTGACGACAATCAATACTTCTTCCTGAGGACTGGGACGGATCAAAATACGGGTCACGCGGGACAAGAATCGATGCACATCTGATTCAGACCTTTGATCCAGGCCCCCAAAAGCGCCGTGGGTACCTGACCAAGAAACAGAAGCCATCCTAACCAAGCTGTCTCTCCAACAGTGCCGCATGGGGGTGTGACCCGCATTGCTCGTCGTCATCAGCGCTGGATGTTGACCTGACATCAACTCCATCCACGACATACGCCGCACGTCTGGTTTCCGTATGCACTCTTTGCGAGCGCCTCGGATGCGCCATACTACACGGAGGAGCCGGCAGAGGGGGATGGCACAGGTCTACCGTGCCAGTATCGAGCAAGAACGCGCCGCCCCTCGATCTCATCGAGGGGCTGAGCGGGTACGTGGATGAGATCGCCGAGAGTGACACGTGATGCACCGCAGCAGCTGATTTTCCTCCGCGCGGAGAAAGAGAACCTGCAGATCTCCGATGATGGCGAGGGAAGGCGCGCATTGTCGTCCCCACACGCGCCGTTGCCTCGCAGACCGCGTGGCGTCGGTGACCGCCCGCACGCTCGGCCACTATGCCGAGACGGTGCGCGGGTGGAGCGAGACCGGCCGCCGCGGTGTTGTCGAGCTCGGGCCGAATGAGGGCACTCGCCGCTCCCACGATCCATCTATGCACCGCCGCCGAAAACGCCGCCTACTGCCCCCGCCGCCCCTGCGTCCCAGCTGCGCCCTCTGATGCGGCGACAGCGGCACAGGACAAGTCATCTATCGCGACACGCGCCGAATGGGCTGAGAAATGCAGGCGGCGTCCGATGGGAGCGGTAAAGCCGTCTCTGCATCTCGCACACTAGGGAGTCGCTGATACATTCGGCACGACCATCTTGACGATAGGAGAACCGCTGGATTGATCTGTCCACCTCTTGCTCACCGCGTTCTATGCGCTCTTTGCTAGCATGTCCGATGATCGTCCCAAATACGATCGTGGATTTCTTTGTCCTCGGCGATTTCGCCGCGAGATCAAGCGCGGCAACTGTGCCGTCGCATGGCCTCGGCTGCCTTCATCGGCATCGGTCAGATCCTGCGCGCCGTGATCCCTCTCGCCTCACGACGCCGTCCCTCCCGACTCATCTGCAGGGGTCATGCTCAGCATCGTCTACGCGGGCGGTCGGCATCGTGTTCTTCGTTCTCGGCTTCTTCATCATCAAGATGTGGCATCGGAAGTACGCGCTCGCCGAGCAGATCATCGCGCGGCAACACGGCAGCGGGCATCTTCTCTTTGGCGTATTCGTTGGGCCTCCCTCGTCATCAGCGGAGCAGTGCACTCAGAGCGGGCGCATGGAAAATATGGGACGCAGGTTGCATATCCTCGCCGCTGCCGTCGCGGCCGTCGGTGCGCTGGGGCAGGGTATTACTATCGTAATGACATCATATATAAGGTATGTGACATTGTGCATCCTGAATGGAATGAGGGCGAGGTAAGGCTCACGGATGATCTCGACCGCCGCTGGTAGTCTCCTCAACAACGGCGACGGCACAGAGACCGTGCTCTACGACAACGATACTGGCGGTGACCTTCGACGCGACGAGGGTGGCGACCTCGTCTGGCTGTACGGCACGGCGAGCATGATCGCCCCTCTGGCGGCAAACTACTTCGCCTTCCACGGGTTCTCCTACCCCGGCGGTCACATGGAACTCTGCGCAGATGACCTACCGCATCGACGGACGCTCACGCCGCTGCCCGAGGCCATCCCTCTGCACGGTCGGGCCGGCATCATCGCACAACGGTCATCAATAGCGGCGGCGGTCGCGGAGGAAACAGCGACAACGACAACTACGAGCGGAACAAGAGCCGCCGCATCAGCGACATCAGCAAGCAGTCCGGCTTTGACGGGCAGGCATCCGCTCTCCTCGGGAGCATCGTGATGCACCCAGCCACCCATATTGATCGGCTCGATCCCGCAATTTTTCCCTTTATCCAATACGCCGACTATGCAGATCGCTACCCCACCCATACGGTGCAGGCGTTCCCGGCATCATTCTATGAGGAGATGCGCACGGCATCGGCTGGGCTGTTCCGCGTCTTCTGCAAGGCCGCTGAGGTGTCCAACGTGCACCGAACGACTTCGCACGCGCGATGGATATGCCGCGCGAGATTCTGCCTCATCTGCACACTGGTGAACGCCTTTCACCCGCCGACGTGGCCTCGCGGTTCGACTTCGTCCTCGACGAGGCGCAGCAGTCTGTCACATGGTGGAGATCAACGCCGATACCCCGTGCTTCGTCATCGAGTCCTTCTGACGCGAACGGTGTCGCCGCCACATACGACGGACGCCGTGACCCAAACGAGGGAACGGAGGCGCAGTTGCGCGGCTTCCTCACGGAGGTACACTAACCGTCTCCTCCCCTCGCCGATCTCGGACGGCGCGTGCTCACGCGGCGGCCATTCGTTTTCTCTGCGTTCGACGACTACCCTGAGGATCCGGACGACGCTCCACCTCATGCGGCTCATGCAGGAGGGTGTCCCCACGGTGACATCCGCTTTCTCTCGTTCTCATGATCTCGCAATCGACGCGCACGGCATTCCATCTAGAGGACAATGCATACGCATCAGCACTCTACCGTCTGCACCGATGGAGACTCTCGTGGACGAGCGCACGGAGGATGATGCACCGCCCGGGACGATGTTTCGATCTCTACCGCGCAGGCAACTCTGCCATGATGAACCCGCCCGAGGCGATTCTCCTTCAGAACAAGTCCTTTATGGCACTGGTCTCACGCGCTCGCACGCACGGGGCAGCTCTTGACGCCCGAGTGAATGTGCGCTGGTGGAGCGTTACCACGCCGTCCTATTTCGAGGACGATTTCGATGCGCTGTGGGACGGCACATACATCCGCAAGGAGATTTGGGGGCGCGAGGAAAGAACGTCCGCCTTGTCGAGAAGCGCGGCGGACGCGAGGAGATGGTCTACGAGCGGCAGCCCGACAGCCCTGAGAGATCATCTGCCGTGCGAGCAAGAAGGCAATGTATCAGGACTTCGTCCGTCAGCCGCGCTTACGCATACGGTCGACTCGGGCAGCCTCACAGGCTGTCTGACGCTCTCGTGCTTCATGCTCTTCGGTGCGCCGTCCGCCGTGGGCGCACGATTCTCCCCCGAGGAAATCGCGGGGACGGAGGCTTTCTTCGTCCCATTGGTCATCATGATAGCAAAGGGGAACAGGCAAACGCTCATCCCTTTTCGATCATCTAGTAGCCATCACATAGATAACGGCTGATGAGGTCGGTCTCCGCAGGAGGTGATGCGTGACGCTTACGAAAAGCTATCGCTTGTGCTCGCAGCGGCAACGCTGGTTAGCAGCATCATTTCTATTCTGCTCAATCTTTAGTTGACAGAAAAAAGAACCGCCCGCGGTTCGCAGCGGCTCCTTCTTCAAGTTGAAAAAACACTGGGGAGTGACCGACGCAACCACTCATCAGCCGCCCGCGTATGCTCTATTATATTCTACCCACAAAACCCTGTCAAGGTGCGCTCGTTGCGCCGCCCTAGATAGCTTCCCGCGAGAAAGAGGACGAGGGAGGCGGTGATGCCGACTAGAGATCGGATGCAGGCCGAGCGGTTTGATCCCGAGTGCCATCGCAGCGCAGTAGATGACCGTGCCGCCCGCCATCGCGGCGAGTGCGCCCGCATGGTTTGCCCAGCGCGTAAAAGAGGCCGAAAAACGAGCACCCAGAAGAACGCCGTCTCTAGGCCACCGAACGCGAACATATTGATGAGCCAGATGAGCGGACGGTGCGACACCGCCAGGATAAAGACGATCACGCCGAGCACGGCAGTAACCCCCATGGAGAGACGGCGCAGTCGCTCCTCCGGAACGTCCCCTGCTGTGCTTTTTGTGCGTGGTGGAGGTGAGACGTCCTTCACCACGGCAGAGGACGCAACGATGAGTACGCCTGAGATGGTTGAGATGGAGGCGGCGAGCGGCCCGATGATCGCAAAGCCGAGCAGCTCCGGCGGCATGACGTGCGCCATGAGCTGCGGGATCACGCTGTCGACGCCCCTGAGTGCCTTTTGCATCCACGCCGAGCACGCTGCGCCTCAAGACACGCCGACGAGGTTGACGGCGATATTCATAAAGGCAATGACCACCGTCCCGATGATCATGCGCGGTGCATATCACGGCTGCTGCGGTAGCTGATGCCGCACGACGGACTGCGGCAGGGCAATGGTGAGCGCCCCCACGAGCAGCCACTGTGAGACATAGAGCGAGATGGGCATACGCCCCTCCGCCGTCGGTGCTCAGCATCGCGGGATGCGCCGTACGCAGATTTTTCCAAAATACTGCGCGAATCCGCCGCCCGCCGCGAGGACGTAGTAGAACAGCGAGGACGATGCCGAGCATCATCACGATCGCACAGCAGGTGTCGGTGACGCAACCGCGCGAACCCGCCGATCGAGGTGTAGATGACGACCACGATACCAAAGAGCACGAGCCCCAGCTCGTAGGAGTAGCCCGTCACCGCGGCGAAGACTGCGCGCCGCCCACGAACTGTGCGACCATCGAGGCGGCGAAAAAGAGGACAATCACGAACGCCGCGACTGCCGCGAGCGCGTCTCGACCGATAGCGGTGGCGGATGATGTCCACGATGGTGACCGCGTGAATCCGCTGTGCAAGCCGCGCGACGCGCGTCCCGAAGATACCGAGCACGAGGAATATCGTCATGGTCTGAATGACCGCCACGTAGATCCAGCCGAAGCCGATCTCATACGCCATGCCGGGACCGCCGACGAAGGAACTGACCGAGCTGTAGGTCGCGACCATCGTCATCGCGAGCACGAAGCCGCCGAGCGACCGCCCGCCGACGAAGTAGTTTGAGAGGAAGCCGCCCGCCGCACTCTGCCGCCGCACGAAACCAAGCGCGAGCATCCCGCCATAAAAGCCGAGGAGCGGCAGGAGTACCATGAGATTCCCGTTCATCGCCGCGCCCCCTCTCCCGCCTCATCGTCGAGGGAATATCCTCCGCCGTATGCGCGAGATAGACGGCGAGCACCGCGCCCGTGACGAGCACGCCGGCCGACGACGTAACCGCCCAGAGCGGCAGTCCCATGACCGTCATGGGGACGGCAGACAGCCCGAATCTGAGTACGATCCAGATGAGCGCAAAGAGTACGCCCATCTGCCGCAGTACGCCTCGCCTCACGGCTGATGGCGTCTCGCCCTTGTTTCATCCTGCATGATGAACCTCCCATGAAATTGAATACTATGCGCCGTATCCCAGATGCGAGGCAGTCGCCCCACGGATATGCGCAGATATGCCGTCACGCGGAAACAGCGCCTGCGCGCGGCATGGGTTTTATCTTAACACATCTCATTTCCCCGTGCAAACCACACCAGCAATTTTTCCTAAATATTTTTGATGAAGCGCACAGGGTTCCATCCAGTCACGTCTTGAGGTAGATTTTTTCTAATGTTTTTAATGTATTCTTGATTCCAGAGCAAAATCACGATATAATTTATTAGAAGAAATGAACGGTGCATTAAGGAGGGGAACCCTATGACCATCAGGACAAAACTCCTGCTCATGGGTGCCGTCATGGCGATTCTTGTCGGCGTCATCTGTGCCATCGGCTACCACGAGTCAAAAAAACAGCACTCGAAGAGAGCACCTCGGCGGAGATTACTGCCACGGTGGACGTCGAGGCCGCCACACTGAACGGCTGGCTGCTCGAAAAGAAGCAGCAGGCGCAGAGCGCGGCGGATCTGCTCACCGCTATGGACGGCAATCCGATGCAGGGCGATCACAGTCTCCTGAGCCTCGCGTCCAGCGACAAGGAGGTCGACTGAGTTCAGCCGCGGCTGCGAGGACGGCACATTCCTCGCTGGGTGGACGGGGATATCACCGGAGATCGATCCACGCACGCGCGACTGGTATAAAGATGCAAAGGCAAAAAACACGACCCTCTTTACCTCCGTATACCAGGATATGCTCAACAAGAAAACTAATCGTCACCGTCGCCGCACCATACCATACGCAGAGCGGCACCTTCGCGGGGGCAATCTGCTCCGACATCGCACTGGATGCACTCTCCGCGCGCGTACAGGAGCTGAAATATCACGGTGCAGGCAAGGGCACCATCGTCGACCCATCGGGCGTGGTGATCGCCGATGTTGACGGCAATACGCTGCGAAAGGTGTCCGACGATCCCATCCTCAAAGATCACTTTGGAGAAATGCAGGAGAAAAAACAGGGGCACTTCGTCGCGTCCAAGGACGGCGAGGATCAGATCATCGCCTACACGACCATCCCCGAGACGGGCTGGATCGTCGCCATCGCCGTTCCGGAGAGCATAGCCTTCGCCCAGCTCGCCTCCCTGCGCATCTCCTATGCAGGGCTAACCCTTGTCGGCATCCTGCTCGTCATCGGCATCATCATCGCCCTGCTCCGCTTTTGCCGCGACCATCACGACCGCAACGACGGCACTCACGGGGCACGTCGATGCGCTCGCCCACGGACAGCTGAACCTCCCCGACCTCCCCGTCACCTCGGACGACGAGCTCGGACGGCTCGCCGCGAACTTCAACACGATGATCGGGAACATCCGCAGCCTCATCCGTCAGGTCGCATCGATCGCCGAGCAGCTTGCCGCCTCCTCCGAAGAGCTGACGGCGGGCGCACATCAGATGGCAGAGTCCGCCACGGAGATCGCAGGGCACGGTCTCCGCGACTGCGACGGGGTCGGAGAAACAGCTCCATGCCCTCACGGCGGCACGTGACACGATCCACAAGGTATCGGACGACATCGGGGCAATGTCCGCAAAATCCGACGCCGTCGCCGATGAGTCCGCTGCGACCGCCGACGCCGCCAAGAAGGGCGCATCCCTGATGAACGACGCCATGGACAAAATGACCGCCATCGAGCAGAGCGTCCAACGTTCGGCGGAGGTCGTCGAGAAACTCGGCGAGAGCTCCCAGCAGATCGGTGAGATCGTCGAGACCATCTCCGCCATCGCCGAGCAGACAAATCTCCTCGCACTCAACGCTGCCATCGAGGCGGCACGTGCGGGCGAGACGGGACGCGGCTTTCGCCGTCGTCGCCGAGGAGGTCAGAAAGCTCGCCGAGCAGTCGCGCGACGCCGCCGATCAGATCAAGGAGCGCATCACCTCCGTCCAGAGCGATACGACGCACGCCGTCAATGCCATGCACACGGGCACCGCGGAGGTGCAGGTCGGCGCGGGCGCGATTCACGCCGTCGGCGAGCAGTTCGACAGCATCATGCACAAGGTCATGCGATCAATACGGAGATGGCAGCGATCAATGCGGCGATGCAGAACGTCGCGCAGGGCGCAGAGGAGATCGTTCACGCCGCCGGCGAGGCTGACGCCATCTCGCAGACCACGGCGGCGCACATGCAGACCATCGCCTCCGCCTCGGAGAGCCAGTCTCGCATCGAGCGAGGAGATCGCTGCTGCCTCACAGGCACTCGCGACCCTCGCCACGGATCTGCAGAATACGACACAGAAATTTACACTCTAAACGACTTCGCGATGAGAAGAGACGGCAGTACAAGGAAACGCCTCGTGCTGCCGTCTTTTTCATGATCAACGTGTTCTATCGTGAATAAAAATATTCTTTTAATTTCAATTCATCTATTTTATCCAAATGAAAATAAATATTAGTGAAACATCTTGCCTTATTCCTCCAAAAGGCGTAAAATTATCTTATCATAGGGAAGTATACCATCTAAGGAGAGAGAGACATGAGCATCAGACTAAAACCTGCTGCTGACGGGCATCGTCATGGCCGTCCTCGTCGCCGGAATCTGCATCATCGGCTACATCACGGCAGAGCGCGCCCTCACAGCAAGCATCTCAGGGAGATCAACGCCGTTCTCACGAACGAGTGCAGCCAGCTCGACGGGTATCTCCGCGAAAAGGGAAAAATTGGCGGACGCAACCGCCAATCTGCTCGAGGAGTTCGTCGATCGTCCCGAACGCCCTGGATCATGCACTGGTGAGCCTCGGCTCCAATGATCCGGAGGTGTTCGACATTGTCAACGGCACGGAGGACAACCACTTTATCGGATGGGTCGGCGGCGATGCGAGCGATCGGGTCAACCCGCATGACCGCCCGTGGTATCAGCAGGCCGTCAAGACGAGCGGGCTGTCCTTTACCGCACCGTACGAGGACATCACACAGAAGAAGATGATCGTCTCCGCCACACGCTCGTACGGTGATCGCACGGGCGCGCTGCGCGGCGGGGTCTGCGTCGACATCTCGCTCGACACACTGGGCGAGCGCGTCAAATCACTAAAGTACCACGGCGAGGGCGAGGGCGTCATCGTCTCCTCCGACGGGCTCATCATCGCCTCCTCCGAGGGATACGCCATGAAACGCGCCGAGGACACCTCCGTGCTCAAAGCGCATTTTTCCGAGATGATCCAGAAAAAGAGCGGCTATTTCTCGATGGAGAAGAACGGCGAGGAGCAGATCATCGCCTACGGCACCGTGCCCTCGACGGGCTGGATCGTCGCCATCGCCGTCCCAAAGAGCGTCGCCTTTGCCCAGCTGGAGAGCCTCAAGATGACCTACGGGGTGCTCAGCGTGGTCGGTATTCTCCTCGTCATCGGCATCATCATCGTCCTGCTCCGCTTTGCCGCGACCATCACGACCGCGACAGAGGCACTCACAGGGCACGTCGATGCGCTTGCCCACGGACAGCTGAACCTCCCCGACCTCCCCGTGAACTCGGACGACGAGCTCGGACGGCTCGCCGCGAACTTCAACACGATGGTCGGGAACATCCGCAGCCTCATCCGTCAGGTCGCATCGACCGCCGAGCAGCTTGCCGCCTCCTCCGAGGAGCTGACGGCGGGCGCACATCAGATGGCAGAGTCCGCCACGGAGATCGCGGGCACGGTCTCCTCCGTCGCGACGGAACGGAAAAAGCAGCTCACGACGCTCACAGCGGCACGTGACAGCATCCACAAGGTATCGGACGACATCGGGCAATGTCCGCAAAAGTCCGACGCCGTCGCCGATGAGTCCGCTGCGACCGCCGACGCCGCCAAGAAGGGCGCATCCCTGATGAACGACGCCATGGACAAAATGACCGCCATCGAGCAGAGCGTCCAACGCTCGGCGGAGGTCGTCGAGAAACTCGGCGAGGCTCCCAGCAGATCGGCGAGATCGTCGAGACCATCTCCGCCATCGCCGAGCAGACGAAATCTCCCGCGCTCAACGCTGCCATCGAGGCGGCACGTGCGGGCGAGACAGGACGCGGCTTCGCCGTCGTCGCCGAGGAGGTCAGAAAGCTCGCCGAGCAGTCGCGCGACGCCGCCGACCAGATCAAGGGAGCGCATCACCTCCGTCCAGAGCGATACGACCCACGCCGTCAATGCCATGCACACGGGCACCGAGGAGGTGCAGGTCGGCGCAGGGTGCGATTCACGCCGTCGGCGAGCAGTTCGACAGCATCATGCACAAGGTCGATGCGATCAATACGGAGATGGCAGCGATCAATGCGGCGATGCAGAACGTCGCTCAGGGCGCAGAGGAGATCGTTCACGCCGCCGGCGAGACCGACGCCATCTCACAGACCACGGCGGCGCACATGCAGACCATCGCCTCTGCCTCGGAGAGCCAGTCCGCATCGAGCGAGGAGATCGCCGCTGCCTCGCAGGCACTCGCGACACTCGCCACCGACCTCAGAATACGACGCAGAAGTTTAGATTCTAAGTCCCACATGAAACAGGGGCTGTTGCGCGAAGTTTGCGACTTCGTGCAACAGCCCTCTTTCGTAAGAAACAATTGCTTTTCACTGGATTCACGGTATAATAACCACAGAACGACCCCAGACAAACGGCGGTGTCTTTCCCCGAAAGGGGTGAGCAATAATGAGCGAGATTGGCGCGATCTTATTTATTGTCGTGGCAACAGGCTACATTCTTGCGATAAACAAGAAGAAATAACCGCCCCTGCTTTGACCGGTGGAGCGGTTAGAAAAAGATAACCTATGATACTGGAAAAAACACCGCCTGGGGCGTTCTTTTCTATTATTATTATAACAGACCCGCACCTGCACGCAAGACAAATCGCACCGCAGAAAGGAAGCCCTATGACGGATATCATCGACCTGCACACCCACACCGTCGCGAGCATGCACGCATACAGCACCATCCGTGAGATGGCGACAGCAGCAAAGGAGAAGGGGCTCGCCCTCCTCGGCATCTCTGATCACGCCCCCGCCATGCCCGGGACGTTCCATGAGATCTACTTTCACAACTTCAAGGTGATCGGTCACGCCTCGTACGGCGTCGAGATCATGATGGGCGCAGAGCTGAACGTCATGGATGAGACGGGACGCGTCGATCTCCCCGAAAAGGTGCTGAAAAAGCTTCACTACGGCATCGCGAGCCTGCACGATCTCGTGATCGCCCCCGGCAGCACGGCGGAGAACACGGCGGCACTCGTCGGCGCAATGAAAAATCCCTACGTCAACATCATCGGTCACCCCGATAATCCCGCCTACCCTGTCGACTTTGACGCATTGGCGCGTGCTGCCGCAGCGGAGCACGTCCTCATCGAGATGAACAATTCCTCCCACGACCCGCACGGCAGCCGCCCCGGCAGTGATCGCCTCGCACGCGATCTGCTCGCCGCCTGCCGCCGTCACGGCGCACATATCCTCCTCGGGAGTGATGCGCACATCGACGCAGACGTCGGGGAACACGGCTATACACACGCCATCCTCGAGGAGATCGGATTCCCCACAGAGCTTGCCCTCAACGATGATCCCGCACGGCTAAAGGCATGGCTGACGGAGCGCCGTGCAAAAATGGCGTGCAGGCCTTAAATTATTTTTCTTAATTGTTTCGATTTTATTATAATTTATTTTTATTTATCGTTATTTATTGTTTTTGCGAATAATGTATGCCTCCGCAGCAAAAAGCACCGACCAAGAATCTCTTGATCGGTGCTTTTTCTCGTCGCCTCTTACTCCTCGCCCTCGCCCCACGAGGTATCCGTGAAGAGATCGAGCGACTCTCCGGGCAGGGCACGCTGCGCGAGATCTCGAATGGAATTTTCTGCGTGCGCACGCACGCAATAGCGAACATATTGATCGCCGTCGACATATTCATCCCGACCGCACCGCAGAACTGCTCAAAGCTCTTTTTGAGCTCGGCATCCATGCGGATACTGATGCTGGTCTGTGCCATGTATGCCATCCCCTTTACAAGTTCACACTTTCTTCTAAGAATATCATATTTCGTGCGCTGTTGCAATAGGGAGAGCTGCACAGGCACGCAGTTTTCGCAGGAGATTTGCCTTGCTCTTGGAGAGCGCTCCCGCACTCGTGCCGAGGAGTACCGCGATACGGCGCAGGGTGAGGTCGCGGAAGTAGTGGAGATCGAGCACCTCCTTCTCCCGCGCAGTGAGGCGGTGCATCGCACGCGCGAGGATGTCCTCGGCGAGAAGACGTTCCTCCGCCCGCTCCATCGGACGGTCGGCGGCACACCCCCGCCACAGTTCCTGCCCGTCCGCCTCCTCCTGCGGCGCACAGGTGCGCGACCGCCGCCGCAGCTCACGGCGGAACTCAGCGATGAGCGCATGGTGGACGCGCGCCTTGACAAAGCCCGCAAACGGTACGCCCTGCCGCGCGTCGTAGTCATGTAGTGCCTCGAGAAAGGCGAGCGTGGCGACGTTCTCCGCCTCTGCCGCGAGTACCGTCCCGCGCAGATACGGTGCATACGCCTCCGCGACAATCAGCCCGCGGTAGCGCGCCGTCATCTCTGCCATTGCACCTGCCTCACCGCGCACGGCGCGCACGATGACAGCGTCCTCCTCCGCCTTCGACAGAGGCGTGTGCCTTTCTTTCCCATCGAATGTCATTTGATCTTCCTCCTCAAACATTTGTTTTGTTGTTTGAAGTATAGCAGCTCGATGGACGCACTGCAAAAGCAGCATCCATGTGATGGCAGAAAAAAACCGCAGATTTCTCTGCGGCAGATGTCTTTTCTATGCTTTTTTTCGCTCATGCAGCACGCGCAAAATTTTCTTACGGCAGTTCAGGCCCCGCAAGCGACGCCATGGATGCGCTGATGACGTTCTCATCGACCTGCTGGATGCGGGAGATGATGTAGTCACGGGTCTCCATGCGGAACGGGATGAGGTGGTGCAGCCGCAGGACGCGCGTGCCGTCAGGCAGCCGCTTGTGCAGGAGTATCGTACTCTCCGCGTCCGCGTGGAGGAGGAGGCTCTGCAGATGCGCTATGCTGTAAAAGCGCTGAAAGAGCGGCAGCTCGGCGGGGAGTACCATCGCTTTGCCGTAGCGATCGAGCAGCTCCTCAAGCGGATCAAATTTGTTGAGATAGCTCGGTTCGGTGACGGAGCAGTACATCTGCGTGAGCCGCTGGCGGTCGAGGTCGAGGAGGTCGACGCGGTCGTAGAGCTCGATGATCTGGTTCATCGCCTCCTGCGTCGATCCTGCCTCGGGACTGAACCGCGAGATGTTCACGGTCGCCATGAGGAAGACAGCACGCGTGTCATCCTTGTCGCGCGCGATGAGCCGCAGGCGGACGCTGTTAAAGGAGTTGCGTGTGACGAAGTCCGTGTAGACCTCGCGCTCCGTGCGATCCGCCTCCTCCATCATGCGCGCGATCATGCGCTGATTTTGCTCAAGGCGACGCTCGTAGTGCGGGGTGCCGGCACTCCCCTCGTCGAGCTCGATGCTCTTCATGAACAGGCGAAACATGTGGTTCTGATAGAGGTACTTGACCGAGCCGTCGCAGTCCTCGATAATGGCAAGCGCGAGCGCATCGCCGATCTCAGGGGAGCCACGCCGCACGAGCGGAGTGTTCGAGAGCACGTTGATCGCGCCGACACGCGCGTAGTAGCTGTTGAGACGGAACGGCTCCACCTTGACCCGCGCCGTAGGTCCATGGCAGTAGGCAATCGCCTCCGCCAGCGAGATCGGTGGGCTGAAGAGATAGCCCTGCACCTTTTCGCAGCCGATTTCCGCAGAAACTCGAACTGTGCCTCGGTCTCGACCCCCTCGGCGAGCGTGTGCATCCCGAGCTCCTTTGCCATGTTGACGATGGAGCGGATGACAATCGCCGATTTCGGATTGGTCTCGAACGAGCGCAGAAAGTTCATGTCGATTTTGAGCACATCAAAGACATAGTCCTTGATGTTGTTCAGTGAGGAGTAGCCGCTGCCGAAGTCATCCATCCAGACCTCGTAGCCCAGCGCACGGAAGCGCGCGATCTCGCCCTGCAGGAATTTCTCATCGTCACCCTGCACGCCCTCCGTGACCTCAATGTTGAGCATCTGCCGTGCCACGCCGTGGCGCAGGCGGACATCCTCGACCGCCTGCACCATATCCATCAGGCGGAAATCCGCCCGAGAGGTTCACCGAGATACGCAGAAGGCTCCAATCCGGTATGTCGCGCTGAATCTGTACCATGGACGCGCAGACCTGATCGATGATGTAGAGGTCGAGCTGCGGCGAGAGATGCGCGTCCTCCAGCACGGGGACGAACACGCCCGGCGAGATCGCGCCGTAGACGGGATCCTTCCAGCGCGCGAGTGCCTCGAACCCACAGATCTCGCGCGTCATCGTGCGGATCTCTGGCTGGTAGTGAGACCATGATGTGCCCGCCCATGATCGCCTTGGAAAAATTGCGGACGATGTAGCTGCGGAAGTTGAGCTCCTCCTCCATCGAGGGGTCGAACACCGCCCACACGAGATCATAGGTGTTCTTGATGGTGTTGCAGGCGATCTTGGCACGATCCACAATGCGCGCGACGTCCGTCACATCCGCATCGGGGCGGTAGATGCCCGCCTTTAGTTCGAGCGGAAGATGTGTCGTAGATGCGGACGTGATCGTGGATGAACCGCACCTGACGATCCGGCTGCTCGATCGGCGTCGCCACGACGAAGTGATCGTCGTTGAACCGCGAGACGAGATCCCTGGAAACGTCTCACGCAGGAGATCCGCGACATAGCGCAGGAAGCGATTGCCCTGCTGAAAGCTGTAGCGCTGGTTAAAGCTCTTGAAGTTTTCAATATCAAAGTAAATGAACGTCAGCGGCCGCGTCATCGGATCCTGCAAATGGAGCGACGCATGCCGCATGAACTGCATCATATTGAGAAGGCCGGTCACGGGACAGGCCTCTTTTTTACTATAGTTTTCCAGTAATGTTGTCCCCATACTCTCCTCACCTACCACCTAAGAAATCATGCCCCCCACGTCGGCTTTCCCCGTTTTCTGTGTCGCAGTCACTACCCAGCTGCGACGATATGCCCGGTATGATGCCGCAGCCGAACGGGAAAATTGGATCTGTGATTTCTCAGAGCGAGATACGCGCGAACTCCTCGACCATGTCGCGCAGGCTCATGCCGCTCGTGCCGCTGAGCACGCCCGATCGCTCCCCCGGTGCCTGCTTCATCTTGGCGACGATGTCGTCAAAGAGATCGTCCTCGATCGAGCCCGGCACCAGCTGCTCCCAGTTCGCGGCATCGTACGGGCGCTCCTTGACCGCGTTCTCGGGGCGTCCCGTCACCTCGAGCTCCGAGATGAACATGATCTCGCGCCGCTCGGGGCTGATGTAGTAGTGCTCAAAAATACTTGTTCGGGCGCACCTTGCCATCCTCGGCAACGGGGCCGCCCGTCGTGTTTTCCACGAGACGCACCCACGCCTCAATCATGCGTTCCCTGCCGCTGTTGGGACGCAGCACCCAACGTGAGTTTTTGGAGTCCAGATAGTAGGTAAAGCCGTTGTCTACAAAAAGGGTCTTGTATCGCGCCTTCTTCTCGCGCTTTTCCTCTGCTTTCTTCGCGTCACGCGCCGCTTTCTTCGCCGCCTTGGCGTCCGCAGCGGAGCGTTTTGCCGCAAGGCGCGCAGACAGTCCCCATCGGCGCATCCGCCGTCTCTGCCGTTGCCGTCGTGGTGCCCTGCGCCTGTGCTGCCACAGCCTGTGCATCCTCCGGCGCGGCGGCACTCACGCCGCTGCCGACGGCAAACGCCATCAGCGTCCCGAGCGCGATTCCTTCCAATATCTTGTCATTCGTCGTCCCGCCCTTCCTGTCATCATTCATCATCGTGTCCGCCGTACCCGTCCCCACGGGCGGCGTACATGGTGCATTGGCATATTTATGTCATTCTAATTATTTTCGACACGAACTGCATAAACCCTTTATAAAAAAGGCAGGATTTTTTAGCAGTACGGGTATTTTATCACGCTTCTGTATAAAAAGATACTGCCGCACGATGTTTTCCAACTTCGTATAGCAGTCATACTATAGGAATCGCTGATAAAATGAAGTCCGTCAGATTGGCATAGATTTTTCGCCCGAACGAGGTGGAAAACCGGACGCAGAGTGGTGCTCTGTGGAGGATTTTCAGCCGAAGTGCGGGCGAAAAAGATGCGTCAAGATGGCGGTGCTGAATTTATCAGTGCTTCCTATAAGAGCGGCCGGCGTGTCGGTGCTCCCCCGCCGCGTGGATAGGCGGCGGGCGTCTGCCGCTCCTTGGTCACCGTGAGAATCGCGCGCACATCGTCAAGCCCCGGCAGATGCACAGGACGCGCCGTAATGCGGCCGCCGCCGAGCACCTCCGCCGCACGCCGCGCCTCCTTTTTGCTCCTCGGCATAGGCGCGTCCCTTCAGCGCGAGCAGGTGCCGCCGACGCGCACGAACGGCAGCGTATACTCAAGGAGAACAGGGCAGCCGTGCCACGGCACGGCTCACGACAATATCATACGCCGCACGGTGCTCCGCCGTGCGCGCGCCTCCTCCGCGCGTGCGTGGATGCAGCGCACATTCTGGAGCCCCATCGCCGCTGTCACCTCCGTGAGGAAGCGCACGCGCTTGTTGAGTGAGTCGAGGTGTCACCGTGAGATGCGGCGCATAGACCGCAAGCGGAATGCCGGGGGAGCCCCGCACCCGTCCCCACGTCGATCAGCGTCCGCGCCCCATCAAAGAGTGCAGCGTCATACGCCGTCAGGCTGTCGATGATATGCTTGACCGCGACATCCTCGGGTGCGGTGAGCGCCGTGAGATTCATGCGCGTATTCCAGTCGAGGAGCATTTCATTATAGACCGAAAACTGCCCGATCTGCTCCGCCGTCAGCGGGATGCCCGCCTCGTCCGCGCGCGCCGCCAAGATCTCCTCAAACGCCGTCATACTGCCCCCTTTTCTGCTCTCAGCCGCGAATCAGCAGCACCGACATCGTTCACATTCGTCCCCGTCGGGACCCGTCACGATCAGTCCGCCCACATCGTTCAGCGCAGGGATAGGCATCGTTCTCCGCGAGTGCCTCCGCCGCACTCCGCCGCTCCCGCGCGAGTGCCGCCGCCGTGTCGCCGTCCACGTAGCCGCCCGCCGCATCCGTCGGGCCATCCGTCCCGTCACTCCCGACGCTGAACACCGCCACATTCGGGATGCCGGCAATGCCGTCCGCCGCCGCGAGCGCGATCTCCTGATTTCGTCCGCCGCGCCCCATGCCCTTCTAGCTGCACCACCGTCTCACCGCCTGCGATATAGGCAAATGAGCCCGCGTGCGCATGCGTGCGGGCAATCGCCGCGAGGAAACGACCCGCCTCACGCGCCTCACAGTCGAGCTGATCGGTCAGGAGGACGGGGGTGTAGCCGCGCCGCTCGACCGCCTCGGCCGCCGCCGCACACAGCTCACGCACGCTGCCCGTGATATGCGTCGTCACATTCGGCAGCTCCGACGGCAGCGGCGTATCGAGCAGCTTTGTCGCGGCAGTAGATAGACGAACACCATACCTCTTCACGACATCGTGTGCATCCTCTGCCGTCGATGTGTCGGGGTATGCGGGTCCCGATGCGATCATATCGAGCGGATCGCCGAGAATATCGCTCAGCACAATCGTAAAGACCTGCGCGGGCGCACTGGTGCTCTGCAAACCGCCCGCCCTTCACGGCACTCATCCGCTTGCGCAGCGTATTCACCGCCACGATGTCCGCGCCCGAGGCGAGCAGCTGCTCCGTCAGATCCTTCAGCTCCTCCGCCGGGATCAGCGGCTTTTTCAAAGAGCGCACTCCGCCGCCCGAGAGGAGAAAAGCACCGTATCCTCCGCCGTGAGCCCTTCGGTCAGGTCAAGTGCCTCCTGCGTCGCCGCAAACGAACTCGCATCCGGCACGGGATGTCCCGCCTCACGGCAGGAAATATTCGGTATATCGCCATTTATATGTCCATACTTTGTAATGACAATGCCGCGGTCAATGCGGCTGCCGAGCTCATCCGATGCCGCACGCGCCATCTGCCACGCCGCCTTGCCGACCGCGACCAGCACAATGCGCCCCGTGCCGAACGTATGCCCGCGTAGAGCCTTCTCCACCGCCGCATCCGGCAAAATCGCCGCCAATGATTCCTGTATGATGCCATCCGCATCACTGCGCAGATTCATAATCATCGCTCCTTTTCTTCTTTTTTCTATTATATCACACGATTCAAGAGGTACTATGCCTCTTGTCAATCTGTATGTCACCTGTTATAATGAACATAGAAAGAACGTCCCTAGCGGCATCTTTCCAGAGTCAAGTGTTATATTCATAGAGAATAACCGCTCGACCGGTCAAAAGCTGGGCGGTTATTTCTTTTTAGTTATCGCGAGAATGTAGCCTGTTGCCACGACGAGAAACACAATCGCGCCAATCTCAGACATTTCGCTCACCCCTTCTCGGGGGAAAGACACCGCCTATTTGCTCGAGGACGTTCCAGATTCATTATAGTGTACACCCACACGAAAAAGTCAAACATATTATCGAAAAGTCCTGTTCGGAGCACACACTTCAAACAGGACTTTTCATTTTATTCGATGCTGCCATAGTTTTTCCGCTTGTCAATCCCGTATGTCACCTGTTATAATGGACATAGAAAGAACGTCCTTAACGGCATCTTTCCATAATCGCTTATTGTTTTATCAATAACCGCTCATTGGTCAGAATGGGCGGTTACTTTTTTTGTATCGCAAGCAGATAACCGGTGGCAACGATCAGCAGAAGGATCGCATCCATTTTCACTCATGCTTACTCACCCCTCTCGGGGGAAAAGATGCCGCCGCGAGGTAACTCTCGCCCAGGACGTTCCTCATCCATTATAGTGGACGCCCACACGAAAAGTCAAACGTATTATCGAAAAAGCCTGTTCGGAGCACGCACGCCAAACAGTCTTTTCATTCTATTCGTGCTTCCTTAGTTCCCGCTTGTCAATTAGTGGATCGGCTGTTATAATATAGACAAAAGGAACGCCTCAGGCGGCACCTTTCCGAATTGGTTTCAGTTAAACATGAAGAATAACCGCTCCACTTCTCAGGGCAGGGCGGTTATTTCTTTTGGGTTATCGCGAGAATGTAGCCTGTTGCCACGACGAGAAACACAATCGCGCCAATCTCAGACATTTCGCTCACCCCTCTCGGGGGAAAAGACACCGCCTTTTTGCTCGAGGACGTTCCACGTTTATTATATGGTACATCCCGGCCGAAAGTCAAACATATTATCGAAAAGCCTGTTCGGAGTACACACTCCAAACAGGCTTTTATGATCGGAACACTCTCAGTTCACGACGTTCTCGGGCTTCCCTTCGATAAACGACCTCACATTATCCGCCGTCGTCTGCATAATGCGCTCACGCGCCTCCTTCGTCGCCCACGAGATATGCGGCGTAATGATGCAGTTTGGCGCATGGAGGAGTGGGTTATCCGCCTTGATTGGCTCGGTCGACACCACATCGAGCGCAGCATACGCGACCTGCCGCTCGCAAGCGCTGCCGCAAGATCCGCCTCGACGATGAGCTGCCCGCGCCCGTTGTTGACGAGGATGACACCGTCCTTCATCTTTGCGATACGGTCCGCGTTGATGAGGGCCTCCGTCTCCGGCGTGAGCGGGCAGTGGAGAAAGATAAAGTCCGCTTCGCGCAGCAGCGTATCGAGCGGTACATAGTCGGCGAGCGCCCGCCCCTCCGCGCGCTCCGTGCGGCTGTAGGCGAGCACGCGGACGTTCATCGCGCGAAGGATGCGTGCGACCGCCTGACCGATGCGCCCAAATCCAACGATACCCGCCGTCTTGCCGCTGACCTCGATCAGCGGACGCTGCCAATAGCAGAAGTCGATGCTCCGCGTCCAGTCCCCCGCATGCACGGAGCGATCATGAAGTCCGACCTGCGAGCACGCCTCGAGGAGGAGTGCTATCGCATACTGTGCGACATTGTCCGTACCATAGACGGGCACATTCATGACAGGAATATTCTTCTTGCGTGCATACGCCGTGTCCACGACATTGTAGCCCGTCGCGAGTACAGCAATCGCCTTGAGGTTTAGGCAGGCGTCTATGACCGCGCGCGTGAGCGGGGTCTTGTTCGTCACGGCGATCTCCGCATCGCCGATGCGCTCCGCGATCAGCGGCGACTCCGTGAGCGCCGTGCGGTCATAGACCGTCACCGCACCCAGCGCCTCCAGCGGCGCCCAGCTGATGTCCCCCGGGTTCTCTGCATATCCGTCGAGCACAACAATCTTCATGGCATTTCCTCCTCGACTATCCTCCGAAGCAATCTTTTTATCGCTTTTTCTATTTTACACGAATTTTTCTCACAGGGAAGAAAAATATTTGATTGACAAGCGCCCGCCTTCCGTCTATCATCGTGACGACTTAGGGATTCACTGATACATTCAGCACCAATCCAAGGGACTTCATTTTATCAGTGATTCCTTAGAAAATCGCGGAGGAGGCAGGCCACACGTTCACGCCTCGGCATTTCATCAACAGGAGGAAACGATGACGCGCGAAACACCACAGCACGGCGAGATCTGGCGGCACTTTAAGGGGAATCTCTACCGCATCGAAACCGTGGCAGAGCACACGGAGACGGGCGAGATGCTCGTCATCTATCAGGCACTCTACGGGACATACGGCATCTATGCGCGCCCGCTCACGATGTTCCTGAGCGCAGTCGACCGCACGAAATATCCTGACGCCGCGCAGGAGTATCGTTTTGAGCGCATCATTCAGCAGGAATGAGAAGTTTTATCGCGAAATATACCAAATCATATAGATAAATAGATACATTCGGGCATGATGGGGATCATGCCCAGGAAGAACTGAACCGATAGGGAATGGAGAAAAATCTATGGATCAGGCAACACTGACGCTCATCGTCCTCGCCGTTGCGGCGGTACTCTTTGCGACCGAGGTCATTCCGCTCGCCGTCACGGCAATGAGTGCGGCAATCGTCCTCGGGCTGCTCGGCGTACTGACGCCGACACAGGTCTTTGCGGGGCTGTCGAACCCCACCGTCGTCCTCTTTGCGGGCATGTTCATCATCGGTGCGGCGATGTTCCGCACGGGGCTGGCACAGCAGATCGGCATCGCCGTCGTCAAAAAATCGGGCACGGACGAGCGCGCGCTGATGGCTGCCCTCATGCTCATCACGATCATCCTCTCGTCGGTCTCCTCGAACACGGCGACCGTCGCGTGTCTGATGCCCGTCGTCATCCAGATCTGCCGCACGGCGCAGATCCCCGTCTCGCCGCAGCTCATGGCGCTCGCCATCGCCGCGAACGTCGGCGGCACGATCACGATGATCGGCACGCCGCCGAACATCCTCATGAGCGCGACGCTGGAGACGGCGCATCTGCGCCCCTTTGGCTTCTTTGAATTCGCGTGGATCGGCATCCCCTCTCCCTCACGGGCATGGTCTACATGCTCACGATCGGCCGCCGCCTCTGCCCGCGTCACCTCGCCCTGAGAGCGCCCCGAGGAGACCGCGGAGGAGAAAAAGGATCCGCGCAAAATGGTCATCTGCGCCGTCATCCTCGGCACCGTCGTCCTCGCCATGGTACTCGAAAAGAGCATCGGCATCGCCATGGAGACCACCGCCATCATCGGCGCGCTCGCCTGCGTCCTGACGGGCTGCCTGACCGAGAAACAGGCGTATCGCGGCGTCGACTGGACAACGATCTTCCTCTTTGCAGGGATGCTCCCGCTCGCCAACGCCATGGAGAGCAGCGGCGCGGGACAGCTCATCGCGAACATCGTCGTCGGACTCATGGGGATGCGCCCTCGCCGATGCTCATCATCACGGCAATGTTCATCCTCTCGTGCGGGCTGACCCAGTTCATGTCCAACACGGCGGCAGCGGCACTCTCGCGCCCATCGCCATCTCCATCGCGCAGACCATCGGCGCGGCACCGTACCCGATCGTCATGGCGATCGGCATCGCCGCCTCCTGCGCGTTCACCACACCGGTCGCAACCCCGCCGAAACACCTCGTCCTCGCCGCGGGACAGTTCCGCTTCATGGACTACGTCAAAATCGGCCTCCCGCTCGTCCTCCTCTCCCTCATCGTCTGCGTTCTCATCATCCCCTCGTCTGGCCGTTCTGAGCGCCAAATTGCATAGAAAAAGCTGCCGCACGAACAATCTCCTCGTGCAGCAGCTTTTTTTATGTTCCTATTCATCCTTCAACAGGCGCAATTCCTTAAAATCTAGAACGAATATGTTGTACCAAAGGTGTAGGTTCTCTCGTTTGCCGCTTCACCTGCATAGTATTTGCGATTAAAGAGGTTTCTCAATGCCGAACTGCATTTTAACGTTCTACTCACCTGACTCAAAGGTATAGTTAAAATACGCACGCCAGTCACGATGGAAACGGTGTTTCAGTTCAAACTCCGCCCCCTTGACCATCGCTTCGTTCAGATTATAGTAGGCACGCACGTTATTCCTCTTTGCAATCGCAATCTTGTCCTCCGTGTCCACGCGGAACAGCGTCAGTCCATAGGAGGTATTCCTACCGATCTTCTGCTTGACCCCCAGCTCAAGCGTACGGGAGATCTCCGGTGTCAGTTCTGGGTTTGCCTGGATAGAGCTCGCACTGTTTCCCGCAGGGCGATAGAGCCGATAGATCGACGGGGGATTAAAGGATTTTCCATAGCTTACATAGAGCCTGGTATCCTTTTGCGGCTCATAGCTAACGGCAAACTTCGGACCAAGCGTCCACTTTTTCTGCAGATCTGCATTATAGTTCTTGGCCGGATACTCCGCACGGTCGCCGGCACCCGTCCAGTCAATATCCGTTGCTCCATCAGCACTGGAGTATCCATCCTTCCAAGTATTGCTGTAGCCAATTCCTGCCTTGAACCCGTTCTTTGTATCCTCATAGCGCAGTTTGTGAATATCCTGCTCCCGCTGGCCATAGTAGCCAAGAAAATCATCGGGCGAAGCACTGATATAGTTTCCGTTTGGCAGAAGGACAGTGCCTGAGAAAACAGGGAGCCCGGCGGCATCCCTGAAATAGGTGATGGGATCATGATAGGAGTACTGATACGAGGCAGCAGATAGGTGTAGCCAAGTGAGCGGTTCTTGTCAAACGCATAGTTCAGATCGACGAAGGTATTCTCACTGTCCTTCTTCTGCCCCGCGGCTGCCCTATAATATAGTCGCCATCAGACAGTCTCCTGAAGGAACCACTCGCATTGGGCGTATAACTTCCACTATCTTCCTCCGCCGTTACGGCATGACCGACCCATCCGTCCGACGTACGCTTCTCATACCCGACGCGGAAGGAAAATATTCTTGTCGTCACCTGTGACCTGAAGTCCGCGCTGCCATGTATTGTGCTGCCTCTCTGAAGAGCGCCCGAAAATCCGCGCAGCATGACACCATCCATTCCCGTCAGATGCACGGTTCAGCGTTCGATCTG